>Ga0255783_10004335_pt1 | contig 13066 bp, 13 predicted proteins | sample 011ome_22_FD_179981 | JGI IMG/M metagenome (GOLD analysis project Ga0255783, IMG submission 179981) | Coastal salt marsh microbial communities from the Groves Creek Marsh, Skidaway Island, Georgia - 011507BT metaG (version 2) | ecosystem: Environmental > Aquatic > Marine > Intertidal zone >... | reverse complement strand
ATTCGCCAGCGTCACCTCAATCTCACGCAGAAGCTTCAGTATATCCTCGTCCGAATGTCGTTTCCGAGCCATCGCATCCCCCTTCGGTCTCTAAAAATAATGGCCCAGTTTTAGGGGGGAAGGACAGGTCCGTTGAAAAACAACGACTTTTTCATCCCCAAAACCCTGACACGAAGTCATTCGATTTCGTGTCACTCCAAACCCCAAATCAAGGATGACCCGATATGGTCGCAAGTCGTGTGGATGAGGAAATCTCAATCCTACGAAGTTGGAGACGGATGCCTGGTGGTTATGACGCAATCTCTAAACGAGTGAATGTGACCTACGCAGAGACTGGAGACATACGAGAGACGATGCGTGAGATGCGACTACCCTTTGATGTCGTATGGGAGATGGTCGGGTTTAGGGATGAGATGGATTGGGTGGAGGCACAGGATTGACCCCCAACCGGAACTCACAACCAAATCACAATCTATAAACCACGATAGTATCCAGTAAGAAATCTCAAATACCCCCTACCGAAACTGGAAGGGGTATGGATGAAACTTCCCTGCGAAAAATACACCCCGCTATTGTTAGGGAAACTGACCCTTACACACATTATCCAAGTGCTTCTCTGCCTGACGCATATACCGCTCTACACACCCTGCTAAACGACCATAGAGGGGTCAGGGATGCATCCCTTGGATAATCTGGTGGGATTTGCATCAGGGTATCAGTTAATGAATATAAACGGGGTCTGTGTGGGCAGTTAAATGGACATTCAATTTTCTAATAAACAAGCAATTACAGCATGTTAGAATCACATTTCAGAATGCACATAAAATACACATAATGATTTTATGGCACTTAACATATTGATAATAATAGACTTTCTATTCGACTACTTTCCTCCGAAGGCAGAGGTCAGAGGTTCGAATCCTCTCGGGTGCGCCACTTACTCTCTATTGTTTTCTGATAGTTAGTGGTTACGCCACGATCTTAGTCCACGTGGCATTAAGGTTCTTGCTCCAATCCTGCTCCAACGAAGGAGTGGAATTGGCCCATGGCTTCCATCATCAAACGTAATGGTCGGTATCAGGTCCGTGTGCGTCGGCGCGGGTCTAACACGATCTGCAAGACCTTCTCTCTGCGTGGCGACGCTGTCCGTTGGGCAATCAAGACAGAAAGGTCAGTCGAGACTGGCGCCGTCGCGATTCAAGACACTGCGATGCTAGAAATCGTTGATCGGTATGAGAACGACGTCTCACGGCAGAAGAAAGCCTACAGCGTTGAGAAGTACCGCATTCAGACGATTAGGAAGAGTGAATTAGCCCTAAAGACCATCCGGACAGTCTCTGCATCTGACATAGCGGCTTACAGAGACGAGCGGCTGAGGTTCGTGCAACCAGCGTCAGTACAGAGGGAACTGTCGGTCCTGTCACACATCTTCACTATGGCGATTAAGGAGTGGGGTTACGAACTACCCAGTAACCCGGTTCTCAGGATCCGTAAACCGCCGCCATCCAAGCCACGCACACGTCGTCTGCAGGAGGGAGAAGAGCAGCGTCTGTTCGACGCACTGGCAAAGCATGGAAACGTCTGGGTCGTTCCGATTGTGAGATTGGCGATTGAGACGGCGATGCGTCGAGGGGAACTTCTGTCGCTCAGATGGGAACACGTCCATCTAGACCAACGCTTCGTCCACCTGCCGGATACCAAGAATGGCGACAGCAGAGACGTCCCCCTCTCGCAGGAAGCAGTCGCAACGCTGACCAAGCTGCCACGAGACATCAGCGGTAGCGTGTTACCGATCCACTTTGAGGGATTAAAAACCCTGTGGAGACGAACCTGTGCGAAAGCAGGAATAGAAGATCTTCACTTCCACGACCTGCGCCACGAAGCGACAAGCCGTTTCTTTGAGAAGGGGCTAAACGTGATGGAGGTGGCAGCGATAACGGGTCACAAGGACCTTCGTATGCTGCAACGCTACACGCATCTCAGGGCAGAGGATTTGGCTAGGAAGCTTGGGTAGCTGTACTCACTGAAGGTAGTCACCAAAGGTAGACAGCCGTTCGGGGTGAGATGGTTCAAACAGGCAAACACGCCTAAATTTTCAGCGTGAAAGCATCAATTGAAACTGAATGGCAGTCAGAAACGACTGAAACTCCGCCAATGGGTCAGCCTGACTCTTCAAGATCACTACAGATGAACTTACGGTTCATGCTTGTAGACATTCGAACTACGACGGCTGTCGCATCGGCGCAAAGTCATATAACATCATCCCAAACGAGCCAGATACTCCGTTAGCTCAAACGCTCAATTGGCCCAAATGTTCTGATGATGGAGAAAGAAGCTGTGCGATTTTACAAACCAGCCCTGATACTTATCGCTGCATATTTTATGCTGGCGCATTCTGTGGTGCATGCGGAACCAATTTATCATGAAATCAACTACCCAGAGGGTAATGGCCCGTTTCCTATTGTGATCGCCCTGCATACCAGCGGTGGATTTAAAACTGTCAAACGGCACATATCAAAATACACAAACGCTGGGTATGCCGTTTATGCACCAGATTTCTTTAGGCGACATGGTATATCAAAATATAACCGTTTTGAGACGTGGACCACATATAGGACGGCTATCGAAGCAGAACTTCTAGAGCTGATAGAGGTAATCAAAAAAGACCCCAAAGCGGATGCAAAAAATATCTTTGCTGTTGGCTTTTCAAACGGAGGCTACTGGGCAAGTTTTCTAGCGGCTCGGAAGCACGTGAATGCTGGAGCGTCACATTATGGTGTTTGGCGTTGGCCTGCATCCGCGGGATGGAATGGCTACCCAGCAGACTATTTTGACGGCGACAGCAACCCTGTTCTGGCAATTCACGGCGACAACGATAGCGTCCAAAAACCCCGTTTTGTATATGACCAGTTAGATATCGTTGAAAGCAAAAGCCCTAAGTTCAAAAAGTATATTTTTAGTGACGCGGGACACAGTTGGGACTGCGAACCGTGTCGCAAGGATGGCTATGACGAAGAAGCCACAAAACAGTCGCTAAGAATGACCTTGGATTTTTTTGAAGCAAATAAACGCTAATCCCTGACCCTGATCCAGCCCAACTGGATTGACCCAGCCTACCAATAACATGTTGCAACATTCGTCTTTCGCTGGAACCTTTGGCGATTATGACAACAACGATCATCGGCATAGATGCGGAATGGCAGACGCAAGGTGATAAGAACCTTGTCCTGTCATATCAGTGGTACGGAATAGACGGACCTGACAGCTGGTCTGGTATCCACTATCCAGAACTGGACGACAGTCAGAAACGACTGAAACTCCGCCAATGGGTCAGTCTCACACTTCAAGATCAATACAAAGGCAGAAGTTGGCCAACCGAGATAGTGCTGGTCAGCCACTACTCCCCAGCCGAGCTGTCATTGGTTGGTGACTTTGGCTCGATAAAGAACAGTATCGACCTTGTACAAGGTACCAACTTCGCCACGATCACTAGACCACTAGACCTAGGCTGCTACGATTCAAACCGTAATCTACATCCTGTCACGGTGCATATCGCTGACACGATGCTGCTTGCGCCGGACGGAGGCAAGAAGCTTGAGAATCTTGGAGAGATACTCGGTCTGGCGAAGCTGGACCTTCCTGATGGATACGAGAAGGATCAGATGCTCAAGTTGTTACAGGAACAGCCTGAGGCGTTTGAAAGGTATGCCATTCGGGATGCTGAGATTGCAGCGAAGTACCTCCAACGCATTCAAGAACAATGTAGAGATGTTGGTCTGACAGACAGATACCGTCCGATCACTGTTGGTGGTCTTGCTGTCAGGATATTCACGAACAGATTGGAACAAGAAGGTCGTTCGTATGACGACCTAATGAGTGTAGTGCGAAGGCGTGAGACAACAGGTCCCAGACGCACGACAACCATCAGAAGCTACCGCAATGAGTTGGCAACACGGCATGAGGACTTAGCTATTCGTTGTTACCACGGCGGCAGAAACGAATGTTTTCTGTTTGGTCCATACAACTACGAGACATTCACGGACTACGACTTGGAAGGTGCTTACTCCACGGCTCTGGCAGCTGTTATCGAGCCAGACTTTGATGCAATCAAAGAGACAACTGATCTGGATGAGTTTCGCCTCGAACAGATGGGCTATGCGCTAGCAAGATGGAAGTTTCCTGACGACACACGCTTTCCATGCCTCTTCGTGAGAGACGAGAACGGTCATGGATTGATCTACGTGCTGGAGGGTGAGGGTTACGTCACTAGCCCTGAGATTGATCTTGCACGGCGTATGGGAGCAGAGGTTGAGGTTCTCTCAGGCGTGGTGGTGCCGCCTAAAGAGAATGGGATTAGACCCTTCTTCTCCATAAGCCAGTGGGTCAATCAGCAGCGGAAGACATACAACAAGAAGGACCATCCATTCGAGAATGCCTTCTATAAGCTGATAGGCAACAATATCTACGGCAAGGTTGCTCAGGGGCTAAAGGACAAGTCACGGGTCTTCGATACACGGACAGGCAATACACGGCAGCTGGAACGATCAGCCATCTCAGATGCATATGCTGCTGCCTATGTGACAGGTCTGGTTAGAGCAACCACATCCGAGATTCTGTCTCGTCTTCCAAACCACGTTCTTGTTGGCAACACCATCACCGATGGTGTCTGCACGACAGCGACAGACGAAGAGATGGAAACTGCAACCTCTGGTCCTCAGTGCAGGTTCTTCGCTGATCTGCGACGTAGCATCACGGGCAGTGACAACATCATTGAGAAGAAAGGGTCGACCAAAGGGATGGTGTTCATGCGAACACGTATGCACGCCTCTCTTGAACCGCTTGGTGATGGCAAGCCGATATTGGCAAAGGTCAACATGCCGATGGGCCATCTTCAGACTGATGAAGGTGAGAGTCTGGATGATCAGGAGAAGAATGACGTTTTGATCAGAGAGTTTGCCGCTCGTGAATGGGACAGCGAGTGGACAAGTCGAAGTCTGAAGACAGCCCGAAAGCTATGGGATACGGAGGGTGACCTGCTCAGTGACGAGAAGGTGCAGTATCTCGGCATGGACTACGACCTGAAGCGTCGACCTATCAATCCAACCTCACGTCCCATCAAGGGGTATTACAAGGTTGATCATCTCGCCTTTGAGACACGACCATGGCGGACCTATGAGGAGTATCAGAAGGCACGAAAGTTTCTTGATGGATTCAAAGAACCACTCAAGCTTCGGGGTGACTTCGACGTTCTGATGCAGGGTGTCGATACCTATGGAGACAAGAAGAGACGTTCGTCACAGAAGCGACGGCTAAAAGTCTTTAGCGATGATATTCGAGACAGGGCAGCGATTGGCGATGATGGGATTCATCATGCCGATGGCACACGGCTCAAACCCCGTGAGGTTGACCAGCTGATCAAAGACATCAGCAAGAGTGAGTTTTCTGTCACAGGTGAGCAAATGCGTCAGACACGCAAACGTCTTAACAACAGCAGCAAGATATTGGCTGAGGGATATATTGAGGTGACGACCAGCGTATCCAGTGCTGATGTTCTTATTCGTGAGAGGTTTCCCGGCTACACCGGAAAGGCGCTAAAGAGCCGGATCAGGTTGGTTGGCGATAATGAAGACAATTAAGCAAAACCGTGACAAACGTATTTATGGGTCTTCCCTATACGGAATTATGTCACGGTTTTTAAACCCCAGAATTCTGCAGGATACAGAGGGTTTTGGAGAAAGCTTGCTACGAAAAGAGAGTGTTTTTCGTAGATGACAGACAACAAATGGTGAGAGGGTCTTCACAAATCATCCGGCTCACTTAATTAGGGAGGTTTTCCGGCCTAGTACGGCGGCTATGAAAGCCTCAATATATCGGGAGAATAAAGCCTATAAAGGAATGTTGGGAACTGCTTGCTTGGCGAAGTTTATACTTCGAGCAGATTCCCAAACATCCTGTAAATTTCTGTTCACAGAGCAGTGCCGGACCTTTGGATTGCAACCCAAGCGACAACCTTACCCTTATTTTTAACCGGAATAACACGCCAATGCATTATGAATGGCGTTTTATCTTTTTTATAGTTAATCGCCTTACCCTCGAACTTGCCACCTTTTTGAAGGGCGTTAGAGAGGCGTTTGATCACCTTAGCATCCGTTGCCGGACCTTGGAGAATGCGAGGGGTTTTTCCGATCACGTCCTTAGACGTGAAGCCCGTGAGTGTCTGAAAGGCTTTGTTAGCATAAAGGATTTTTCCGACTTTTGAGGCATCCGTGATCAGAACCGAATCAAAACTGTTTTCCGCAATAGCGGCGAGCAACGATATGCTCTGATCAGATTCAAGTAGCTTCGCTATCGACATAGACATTCCTCTTCAGGGGTTTTTTGAAGGCACGATAGTGGGTGGACGTTCGGATAAGGGAAGTTCCCAACCCAACTATAATGGCAGTTGCCAGGGGGTAACGTAAAGCCCCCAGATTACGTTGTGCATCGGTTCAAAAATGCGGCCAATGCGGTGGTGCGGCTGAGAAGCAGGTTCGACCACCTACATCAGGCTTCAGAGTCGAGACTGCATACCTAGGTTTAGATCGTTGAGTAAGGCGACCAGACGCATCCTGTGGAACGTGATCGACGCATTGTCTTTGATACCCCCCTCAGGATGTGGATTGGGTACTAGCCCTGCTTGCTAGGCATGATGAGCAAGCCTTGTCTTAATACTCCACCAATAAGGTGGCTCATATCTATACCTGAACAGACAGGGGTGTTTTCTTGGGTGGGGGGTGGCTGCGAACACCATGACAGCTGAAGAAATCTGACAGTCCGTGTTGTCTGTCTTCACCAAAAGACTGTCACCGCGGATGATGAATGTGACCCTGATTTTCCCAGACGTCATGGTGGTCATCCAGCGGTTAGACGATGATTGGGGGGGGGCAGACCCTTGCTCCAATCCTGCTCCAATCCTGCTCCACAGGAAGGGGAAATCTGCCAAAATTTGGCCAGCCATGGGGTGTCAGGGAAATGGGGATTCCAACAACACCCGGATGTGTTATCCTATTGGGGTAATTGAATAATTGCAGGATTTAGCAAGGTCCTTTTTTACCTTGAGGACGATACACCTGAAATAACTCCCTTGCCCTCCGAAGGCAGAGGTCAGAGGTTCGAATCCTCTCGGGTGCGCCATTCTCCTCATTTCATTCCTGCCCTGGCCGGCGGCGATTTCGCCGGGCGTCCCGCCCTGCGTCAAATTGCCCCCGTATCCGGCTTTACCCCGATACTCCGACAACCCATTTCAGGGTTGAAGTCTGTCGACGTTGATCGCCCGAAAAGGAGTTTGAAATGGCCGGACCCCGAAAATCCCCCCAGGACTGGGACGACCGTATTTCGCTGGTTGTTGTGAAATTCCTGCGATTCATCGCGGACAGCTTCTTTGCCCGGCGCTATGCCCATCGCGCCGTCGTGCTGGAAACGGTGGCCGCGGTGCCCGGCATGGTGGGCGGTATGCTGCAGCACCTCAAAATGCTGCGGCACATCCGGGATGACCGGGGCTGGGTGCGCGAATTGCTGGACGAGGCAGAGAACGAACGCATGCACCTGATGACATTCGTCCAGATCGCCCAGCCCGGCCTGTTCGAAAGAATGGTGATCATGGCCACCCAGGCGGTGTTCTTTAACTGCTACTTTTTCCTGTACCTCTTCGCGCCCAAGACCGCGCATCGCCTCGTCGGCTATTTCGAGGAAGAAGCGGTCGTCAGCTACACCAGCTATCTGGCGGAAATCGATGCCGGTCGGCACGAAAACGTGCCCGCGCCCAAACTGGCCATCGCCTATTGGAACCTGCCGTCAGACGCGAAACTCCGGGATGTGGTGATCGCCGTCCGCGCGGACGAAGCCGGACATCGCGACCGCAATCACAGCTTTGCCGACCAGCTGAAACGGGGCGAACAGCCGACGGGCTCACGGCACGCAATCGCCGCGGAGTAGCCTGCTGCCGGCCCAGAGGAAGGTCGGCGGCGGCCGGGACCAGACCGATCGGGAGGGGCAGCCGGTCCGAACTGTCCGAACTCAGCCAACCCAGCCGATAATCATATCCGCCAGTTCGTCTGAGTTTTCCTCCATCATCAGCATGTGACCATTGCCGTGGACGCCGTGGTCGGGCAGCCAGTAAAACTCGGCCTGCGCGCCGGCACCGGTCAGCCAGTCGACGACGGCGCCGTCGACGTCTTTCGGATGATCGGTGTCCAGTTCGCCGGTAAACACCAGCACCGGCAAATCCTGAAATACCGACATATCGGCGATCTTCAGCTGGCTGCCGCCGATGTTCTGGCGCTCCATCAACAGGCGCGGCGGAACGCCGGCCACCTGGCCGGCATACATCTCGAGCACGCCATCGGGAAACCGGGTCGATTTTCCGATAAGCTTGTGAGTGACAAATTCGATACCCCCGGCGTAGACGCGGTCGCGTGACAGCCGCCGTGTCATGCCGAAGGATTCGACAACGACCTCGTCTTCGGTCTCCTCGACCACGTTTGCCAGCGGCTGGATATTGCCGGGCGGGCCGGGCGCGACGGCGACCACTTTTTCGATCTGCGCCCGGTTCCGTTCGATCAGTTTCCATCCCAGCGCGCCGGACATCGAATGGGTCATGAGCACGATCCGGCCGTTCGGCGACGCGGCGGCGGCTTCGGCGATGACAGCCCTCAGCGCAGCGCATACGCGCTCCCCCGTCAGCTCCGCAAAGGGAAGATCGCCGCTCCGCCCGCAGCCCGGCCAGTCGGGCAGCCAGACAGGGTATCCCGCCTGCGCGAACCGGTAGGCCCAGCCCGGCCGGTTGTCGGCCGTCAGCAGATAACAGGCGCCGCTGTGACCGCCGCCATGAATCATCACGACGGGCAGTTTGCCGCCCGCCGGTTCCGGCAGGAGGCGGTCGGTATAGACGGTCACCCCTTCATGATAGACGAACCGCGCCGCATGATTGATTGACGCCATTTTTTTCTCCCCCGTCTTTATTTCCCAATCCTGCACCATTCCTCAACGAAAAGGAAAGACTCGACCCGGCAGACGACCGATAGTATCAATCTGGGCAGGGTTTACCGGTCACCAATTTCGCCGACAGAGCGGAATGGATGAACAGGGGGAACGTTTGGAAACGGAACACGACGTCGTCGAATTCGAGGGCGGCGAGAAAATACTCGACCGCTCGGTAAAGGCCATGGCGATACTCGCAGGCCTTTCGCTTATGTGGCTTATGTGCCTCGTCTGCTATGCCGTCTTCATGCGGCGGGTGATGAACGACCCGCCGCTCGGCGGCACCGACCTCGCGTCGGTCAGCCTTGTCCCCGTGGTTTTTCTGGGCCTGGCCTATTGCGGCTGGACCGGAGGGCATATTGCGGTCGATCTGATATCGGGTCTTAAAAGGCCGAATCTGACCCGCTGGATCGATGTGGTGGTCCGCCTGCTGTCTGCCGGATTACTGGGCGTCCTGACATGGCGCTGCGTGATTCTTCTCGAAGACGCAGTCGAAATCGGCGAGGCGACAGAGCTGATCGAAATTCCCCATGCGCCGTTTATCGGGATCATGATCGTCGGCACCGGCGTCTTCACCCTGGCATTCCTGGTGATGGCGTGGCGCGCCTGGCGCGGTCACCCGGACGCTCCCTCCCCATGAGCCATGTAGCGAGTTGAAATAATGGATCCTACCTGGACCGGTATAGTCGGGCTTCTGGTGCTTTTCGTGCTTCTCGGCATGCGGATGCCCGTCGCCATAGTCATGATGCTCGTCGGCTTTCTCGGCATCGCCTATCTGAACAGCTGGAACGCCGCGCTCTCGACGCTTGCCGACGAAGCCTGGGTCATCACCTCGAATTACGAATTCATCGTGATTCCGCTTTTCATCCTTATGGGTAATTTCGCATCGATATCGGGCATGAGCCGCGATCTATACGGAGCGGCCTATTCCTGGTTCGGCCACTGGCGCGGCGGGCTTGCCTCCGCAACAATCGCCGCCTGTGCAGGGTTTGCCGCGCTTTCAGGATCGTCCGTCGCCTCGGCCGTCACCATGGGTCGCGTCGCCCTGCCGGAGATGAAACGCTACAAGTATTCGGACCGGCTTGCGACCGGCGCGATCGCCGCCGGGGGCACACTGGGTATCCTGATTCCGCCCAGTACCGGATTCATCATTTATGCGATCCTGGTCGAGGAATCGATAGGACGCCTGTTCCTGGCCGGTGTCCTGCCGGGGTTGATGCTGACGGTCCTGTTCATGATCTCAATCGCGATCGTGACCAAGATCAATCCGAAGCTTGGCCCGCCCGGGGAAAGATCGACCATGACCCAGCGCGGCCAGTCACTGGTCCAGGCGGGGCCGATGCTGTTTATCGTGCTGATCACCATCGGCGGTATCTACAGCGGCATCTTCACCCCGACCGAAGCCGCCGCGGTGGGCGCGATGCTCGCCTTCCTGCTCGCCCTGTTCCGTCGGCGCGTGAACAAAACATCGACGTCGCGGGTGCTGCTCCAGACGATCCGGACGACATGTCTTGCGTTCTTCATCCTGATCGGCGCGCATATTTTCAACCCGTTCATGGCATTGACGGACATCCCGACAGACCTCGCAAAACTGCTGCTCGATACGGAACTCCCCCGCACGGCCATCATGCTGATCATCATGCTGGCCTATATCGTCCTCGGCACGTTTCTCGAGGGCTTCGCCATGCTGGTACTGACGCTACCGATCATCCATCCGCTGATCGTCGAACTCGGCTACGACCCGATCTGGTTCGGTGTGGTGATCGTTATCGTGATCGAGATGGGCCTGATAAGCCCGCCGGTGGGCGTCAACGTATTTGTCGTCAAGGGCATCGCGGAGGATGTTCCGCTGAAGGAGATATTTGCCGGCATCATTCCGTTCTGGATAGCCATGGCCGTCTGCCTGCTTATCCTTCTGGCCTTCCCCGACATCGCCCTTTTCCTGCCCGATACAATGATCCAATCGTTCGATTAACAACCGCTGGAGGTATTCACCCAGACCCCAAATCTGTTGACGGGGCAACATTCGGTACTCACACTAAAATCATGGTCCAGGCCAATCAGCCAGGATGCTTAACTGAAAAATCGGCCAGAAAGGCCGATGGGAGGAAATTCGAATGAACCGACTGACATCATCAATCGCTGCGGCAGCGCTGGTCGCCGTCACGCTTCCGCTGGCCGCATCGGCTGCAGATCTGAAAATTGCATCGTTTCCCGGCCCCAAACACCCGATAAATGCGCATCTGTTCGAGCCATGGATAAGCAAGGTCAACGGCATGAATCAGGGCCTTACCGCCACGCTCTATGTCGCGGGCAAGCTTGGCACCGGCCCGGCCAAGCAGTTCAAGCGTGCCGTCGATGGCGTCGCCGACATTTCTTTCGGTCTACAGGGATATACCTCCAAACAGTTCCGGGCGACGACACTGGTCGAGCTTGCCAACGTGATGACCAACGCCGTGGACGGCACCAAACGCTTGCAAGCCGCCTACGCCCAGTCGGAAGCGGTGCGCAACGAATACGACAAGGTCCATGTGCTTGGCATCTGGACGATCGATGTCCCGATCATCATGACCAAAGACAAGCCGATCAAATCCATCGCCGACCTGAAGGGCCTGAAACTGCGCACACCCTCGCAGATGTCGGCAAAATCGATTGAGGCCCTCGGCGCCGTCCCGGTGCCGATGCCGATCACCAAGCTTTATAACGCGCTCGCGCGTGGCACGGTCGACGGCGTTCTGGTATCGCCGACGGTGCTCCACTCGTTCAAGATCAAGGAAGTGACGCGGTATTTCGCATCGGGTATTCCCTTCGGTTCTTCGCCAATGTTCATCGTCATGAACAAGAAGACTTGGAACGGTCTGTCGCCCGCTCATAAGGATATCATAAACAAGACAACGGGCGCCCAGATGGGAATGACCGGCGGCAAGATTTACGATGCCGAGCACGAGAAGGGCATGGCATTCCTTGCGGGTTCCAAGGCACATAACCTGATTCGCCTCCCTGATGCAGAAATCCGCAAGGCGGGCGGGATGCTGAACAAACTGGAAGCCGAGGTCATCCAGGAGTGGGAAAAACAGGGCGTCCCTGCGACGGAAATTCTGAAGATAATGCGCGCCGCCGGCGCCTGACATTCATCGCCCGACGGTCTATTCTACCAAAGCCCCGCAGCGGTCGCCGTTGCGGGGCTTTCACATGTCCGAGGACAGGACCAGGAACGGGGCCGGGACGGGGCCCCAAAGAAGGAACCGGAAAGATGCTTTACATGATTTACGGGGTCGATGGACCCGATGCCGACCGCATCCGCGCCGAGAATCGCGAGGACCATTTCGCCTATCTGGCGGCGAACGAGGATATCCTCATTCTGGGCGGCGCCACCCTCGCCGATGAATCGGACGCCCGTACCGGCAGCCTGCTTGTCATCAACGTGCCGTCCCGCGCAGATGCGGACGCCTTCGCCGCGGGCGAGCCGTTTAACAAGGCGGGATTGTTCAGTGCCTATACGGTATCGCGCATGCGGCGCGGCCAGTGGAATCCGGCCGCCGCCCCGTCGACACCTGAAGGCAACTGACCACCAAGCGCCGGCAATGCGGCGCCGGGATCGATATAATTACGTGTCGCGGGATCTGCTCAGAGCACGCCCGTCTGGACGAATTTCGACTGGATGATATCGCTGTCGAACGGCTTCATGATGTATTCGTTGGCGCCGGCCGCGATGCCTTCCTGTATGTGAGACATATCGTTCTCTGTCGTACAGAAAACGACGATCGGTTTTTTGCCTTCTTCCGTGACGCGCAGGGCACGCAGATATTCTATCCCGCTCATCACCGGCATGTTCCAGTCGAGCAGGACCACATCCGGCATGGATTGCATACTCATATCGAGCGCCACCTGGCCGTCTTCGGCCTCGGACACATCAAAGCCGAGTTCTTCGAGGATTTTTCGGGCAACCATTCTGACGACCTTGGAATCGTCCACGACAAGGCAAGTTTTCATAGTCCAAATCCGGCATTCTTGGGTGGTGCGCCACCTGACGGCACACCTATGGAAC
>Ga0255783_10004320_pt1 | contig 13101 bp, 5 predicted proteins | sample 011ome_22_FD_179981 | JGI IMG/M metagenome (GOLD analysis project Ga0255783, IMG submission 179981) | Coastal salt marsh microbial communities from the Groves Creek Marsh, Skidaway Island, Georgia - 011507BT metaG (version 2) | ecosystem: Environmental > Aquatic > Marine > Intertidal zone > Salt... | reverse complement strand
TGCTGGTGCACCGTCTAATGTTAAAGTTGTTCCACTTAATACATATGAATTTTTATTTTGATAAACACCTTCGACAAATACAATTAAATTATCTTCTGTACTTGGTTCAGTTGATAAAGTAAATGCAGTTGTACTTCCATCGCCTGTAAATAAATCTGTAACAAATGGATTAATTGATTTATTACCATCAATTGTAATCGTATCAGTACCAGCAGTTGTAGTAATAGTAACACCATTTTGTCCAACTAATGTAAGTGTATCGTTTTCTTGTTCTGCAACAACATCACTTTGTCCTGAAACTGCTACTGTACCAAATGAATCTCCACCACCGCCAATTTTACCCCATGCACCTGCTGCATAGCCTTCAAATTCTCCAGTGGTTGTATTATATCTTAATTGTCCTAATGCTGCTGTTGGTCTATCGCCTGTTGCTCCATTTGGAACTCTTAATGCATCAGTATTTGAACCTAAGTCAAGTGAAACTGCAGGTGATGTTGTATTAACACCAACTCTACTATTTGCAATATCAACATATAAAGTACCATCTGCAACTGCTTGATTCGAAGCATTACCAACAAACAATCTACCCGTATTTAAATTAGGTACAGCATTACTTCTTCCTGCACCCATAATAGTAATCGAACCAGCTGAATTATCTGACCTTGTAACCTTTGCCATTTTTTGTATCGCAGAAGATTCGCCAGTTGGTGCAGTATCTGTAAGTGCACCTGCTGTCGTATCAACAAATAATTCATCGCCTTCTGAAAAACTTGATGTATCAATACCTGATAAAGAACCAAAGTTCACAACATCAATAGGATTACCTGAAGTAGCTGTTTCTCCTGCAATACCAAATGCTGGCATTTTAGCAGAATCATCTGCATCAGCAAGACTTACAATAGTTGTATTACCACTAATGCCAGAAATATAAACTGCTTCACCCTTTGAAATATTTTCTCCAGCCTCAGCTTTAAAAGATACTGGTCCTCTTAATTGACCAATAATATCTCCTGTAAATTCTGCATCACCTGTAAAGAACGATTCGCCTTGAACTGTAAGATCACCTTGAACTGTTAAGTCTACTAATTCCTGTAGAGTAACATTCCTTGAACCTGTAATAACTTCGATTGATTGTCCATTTGCTGGAGCTGCGCTAAATGTTAATGTTGTACCTGAAGTACTATATGTAGCTTTTTCCTGATATACACCATCAACAAAGACCATTGTATTATCTTCAACATCAGGATCAACTGAAAGTGTATAAGCAACAGTACTACCATCACCTGTAAATTCATCTGTTGTTGCATCACCTGTACCAAGTATTTGTACGAAGGTTGCAATTTGAACTAAATCGCCAGAAGCTGCAGCATTAACAAGAACAACTGATGTTCCTGATGTTGCTGTATAATCTGTTCCATTGTCAAGTAAAACACCATTTAAGAATACTTGTAAGTAACCTGGATTGTATGAAAGAGTATTACTATTATCATCTGAACCAGAGAAAGTTGTTTGTGATGCAGTTGCTGTATAAACATATTCTGTCCATACTGCTGACTGACTTGATCCACCAGATGAAGCAAATGTAATTGTATCTGTTGAAGCATCGGTGGTAATTGTCATACCACTTCCTGCTGCCAATGTTAATGTATCAGTTGTACTATCTGCAACTACATCACTTTGACCACTGACTGCAATTGTTTCAAATAAGTTTTGAGTTGATCCGCCACCACTTACTGTTGTAAATGTAAATGAACCTGCACCATCTGTTGTAAGTACCTGCCCACTTGTACCATCTGTTCCAACATCACTTAAATCTAATAAACTTGCTGCTGCAATTCTAGCATCTGCTCTTGCATTTGTAAAGTATAGATTACTTGAACCTTCTGATACTGCATCACTATCAAAAGAAATATTTGCAGTACCATCAAATGATGTACCATTAATTGTTCGTGCTGTTTCTAATGCTGTAGCTGTAGAAGCATTTCCTACAATGTCTGCAGCAATATCATAGTTTGCTGCAAATCTTGTGTTTGCGTGATCCCAAATAAATGTTGGAATAGTACCAGATGACCAAGCACCAAATGTTAATCCTGCTCCATCTGTTGCAGCACTTGTTGTTGCACCACTAGCTACTGTAATATTTAAATCTTCTACATCAAGTGTTGCTGTATTTAAAGTTGTTGTAGTACCATTAACAGTTAAATCGCCGCTTACAGTTACATCATTAAATGTAACATCTGATGTTGTTTCAACTGCTTGACCAATACTGATTTGTCCAGAAGATATTGTGACTCCTGTACCAGCTGAGAAATGTGCTCTGACTTCAGCAGCACTTGGACCTGTATATGTAATAACACCTGTACCAGAATTATATGTAAGTGAACCATCTCCACCAGCATCTGTAACTGATATCGCGCCTCGTGCGCGTGTGTCTGTGTAATATTGATTTGTACTACCTTCTGATAAATCATCAGTATCTTTAGAACTTAAATCTAAATTAGCACCTACTTGTAATGCAATTCTAGCATCTGCTCTTGCATCTGTGTAATAAAGATTTGTACTACCTTCTGTTAAATCATCTGTATCAAATCCAGTAAAGTTTCTTGTACTAAAACTTGCTTGGTTACCCATGTTCGCATGAACACTACATTGATAATGAAGAACTGGAGGAGTAGAATCTGTTGCAACAATTTCTGTATATGCACCTGCACTACCTGGTGTTCCATTTGTGGTTACACCTGTTGAATAAGAAGTTGTTTTGCTTGCTTCGTAATAAAATAATAATGGATGTCCACTATTAGAACTATCTGATTGATCGAATCGATATGTAGTTCCTGGAACTAATTTTAAATAAGGTGAAGGTAATCCATTGATAAAATACTTATTGGAACTACCTGTACCATCATAACGATGATCTGATGTGCTTGAAGCAACTGTGACTGTAAGTGTTTCTGTTACACCTGTAAAGAGATTATAACTATAAGAAGAAGATCCAACCTGTGCTACTCGATCAATACCACCAAACGATTTCTTTACATATAACTTACCGTCATATGTGTTAATCGCTAGTTCACCTAGATCTAAATTTGCTGTAGTTGGAATAGACCCCTGCGTTGCAGATCGCCTTAATTTAATATTACTTATGCGGGCCAATGTTGGCTTCTCCTATATCAATCTCTATGTAGAGTTATTAAAATGTTCACCCTGTATATACAGGAATTATATAATATTATTTATATTAGTAGGTTCCGCCGTCAATTACATCTGAAGCAATAGGTACACCTGATGAATTAAATTGAATTAAATCACCTTCAGAACCAGTAATGAAACTGATTGCTGTTCCTGCACTGTTTGAAATAAAGACTGCATCACCAGTAAATGATGTTAATCCAGTACCACCTTGTCCAACTGCTAAAGTTGTTGAAAGTGTAACTGTTCCTGTAACATCCAAGTCTCCAGTAACTGTTAAGTTATCATCAACAGTTGTTTCACCTGTTGCTGAATCAATTGTTAATCCACCAGATACAGTATCGATTTCATTATCGCCAGTAATACCAATTTGAATATTACCAATGTCTGCACCAGTAGCATATACATCGCCAAATTCTGCATCACTCCAAGGAGTAGAGAAGTCATCTGATGTAACTGTTTCGTCTTTTGTAAAGACAAATCTTTCTGTTTGAATATCAAATCCAAAGAAACCAGTAGCAACTGCTGAACCTGTTCCCCACTTGAATCTTACACCACGATCAAGACCGTCTGATGTATTTGAAGTTGTGTTATCTGCTAATGCAATAACTGGATCATCAATTGTAATTGTTGTTGATTCAACTGTTGTGGTTGTACCTTGAACTGTTAAGTTACCAGAAACAACAACGTTATCTGATAAACCATTACCAAGATTAATTGTTGAACCATTGACTGTTAAGTTACCAGTTAATATTGTATTACCTGTGACTCCTAAGTCATTTGTAACTGTTAAATCGTTACCAATAGTTACATCATTTGGTAAACCAATTTGAACTTGTACATCTGTACCAGTTTTAGAAGATACTGTTTCAATCTCATTTGCTGTACCAAGAATTTGTAGATCATCTGTAAGAAGATCAACATCACCTGTACCAGTATCACCATCAACTGTTAATGCTGTAGCAACTGCAACTGTTGAAGCTGCTGTTAATCTACCTTGTTGATCAACTGTAAATGTTGGAATTTGTGTTTGTGAACCGTATGAACCTGCTGTGACTGCAGTATCATCAAGGTCAATGGTTACTGTGTTTGTTGTAACCGATGTAGTAATACCTGTATCACCACTAAATGTTAATACTTCAGAATCTAAATCAATAGCATCTGTTCCTGAATCACCAGCGATATCTAAATCTTGAGCTGTAATTTGAGCATCAACATATGTTTTAACAGCTAACTGAGTAGGTAAAGTTGCGTTTGAAGCACTTCCACCATCTAAAGATGTACTTGTAGAAATTGCAGTAACAACTTGACCACTACCACCAGAAGCTTCAAGTGCTAAACTACCAATATTTAATTCATCTACATGTTTATTACCGTCAACAATTAAAGCACTATTTGCTGTTGTTGTACCATGTACATGATCTAAAAGACCAGTAAAATACTTACCACCGATAAGATCAACGGAAGAAGCAACACCACCAGATTCTGTACCTGTTCCTATGTATAATCTATCACCATTATTTGCTTGAGTACCTGCTACATAAGAGTAAGCCAACTCACCTGTTTTTAAATTACTAGGAGCAGTGGTGGTTGAGCCCGTAGTTAATATTTTTATTCTTGTTAAATTAGCCACTAGTATGTGCCTCCAGTTATATTAGTATTTTGATTTGCAATCAATGTTGTTGCATCCCATTTTGATGAAGTTCCATTATAAAGTAAAACTGCACCATCCGTAGTTCCTGCTGCATTAATGTCCGTTAAGTCGGTTAAAGCAACGTTACCTACTTTTAAAGTTTGGGCAACGATCTTATCCGGATTTCTTCTTATCTTAGCTTTTATTGTTGCCATTAGATTGTTGTAACTCCAGGTGTAATTTCTAATTGTCCTTCTAAAACTCTTGTTTTTGTTCCTCCTGAACTTGTTATCTCTACATCATAGACATAACGTCCAGCTTTCATAGCATTTGTTTGAGCATTTGTCAAACTTATATTTAATACTCCTGCCGTAGCTGGTGATGCGACTGAAACTGCAAAATCTACAGCTGTTGATGATGAATATGTTTTTCTAATTTGACCTGCACCAGTATATCCTGTTAAGTTCAAATTATCTCCATCACTATCAGTAACATCAATAGAAGCTGAGTAATCTGCTCCTTGATCAACTACTATATTGGAATAAACTGCCATTTTTTTCCTTTATACTCTGTTATTTATATCTTTTAATTCTTCAATCTCAGCTTTTAATAATTTAATTGCCTCAATTAAATATCCTACAGTGTTACCATATGCAACACTCTTATATCCATCTTCATTTTCATGAACTAATTCAGGAGCAATCTTCTCAAGCTCTTGAGCAATCATACCCGAACCATCTTTTTCGTCCATCGTAAATGAAACTCCTCTCATATCGAATACTTTTGATCCATCGAGTGTTTCAATATTATCTTTTAATCTCTCATCTGATGTTGCACAAACTTCAGTTGCAGTAAATGTTCCGGAATAAGATCCTGACATTGAAACTGTTCCAGTAGAAGTAATTGTGCCTCCTGTTAATCCATTCCCTGTTGCAACCGATGTAACACCAGATGATGTAACATATCCAGGACCATTTACAAATTGATTTAAGTTTGAATATGTTGTATTGGTATCTGTTGAACTAATTGTTACTGTGTTACCAGATTTACTGATTGAACTAGCACCACTTGCCTGGAAATTAATAGAACCAGTTGTATAATTACCTCCATTTACACCAACACTTGTAACGGTATTAGTATCTGTGTTTGTATCAGTAGATGATATTGTAATTGTATTTCCGCTGTGTGTAACAGTTGTTGCACCACCACCATTAAATCTAATTACTTCTCCATTTGTAACTGATTCATTAGAACCATTACCTGAAGTATCATATTGCCATGAATAATTATTTGCACTTGCAGCAATACCATCAAGCTTATCTCTTCGTGTAGTTGTAAAATTAACCTGTGTTAATCCACCATCACCAACAGAATATGTTGTGTTAACAGATGATATATCAATTGTATTACCTGATCTTGAAACTGTTGTAGCACCACTATCAGTAAAGGTTACTGTTTCACCAGAACCAATCGCTTCAGTAGCTCCTGTATTTACTCTAATATTAAATGATCCATAATCATCAGCAGTGGCTGAACCTGAATATCCAAGAGCTGATAAACTAATAGCTGAATTACTTGATGCTGCAGTTATATGACCTCTTGCATCTACTGTAATACTTGGTACTACAAATCTACTTCCATATGAACCTGCAGATACTCCTGAATTATCATGTTGAATTGTTAATGCATCTGCACTGACTGATGTCGATAAATTGTTACCACCAAGTATGGAAAGAGTATCATCATTAGTATCAGCTACTGCTGTACCTGAATCACTAAGAACATTTTTAAATATGTTTTGTGATGAACCTCTATCAGAGTTAGTAATCGTAACATCAATATCGTTACTTACTGCTGCACCAAGTAATGTAATACCAGTGCCTTCATTAAAGTCTATTGCTTTATTTTGTCCAAGATCTTGTTCTACTAATGGGCTAACTGCTGAAGTAACTTTAACTCCAGGAACTCCTTGAGTTGCCTCTGAAAGAATTAATGAACCATCTGCTTCCCATTGATCTGTTGCATAGTTATATACAATTGAGTGAGCACCTGTTACATTTGATGCAACACCACTTGGACTTGTAATTGGTCCAACCTCTAAACCAAATCCACCTGTGCTTGGTTCTGAAACTAAATTATTTCCTGCTAATACCAGTGTATCTTCTACTGTTAATGTTTCAGTATTTAAAGTTGTTGTATCACCTTGTACAATTAAATCACCAGTAACTGTTAAGTCATTACCAATTGTGACATTGTTTGGTAAACCTACAGTAAATGTTCCTGAACTTTCTGCAACTTCAATTTCGCCAGATGTTCCGTTTATTGTAAGAGTTCCACCTAATGCAACTGCTGTTGAATTAGAACCATCTGTGACTGTAATTGTTGAATTTGTTAATTTACTATTACCAATTGAACCTGCTAATTTAGAAGCTGCAATACTTCCAGCCAACATATCATTTTCTACAGTACCTGCACCGATAGTTGCTGTTAATGTTCCACTTGTTAAATTTGTAAGAGTAACTGAACCACTTAAATCTCCAGCCAATGTAATTGTTGGATCAGCACTTAAAGCAAAATCAAAGTTTTGATTTGTTGAATCCCATGTTACATCAATACCTGTTTCAGTATTATTTGCAATAAGATCTTGTGCATTATAGAATGTGACTAAGTCTGCTGTTTCTGTTGTTGCACCAGTATTTAATCCAATAACTCTAAATCCTCTGTCAGGTTGAGTTGTTGCATGTACTTCGTCCCAGATTAATTTAACATCAACACCATTACCAAAATCGCTTCTTTCAAAAGAAAGACCTCTTTCATTTAAGTCAGAGTTAAAATCAATAAAGGCTGTTGATACTGAAAGTCCACCAGAACCAGTTTGTAATAAACCATTTCTTATATCTAATGTAGAACCTGCAGGAAATACCACAGTGTTTCCATTTGTAAATGTAACATCTGAATCTATTGTTTGCTGTGATCCTTTAGTTAAATATAATCTTGCATCGACATCAGTATGTAATTCTGCAATTGCAGTAGATACTGTTGACGCTGTTGTTCCAAATGCACCAGCTGAAATTGTTCCAAGTTCTGCATCGTGTTCGTTAATTGCATCTGTTAAATCAGTTGCAGTTGTTGTAAGTGACATATCACCTATGTCTGTTTCATGTTCATTAATTGCAGCAACTACAACCTGTGCTGTAGTATTTAAATCAACTGCATTACCAACTTCGCCTTTAAATGAATTAATTGCATCAACAACATCTGCCTTTGATGGTATGCCTGCAGCCAATGTAGTAATATCACCAATATCATCTTGGACTTCGTTAACAGCATCAATTACATTTGTTGAAACAACTTTAATAACTTCTCCAGCTGAAGCAGCTGTATTTAATTCAATCATTACACCATAAGCTGAATCGGTGGCATTAATATCGCCGTGATTTGCTCCAACAATTGTATCTGTTCCACCATTAACTTTAATTAATGTAGAAGCAGAGAATGTTCCTGTTTTTGTTTTTAATCTTAAAAGAGTTGTTGTACAATCTAAAACTGTACCTTGCCATGTTGCACTTGCAAGAGATGAACCTTGATATATGACTGCATCTTCAACAAATTCATCTACATCTGCAGCACTTGATATATTACTTAATGTAATAGATCCTACAAAGTTTGGTACCTTAAAGTCATCTGCAGTTAATCCTTGACTTAATTCTGTACCATCTTTAAATACTTGTAATACACCAACACTAAATGATTCACCTGCAACAACATCATCAAGAGTTTCTTCAGGTTTTAATTCAAACCTTAACCCTGAACCTGTAAAAAGTGTTTGACTTGCAGTTGCTGTATATGATACAGTTTTATCAAGTATTCGTGAATCAATAAGAGCATTATCTCCTAAATGAAGTGATACCTCATTTGACTTCTGACGAAATTGTTCAAGGGTATTTGATTTAAGTGTTCTTGTTTCGTTATTTGCTGGCATTATTTCTTACTCAATCCTGTTAATAGTTTTTTAATTTCTGCAATATCATTTTTCATTGCTTCCATTTCAGCATCTTTTTCTTGCAATTTTGCAAGTTGATCTCTTCGATTTGAAAATGCTGTTGTATTAGTATTTATAACAGCATGTGTATTTGTATCTTTTTCGTAATCTGGAAGTTCGTTTATTTTTTTATTCTTTGCCATAATACATCCTATGTAGCACAAATTGCTCTAAAGTCTCTAATTTTTGGTGGTGTTGATGATACTGATGATCTTAACACTATCTTAAATTGTACACTACCAAAACTACCAGTTGGATCTATATCATATCTTACTTCTGCAAATGATCTTTCATTAACAGGTATCGATTCAGTTGGTGTTGCTTCTATAAATGCTACATCAGTAATATCTAATGAGGAACCACCCTCTAAAACTCTATAATATAAATCAACATTAGAAGATGCTGGTCGATTCACATTCATGAATACTGTTATAATATCAGCCTCTTCATTTAATTCAACCTTTTTAGTTATATATCTGGTTAATTCTGATCCACCTGATGCTGATGTTTCTGCAACATAATTTGCATAATCACTTTGATTATCCTCAGCACTATTAACAATATTTTGAATTGTGTGTACTGAAGCTCTGTTCATATCAATAACTGGCGATAATGCTTCATTGGTTGTACTTAATACGCATCGTATAGCAAGTGATTTGTTATTACTCATATTATTTGATTCTTGTACTGCAGAACCTATTAATTTAGGAGCATCAAAAATAAAGTTTTTATTTGGTAATATTTCAAATTCATTTGATGGTTGATGAGCTGCTTCTGAGCCATCAATACTTTGTGAACTATAAATTGTTGCAAAGAACCTAACAGTTGTTCCAGGTATTTGTAAATTTTGTATTACTGGATGCATAACATCAATGTGTCGATTCTCTGTTGCAGTTACTGCTGAACCACCACCAGCTCCAGTTGCTGAGGCTGTGTCTGAATTTTGAGCTGTAATTTCATAAGAATCATGTTCGATATTTGCAATGGTATATGTACCATTAATATTAGCTGCACTAATTCCATTTGTATCAACTGCACCCGCAATTGTAACTTGTGATGCAGCATCATGCATACCATGATTTTTATGTGTAACTCTTATTACACCAGAACCATTTGTAGTCGATAATGGATTACCTACAAGCTTACGTGGAGGTAATATATCATTAACAAGAGTAATTTCTGATGATGAACCAGTAAATGAAGCTCTATTTAATTTAAATTTAAGATCCTTACTTTGCTCTGGAGTCCATGTTGAAGCATTTTGTGAACTAAAGAATACACCATTATATGGTTGTTTTGTAATTCTTTCAGATGTATTTGTTAAATCAAATCCACCCATTTCAGCAACATATACTTCATAATCATCAGATTGAGATGTAATCACAATTGCATATTCTGTATCTTGTGCTAAATAAACTGGATAATCAAAAGCAAAGTTAGTTGCAGTTGCAGCATTAGCTGATGTATTAATTGATGCTGGGTATAAAATTTTATCAGCACCTGGTACAATTCTTTGTGTAGGTGTACCATTTTGAGTTGTTCTTATTGTTACTCGTACAGGTATTGCTGCAGCTTTTGTTTTAAAATATAAGTCGACTGATTTAGCAAAGATACCACCAGCCTTATCAATAAGAATTGTTTCTGCAACTGGATCAACCCATGTTGTGGTTTCACTTACTTGTGTATCAATAATAGTTCTATCTTCGTTTAATTCTGATTGTACTAATCTTGGAACCTTTGTAGATACAACTCTACTTTCTACTGATTCAAGTAATCCTTGTGCATGATATTGAGCTTCTGCATATGTTGTTTCAGCATCTTTATCATTTATTGAACTATCTGTAAGTCTAAATTCTCTTACGCCTGTTTGGAATTTAAGTGCTGAATTTCTTGGAATAATAAATGAACCTTCAACAATTCCAGAAGCATCTGTAATTAAATCACTGTTTGATGGATGAACTGTTGTTCCTTCAAATGTATCAACTTGTGAACGATCTGAGAATTCTGTAAAGCTTTCTTCAGCACAGAAATCAGTAACATTTACACCATCAAAGAAGGCATAAACTTTTGTGCCTGGCTTCATTAATTGGCCTTTAAAGAAGATCTTTCTTGATCTCATAAATGGTACAAAATTAACTTCAACAACTCTTTTACCATCTGTTCTTTGAACAGTATCAAATGCAAGGTCGGTTCTTAATCCTGATCTTGATTGATTTTGAGTCGTTGTGGTTGATGTAATGGTCGATGTCTGACCTGGAATATTTTCAATTTGTGCAAAGTCAAACCATTCAAGTAATTCTCTATCAAAGAATCCACCTTGTCTTGCTCTTGTACCACCACCTGTTGTTGTGGTATCAACATCAACTTCTACACCAGTCCAGTTTGTTTCCCATTCGTTCCAAACTGTTCCTAAGATACCTGTTTCTTCTGTTAATTTAGCAAATTGCTCGTATGCTGAAGAATCATCAATAATAACATTAGGTCTTACATCTGTTTCTTTCCATTCATCACCTTCAGGCGAAAGCTCTAATGAACCTGCCCAAGAAAATACATTATATGGATTTACATTTGATGCAAATGATGCGTATGGTTGATTAATATAATTTGTTTCTGTATGTGGCATGGTTACGATTGAACCATTTTTAACTGCTGTACCCGAATCACTTGCTTTTCTTACAAGGTTTACATTACGCTCATCAAACTTAGGTCTTAATATACCTGCATTTTTATCAATAGAAGCTGAATAATCAACATTACCTGTATCAGCAACATTATGTCCTCTAAATCCATCTACGATAAATCCATTCTTTAATCTTGAGAATCCATCACCATCATATAATTCAACATCAGCTGCACTTTGCTCTAATAGTGATAATGATGTATAGTATTCTAAGTTTTTAATTCTTTTATCTAAGCTACCGATATCTTTCATTGTATATCGTTTATTATCAATTAGCTCAGGTATGACTCCATCCAATGAAAATACATAAGGAGCAAGTTTTAAATTATAAATTGCCATTGCATCTTCTGGTGTTTCAGGAGCTTTAGGTGTTAAACTTGGTACACCAATTTCTGTTTTAAATTCACCTTGTCTTGTAATATATACCTTATCAATTCTTGGCATATAGTGAGTAACTTCTGCAAGTGCTGCATGTCCTGGTTTAGGTGGTTGAGGATGTGATCCTCCTGATCCTGTAAATTGTGTACCAGCATCATCCTTTCTTGGTCTAAAATCTAAACAATCTCTTAATTGTAATGTTCCTTGTTGACTATTAAATGATGGAATGGTATTATAATCTGCAGTAGGATATGAATCCACTGTAAAATAATCTCCTGATCCATGCGAATAATAATCAAATGTAACTGTGATATTACCAGAAGGAGTAGAGAATCCAGGTTTTAAATTTACTTTACCTATGTCATAAAAATTATCTCTTTGGCCATTGTCCAAAGTAAATCGTTCTGTAATGTCAGTTGATTGTGCATCAGTAACTGAAACTATTCTTATAATATCTGCTTTACCTAAACTTAACGAACCGCCTGATAAAGCTCCTGTGACAGTTGAATTATCGTTTCTTGTTTTTGTTTTATGTAAAAGGTTTTTCTGGACATCTGCCATAACCTTTAATGTAGTAGAACCTGGTGTTACACCACTTACATCACTAAATGTTAATGAAGTAGAACCATCACTACCTGATGATATTGTTGGTGTTGAATCAATTAAACCTGGTCCTAATGAAGCAGTAATTGATGATGTGTTAATGAATGTACCTTGACCAGAAGCAATTGAAATTGTTGAACCTGATGTTTCAAATAATTGTTTTACCACATAAACAGTATCCACAACTGATGGATTATTAGCAGTATATAATGTTTTTACTGCTGAATAAGGAAGTTTAAATACTAATCCATTATTACCAACATCAAATAAATTACCTACAGAAGCTAAATCACCAACAAAGTTTTGAGTTGTTCCCGTTTGATCAACACTTCGAACTGCACTAAATGTACCTGATGTCATATTAATATCAAAGAGATAAAGTCTTAATTCTGTACCAACTTTTTCTAATGCTCTTGCTCTTGCAGTACCAACAACTGAACCACCTTGTGCAGTTGCATTATGTAAATTTAATGTTGCAAATTCATTTACATCTGGCATACCTTTTACAGTTGACTCTGTTAATTTAACATAGTTACCTACTGGTATACTTGTTGTTGCCACATTTACATTATTAGT
>Ga0255783_10004318_pt1 | contig 13103 bp, 12 predicted proteins | sample 011ome_22_FD_179981 | JGI IMG/M metagenome (GOLD analysis project Ga0255783, IMG submission 179981) | Coastal salt marsh microbial communities from the Groves Creek Marsh, Skidaway Island, Georgia - 011507BT metaG (version 2) | ecosystem: Environmental > Aquatic > Marine > Intertidal zone >... | reverse complement strand
TTTTGCCAGAGCGTGAGCGTTTTCGCATAATGCACATTAATGTTTTCTAGATCAGAAATGATCAGGTCAGTATGTCTTGTAATAGTTGACTGGATAATATCAATTGACGGGATACATGACCCTGGAAAGATATATTTTTGGATAAAATCTACAGTCTTGACGGCTTCGTTGTATCTTTGATCACGAATGGTAATTGCTTGAATTAATCCCATACCAGTCGGTTTCAGAAGAGAGCTTACCTGTTTAAAATATTCAGGGTAATAATGATGTCCAACAGCTTCTATCATCTCAATGGATACCAACTTATCAAACTGGCCGCTGAGATGTCTATAGTCTTTAAAGAGTAAGTTAATTTGTTTTGTTAACCTTTTTTTCTTAATTAACTCTTTGGCGAAATTATATTGCTGCCTTGATATGGTTGTTGTAGTTACCCTACAGCCATACTTTTCAGCTGCATATATCGCAAAACCAGCCCAGCCAGTTCCTATCTCGATGATATGATCAGTTCTTTTGAGTTGAAGTTTTTTGCAGATAATATCCAGTTTATTTAAGGATGCGTGGTGCAGTGATTGAGATTTATTTTTAAAGATAGCTGATGAATACATCATTGTTTCATCTAAAAATAATTTAAAAAAATCATTACTCAAATCATAATGTGCTGAAATATTTCTCTGGCTATTTTTTATAGAGTTTTTATTAAGATAATGAATTAACTTAAAGAGTGGCTTGATAAGAAAGTTAAATTTTGTTTCTAATTTTTCTGTTAATTCTTGATTTACAGCAAAAACACGAATGACATTAGTTAAATTTGGACTACTCCAGTATCCATTCATGTAAGCCTCACTCGCACCGATGGATCCGCCAAAAACTATGTACTTATAAAAGGCTTGATCTTCTACAGTGATTTCAGCCTTTAGAGATTCTCTATTTGAGCCAAAAACATGCTTTTGTTGGCCATCCAGAATCACCAAATTTGCATGTTTCAAGAGTTTGAGATTCGAAAAAAGAAGTTTTTTTAGCATATTTATTTTGACGGGTGGGAATAGAATGGTGTTCTCTTCAACCAAAGTTTAAACGCATTCCAATAAATCTTAAAAATGGTCTCAAGTGGAGATAGGGGATATTTAAACATATATGTAGCTAAACTAAATCCTGTAATCGATCTTCTTTTTAATTTAAGAGTAGCATTAAATATTTTTTCACTATTGAGATTGTTGTTCATACTTATAACGATAACATCATTTGGTTTTGTAAATTGCCAGCTATATTTTATTTGCATAGGCATGAAAGGGGATATATGAAATTCCTTATCAAAGTTAAATGTATAGGTTATATCTTCTTGGTCGCATGGATGGATATATGCGAATCTTTCATTCCATGGCGTGTTATTGATGTCAGATATAATTGCCCTTAGGATAGAATCCTTGTAACAATAATAAAAACTGACAGGGTTGTAACACACACCGAAAACACGAGGGGTTGTCAGTATAAAAATTTTGTTTATCCCCTTAATCTTTTTAGTTGCCAAAAAGTCAATTAAGTCCTTTTTTAAGTGCCTTGATTTGCGAAAGTAGTCTTTTTGTCTAAAGCAAATAATATTTGGACGATCAAAACTCCAGAGAAATGAACGCCGAAAAGTTGAGTTGACCTGATCAAGGTCAAGCATTAGCATCGAATACCTGTATGAGAATTTATTTTTTGTGGGCGCAATTCTATCGTGAGTGACCACGCCACTATAAATTCCCTGGTTCAATTATTTACCCCGCTAAATTTTATGGCATTCAACGCACTAACAACTCCATCCTCATGGAAACCATTTCCCCAGTAAGCTCCTGCAAAGGCAAAGTAGCCATTACATAATAACTTCTGCTTCTTTTGAGCTGCAAAAGTTTTTAGGTTAAATGTGGGGTGCTCATATGTTATTTTTTTTAAAATCTTTTTGTTGTTTATTTTATTATCAATATTCAAGCTAACCATTAAATCTGATTTTGTTTTGATGCTTTGCAAAATATTCATGTTGTAAGTCACCGTGACATCGCTAATAAGCTTCTTATCAACATGATAATTCCATGCCGCCCATGCTCTTTTACTATTTGGCATGAGTGATGAATCTCGGTGTAATAAGGCACTATTTTTTGCATAAGCAAATTGCCCAAGAATCTTTTTTTGTATGGATGTTGGCTTTTTGATTAATTTAAGTGCTTGGTCGGCATGACAGGCAAAAAAAACATGGTCGAATGAATAATTTTTCTTCTTTGTTTGAACAATACATTTCTTTCCATTCTTAATAATAGATTGTATATTTGCATTTAGAATAATTGAACCGTTTAGTTTTTTTATTATTTGATCCACGTACGTCTTAGACCCATTTTTTATGGTAAGCCATTGGGGGCGGTCGTTGATATTAATCATGCCATGATTATTTAAAAACCTTAAAAAAAATAGTAAGGAAAATTTTTTCACATCTTTAAAGCTGGAAGACCAAATGGCTGAGGTCATGGGTAATAAATAGTTGGTCATAAAATAATTTGAAAAGTTATAAGTGCTTAAAAACTCTTCGATAGTGATATTTTTGATTTGAGAGGCAGGCGTTTTGAGTAACTTTTTACCTAATCGATTAAATTTCAATATCTCCCATATCATTATCCAGAATCTAATATTAAAAATATTTTTTCTTTGACTGAATAGCGTATTAAAGTTATTGCCATTATATTCAAGCCCATTTAATTTAGATTGAACGCTAAAACTCATTGAGGAATTTTGAAATGGGACATCAAGCTCTTTAATTAATTTTAAAAAATTGGGGTATGTTTTCTTATTAAAAACAATAAAACCAGAATCAACGTTAATTTTTTTATTGTTTATTTTTATAGAGTGAGTGTGCGTATGTCCACCAACTCGATTATCTTTTTCAAAAAGCGTGATTTGGTGTTTTTTGCCAAGATAATGGGCTAGAGTAAGACCTGAAATACCTGACCCTACTACTGCTATTTTCATTAGTTATGCTTTTGTCTAATTGCTTTACTAACTGTTCTTAAATTATAAACAATTCCTACAAAGGATAGACATCTAAGTACATAGTAAGTTAAATCTATTTCCCACCAATAAAACCCTTGTCTAATTGATCCAGGATAATGATGATGATTGTTATGCCAACCCTCGCCGAAAGTGAATAGGGCAACAAAAAAATTATTTTTACTTTCTTCTTTTGTATTGTATCGCTGTGTCCCCCATAGGTGGGCGATGGAATTGACAGCAAATGTACAATGATAAACGAGGATTGTTGATACACAGAAGCCCCAGATAACCATATGCAAACCACTGATGCTTGAAGTTACCGATAAATATTCTCCAATGAGGAATAAGGATAAAAGTAATAGGACAGGGGGTAACCAATCAAAGCGATCAATTAAAACCAATTCTTTAAATTTGATTAAGTCACGAACAACCTTGCGATCAGTTAAATAGTTCTTCTTAGCCAAGAACCAACCCATATGGCTCCATAAAAAGTGATGTGTATGAGGTGAATGGTGGTCATTGTGCTTATCTGAATTTAAGTGATGTCGGCGGTGATGAGATGCCCACCAAATTGGACCTCGTTGCGCTGCTGTAGAACCAATGAAGGCAAAAATGAATTGCATGAATCTAGATGTTTTGAATGTTTTGTGAGAAAAATAACGATGATAAAACCCAGTGATGGCAAACATACGAATGACAAATAAAACCAAAGCAACCCAGACTAAAAACCATTCAAAATGAGTCCATAAGGCACCTAAAGCACCAATATGTATCAGAATGAAGGGGACAACCCTAAACCAGTCAATTGAGTCACCATCAATATTCTTTTGTTTTTGATAGTATTTCTCAGCGTAATTATTATCGAAAATTTTTAATATGAAATGTTTCATTAGTTATGAGGGACAAAACGTAACAAGTTTTTATCATAACCTAGTTCTGTGGTTTTTTTATAAATCCATTGTTTTTTTTCTGTCGATAATTCACTTGATCTTGACATAAACCATAGGTAATCTCTTTTATCTCTAGCTACAATTGTATTCTCATAACCTTCATCAATATAGGCAATGATATATTGTGCCTTTATAGGCCATATAAATTGCATCCCCCAAACGGCGTTATTTGTTTCTGGAATGACAAACCCTTTTGGTTTGTAGATTTTTTTTGGACCATCTAAGGCACCTTTATTAAAAGTAAAAGTAGTTTCAATCACCTGATCTATTTTATTAAATGAGTAACTCTCGACAGCATTAAACGCATTTTTTTCGATCAGCGCTGGGATGTGAGCCAATACGTACCAATCACCCATAAAATTATCTAATGAAATCTTTTCTACAGGCTCAATTTTTGGAAGATTGCTTGTTGCACAACCAGAGATTAGTATTATTAATATAAGAACAATTTTTTTCATAATAACTTTCGTAAATAAGATCTTAATATGACCAAAGTGATGGCACCCAAAAAAGTTAGGATGCTTATAAGTTTGAATAAGTTCAAATTCAAGCTTTGAACTAGTGACGGAAGCAGTCCTGCAAAATAGCTAGCAATGGCAAAGGTCAAAAACCATAAACCGATCATTAAAGATTGATTTTTTTTTGGTGCAACTTTTGTTACCATCGATAAGCTTGTTGGCGAGAGACACAGCTCACCAACGGTATGAAAAAAATAAATTAGGATAATCCACGCAAAGTGAATGTTTTCCATATTTTGGATGAGTGTCAGAATTAGAAACCCGACACTCATGAACATCAAACCAAAACTCATTTTTTCGGGCGTATCTGTTTTAAAGTGTGAATCTACATAAAACCAGATTTTTGCGACAACAGCCCCTAAACATATAATAATTAGTGGGTTGATGGCAAGAAAGAAAGTTGTTGGTATAGTAAAATTCATAAAACTCTTATCTACTTTTGAGTCTGTAAAAAGTGTCAATGACCCACCAGCTTGCTCAAAACCTACCCAGAAAATAATTGAAAATAGACCAAGGGTAAAAATGTAATATATTTTTTTTAAATCTTTTCTACTCAGCAAAAAAGATGTTTGCTTAACGAAAAATAATATGACCAAAAGACAAAGTAAAATCACTAACCATATTGGCGAATAGATGAAGAAAAAAATTAAAGTTATATTAAGAAATAAAAAAGTTTTAATCTTTGTGTAATTTATTTGATTTTTCAAAATCTCAATTTGGTTAATTTTTAAACAAAATATGATTAAGCCAATAAGCATACCTAAAGCAGCCATTAGAAAGCCTAAATGCCAGCTGTAAAACTCTCCTATAAAGCCAATTACTAGCGGTGCTAAGAATGCACCGATATTTATCCCAATATAAAAATAACTAAACCCTTCATCTCTTAATTTTTCTGGTTTTGATAAATACAAATTACCTAGCATGCTTGAAATATTCGGTTTAAAAAAACCATTCCCAGCAATCAAGAAGCCCAGTCCAATGAAAAATAGAGGCTCGAATGCGAGCAAGGCATGTCCGACCATCATCAAGACCCCACCAATTAAAATAGCATTAATACTATTCGTGTATTTATCTGCAATATAGCCACCTATAAGAGGGGTTAGATAGACCAATCCGGTATAGATGCCATAAATATGAAGCGCGTCGGTATCTGAGTAAGCCATTGCATTGACTAAATACAAAACCAGCAATGCGCGCATTCCATAAAAACTAAATCTCTCCCACATTTCAGTGAAAAAAAGTGTCCGAAGTAATCTTGGATGTTTCATGCAGTTATTGAAGAAGGATTAAAAGATCATTCTCAAATTTTTTAGGCTCAAACTGTGAATCACTGTTTTTGAAATCAAAATGATCCTCAACTCGTTCGCCCATGGTCGTAATTTTGGCATTAGATAGATTGATATTGTATTTTTTTAATACAGCAGCAACCGATAATAATAATGCTTTCCTGTTCGAGGTTTTAATTTGCAGGTGGAATAGCCCATTATTATTGATTAGCTCAACAAAATCTTCAATTTGATGGAAATTAGCTTGTCTTGATTTTTTCATTAAGTTTTTAGAGATATTAATCTCATCTTGATTAAGATCCTGATCGATTTTATTCGTCAGATTTACTTCAATATACTGAAAAAAATCCTTAAACCTCAATGAGCTTTCATCTTCATATGTCACATGAAAGACATTTAGCGCATAATTATGATTGGTTGTGAAAATTTTAGCTTGACTGATTTCACATGATATTTCGTTGAAAAAATGGCATGTTTTGTAAAAAATATCATTTTTATCTTTGGTATAGACCAACACTTCGATGCCTTGCCCACCTTTTTGATGCCTCACCCTGACAATTGTTTTGTCTGTGTTTGCGTGAGATAGAAGAAGTCTTGTGTGCCATGATATCTCTTGTGCCTCAAACTTTGTAAAGTATCCATCACCCATCAACGTCCAGTTTTTTTGATACATGAAAGGCTCAATTGAATATTTTATTAAATTATTCTGAATTTGCTTTACTCTTTGATTCACAAATTGCTCGTTAGTGACTTTATTTTGGAGGTATTTTGTTGTTGTTTGATGAAGGCTGTTTATTAATACTGATTTCCATTGATTCCAAACTTTATGGCTTGTGCCTCGAATATCTGCAGTTGTTAATAGGAATATCAAATCAAGTCGCTCTTGATTTTGTACTTCATCTGCAAAGGATCGAATGACCGTGGGATCTGCAAGGTCTAGCTTCTGAGCAACATTTGACATTAACAGATGGTTTTTCACTAACCACGCAATCGTTTCAACCTCGAGTGCAGGTAGGTTAAACATTCGACCAAATTTGTGAACTTCTTTTTCACCTAAGCTTGAATGATCCCCGCCTCTTCCTTTGGCAATGTCATGAAAAAGACCTGCTAAATATAAAATTGAAGGATTTTTTAGTCTTTTGAATGCTTCGTATGATTCGGGTGATTCATGCTTAAGTGTGGCCTTGCTGTATCTTCTCAAGTTATCGATGACATTTAATGTGTGTTCATCTACCGTATAGATATGAAATAGATCATGCTGCATTTGAGAAATTATCTTTCCAAAAACAGGCAAAAACTTCCCTAAAATGTTATATCGATTTAGCAGCCTCAATGACCGATTTACTTTTTGTTTTTCTTTAAATATTTGCAAAAAATCTTTTTGTATATTTTCATCTGCTCGATAGGGTTTATTGATAAGATTGGCTGTTGCTATGAAGCTGTTGATTAAATTTGGCCCAAAGCCTTCAATTGATGGATTACGTTGATAAAGATGAAAATATGTAAAGATTTTCTTTGAAATATCCGTCTTTGTATTTTTGTTTAGCTCTAAGAGACCATTAGACAAATAAAGCTCAGAGAAGCCTTCAACTTTTTTTCTGGTAAGGTTAAATTCAACCGTAAATTTTTTTGTAATAATTTCATTGAATAATATTATATAACGTATTGATTTATATAAACTATTCATTACATATTCACTTGCTTTCTTATCTGGTGAATTTTTAAATCCTAGATCTTTTGCAATCTTTGATTGATAATCAAAGAGCATCCGATCCTCTTGATGGCCAGTGATAATATGAAGAAAAATTCTTCTTTTAATTAATTTGTTGTAATGAAAGTTAATTAGGTTGAGTTGTTTTTTTGTGATCTCATTACTATTTAATAGCGTTTTGAGACTGTGGTCTCCATATTTTGCTGCACAAAGCCATCGAATGAAATGAATGTCTCTTAAGCAACCTCTAGATTCCTTTATATTAGGCTCTAATAGGTATCCAGACTTGCTAAATTTTTGGTGTCTTAATGTCTGTTCTTTTACTTTTGCCAGGATAAATTTTTTAATATTTAATGTTTTTTTGAACTTTTTATTATATTTTTCGTAAATGAGAGAATTTCCACAGATCAGCCTGGATTCTAAAAGGTTGGTAGCAATAGTTATATCTTTTATATCTTTTGGTATTTCATCAATTACTCTCTGACTGACGCCCAAATTAAAACCAAAATCCCAACATAACTGAATAAAATTTTCTAATATTTCATTATTTGTATTTATTGCATCGAGACCGCTGGAGATGATTGTTATGTCAATGTCGGAGGATGGATAAAGTTCTTTTCTGCCATATCCACCAACTGCAACCAGACAAAAGGATTCATTCAAATTTGCTAAAACCCATAATTGTTTGAGAACATCGTCACAAAGTTTAGCGTTCTGCTCTAAAAAACTTGAACTGTTATGTTGTTTTAAAAATTGAGACTTAATTTGTTCAAACCGCGCGTCATATGATTTTTTTATGAGCCTAAAATCATGTTGTTTTGATTTCATAAAGCTCAATCAAGAAAGGGAGGGGGGGTTTGTTCGGATACAGTTAAAACTTCATATCCGTCTTTAGTAACTAAAATTGTGTGTTCCCATTGCGCTGATAATGATCGATCTTTCGTGACAACTGTCCAACCGTCAGGCATCATTCGGATATCTTTTTTACCTGCATTTACCATAGGTTCAATGGTGAATGTCATGCCTTCCTTTAATTCAAGCCCCGTGCCTTTTTTGCCGTAGTGGAGTACCTGTGGTTCTTCATGAAAAACTTTCCCAATACCATGCCCACAAAACTCACGTACGATAGAAAATCCATGACTTTCCGCAAACTCTTGTATTGAAAAGCCTATATCGCCTAATGTTGCACCAGGCCTAACTTCTTGAATGCCTTTCCACATTGATTGATATGTGATGTCACAAAGCCTTTTTGCTTGAATTGAGGGCTCGCCAACAAAAAACATTCGGCTGGTGTCACCATGATATCCATCTTTAATCACTGTGATGTCAATATTTACAATATCACCTTTTCTCAGCACTCTGTCACTTGGTATTCCATGGCATATTTGGTTATTAATCGATGTACAAATAGATTTTGGGTATGGTGCATGGCCGGGTGGTGCGTAGTTTAGTGGTGCCGGGATTGTGTCTTGAACGTTAACCATGTAATCATGGCATAAACGATCAATTTCTTCAGTTGTAACTCCTGCTTGGACATGTGGAGTTATAAAGTCTAAAACTTCAGCAGCCAGTTTTCCGGCAACTCGCATATTGCGAATATCATCTTCATTTTTTATTGTGACCGACATGAATTTCCTATACTTACAATCTAAATTGTATTATAATTGCGTTTTTTTAAAATATGCACTTATGCCACCTAAGGTGCTAGTTCTCTAGTTTGGCGTGAGTGAAGTGATAACCTATAGGAGAATATCATGTCAGTTACAATGAGACAAATGCTTGAAGCTGGTGTACATTTCGGTCACCAAACACGTTACTGGAACCCAAAAATGGAATCATTTATTTTTGGCGAACGTAATAAAATTCATATCATCAATCTTGAAAAAACCCTTCCTCTTTTTGAAGAAGCTTCAAAATTTCTAAAAAATCTTGCTGCCAACAAAGGAAGAATTTTATTTGTTGGAACAAAACGTCAAGCAAGAGAAATCGTTAAAGAAGAAGCGGAAAGAGCTGGATGTCCATATGTTAATCATAGATGGCTAGGTGGAATGTTGACAAACTTTAAGACAGTTAAACAATCAATCAAGCGCTTAAACGAATACGAAACAATGATTGCCGACGGCTCTTTAGATAAATTGAAAAAAAGAGAAGCCTTAACAGTAAGACGTGATCATGAGAAACTGGTGCGCTCAATCGGCGGGATCAAAGAAATGACGTCACTGCCAGATGCTATTTTTGTTATTGATGTTGGTTTTGAAAGTGGTGCTGTAGAGGAAGCAACAAAATTAGGTATACCTGTCGTAGGTATTGTTGATTCTAATAACTCCATTGAAAATATATCCTATGTGATTCCTGGCAATGATGATTCAAGCAGAGCCATTCGTCTTTATTCAAGGGGTATGGCTGATGCAGTTTTAGCTGGTAAAAACCAAGCGATTACTGAACTGGCCAAGTCAGTATCAGAAGAAACTACTGAAGAAGAATAATTTTAACTAAATACAAATTTTAATTAATAAGGATATATAAATGGCTGAAATAACTGCTTCTCTTGTTAAAGAATTAAGAGAAATGACTGATGCGCCGATGATGGATTGCAAAAAAGCTTTATCTGAAGTGGATGGTGACTTACAAAAGGCTGAAGAGCTTCTTCGTGTTAAGTTTGGCAATAAAGCCTCTAAAGTAAGTTCGAGAGTAGCTGCCGAAGGCTTAATTTCAATTGCTATTTCAAGCGATGGTAAACAAGGCGCTATACTAGAAACAAATTCAGAAACTGACTTTTGTGCCAAAAATGATGAATTTGTTAGTTTTACGCAAAAAATTGCCAATGCAATTTTAGACTCAAAGCCGTCTGATATCGAAGCACTTAAGAGTGTATTAATAGATGGCACTTCTGTTGAAGAAACTCGTTCAAACCTTGTTGGTAAGATTGGTGAAAATATTTCACCAAGAAGATTTGTTACCGGAACCTCAAGCGGAAAATATCATTCATACCTTCACGGAGGTAAAATCGGTGTTCTATTGGATCTTGATGGAGGCGATGATGATTTAGGTAAAGATATTGCAATGCATATTGCTGCATCAAAACCTAAAGCACTTGATGAATCTGGCATATCTCAAGATCTTATTGATGCTGAAAAAAGGGTCGCGATTGAAAAGGCTAAGGAAGCTGGAAAGCCTGAAGAGATGTTGGATAAAATTGCAACAGGAACAGTTAACAAATTTTTAAAAGAAGTGACATTACTGAATCAAGCTTTTGTGAAAGATGATAAACAAACCATTCAGAATTTATTAGATTCAAAAGGAGCAAAAATTCACTCCTTTACTCTTTTCGTGGTTGGTGAGGGAATTGAAAAAGTTGAATCAGATTTTGCTGCAGAGGTAGCAGAAGCCTCGAAAATTTAATTTAATGAAAAAGGTTGCTTAGGCAACCTTTTTTTTTATGTCATAATTAAATCATGTTAAATAAGCCGATTAAGAGAGTTCTTTTAAAGCTATCAGGGGAGGCCTTGATGGGTGAAAATTCTTTTGGTATTTCACCAGATATTGTTAATCAGATTGTCATTGAAATAAAAAAAATTCTTGAGCAGAATATCCAACTCGCCATTGTAATTGGAGGTGGAAATATTTTTCGTGGAATCTCACTGGGCGATCAGGGTATGACTCGTGCCACAGGAGATTATATGGGCATGCTAGCTACAGTAATGAATTCGCTTGCACTAGAGGATGCTTTTAATAAAAATAACATCATTACTAGAGTTCAATCAGCAGTCAATGTTGAACAAATTGTTGAGCCTTATATTAGAGCTAAAGCTCTTCAATATCTCAGTGAAAATAAAGTTGTTATATTTTCTGGAGGAACCGGCAATCCTTTTTTTACTACTGATACCGCAGCCGCATTGAGAGCATCAGAAATTGATGCTGATATTATGATTAAAGCTACCAAGGTAAATGGTATTTATTCAGATGACCCTATAAAAAACCCAAATGCTATGAAGTTTGATCAAATTTCATTTGATGATGTTATCGACAAAAAACTTAAAGTTATGGACGCGACTGCCTTTACACTCTGCAGGGAACAATCAATGCCGATAGGCGTTATAAACATATTCAAACAAAATTCCTTGTATAATTTCATTAATAAAAATTTCTCTGATGGTACATTGGTAACAAACTAGGATAGGTTATGGAAGAATTAAAGACTAAGATGGAAAAAACTATAGAAAGATTAAAAAATGATTTTTCTAAAATAAGAACAGGAAGAGCTCATACTGGTCTATTGGATCATTTATCTGTTGATTATTACGGAACAATAACTCCATTATCACAAATGGCTAATGTGACTTTAGGTGATAATGTAACCATAAACGTTCAGCCGTATGACAAATCTCAAACAAGCGCTATAGAGAAGGTAATCAGAGACTCAGATTTAGGACTTAATCCGGCAGTCAATGGAGACTTAATAAGAGTTCCGATGCCTCCATTAACGGAAGAAAGAAGGAAGGATTTAATCAAAGTTGTTAAATCTGAAGGAGAGAATGCCAAAATATCGATTCGTAATATAAGAAGAGATGGTAATGATGAGCTAAAAAAACAACTTAAAGAAAAGTTGATAAGTGAGGATGATGAAAAAAGAGATCAGGCAAAAATTCAAATCCTTACTGATGAATTTATTAAATCTATTGACAGCTTAATCACATCAAAAGAAAAAGATCTATTAGAGATTTAGGTTTTTATTTTGCAAAAAAATAACATTCCATATCATGTTGCCATTATTATGGATGGAAATGGACGATGGGCAGAAAATAAGAATATGCCAAGAAGTATTGGACATGAACAAGGTTTGAAAACATTATCTAAAATTACTCAGAAAGTTTTTGAAGTTGGAGTAAAAAACCTTAGTGTTTATGCATTTAGCTCGGAAAATTGGAAACGACCAAAAAATGAGATAACACATTTGATGGCTCTATTTGAAAAGGCACTTGAGTCTAACTTTCAATATATGGTGGATAATAAAATCAAATTTAATCTTCTTGGTAATATTAAAAAATTTCCATCATCGCTCCAAAAAAAAATTAGAAATCTTGAAGAAATTACACAAAAAAATAAAGACTTTAACTTTTACCTTGCTGCAAACTATGGATCAAAAGAAGAACTTGCTTTTGCTGCAGATACCTTAAGAAATAGCTCAAGAAAAATAACTGAAAGCATTTTTAAAAATGCCTTCTATGCTCCTAATTTACCTGATGTTGATTTGCTAATAAGGACAGGAGGGGAGACAAGATTAAGTAATTTTCTTCTCTGGCAATCTGCATATGCTGAAATTTATTTTACAAAAACCTTATGGCCAGACTTTAAAACAACTCATTTTAATAAAGCACTAGAATTTTTTAGTAGAAAGATTAGAAGGTTTGGAAAAATTTATTAATTCTAATTTTGGTTTAAGGTTGGGGTCTGGTTTGTTATTGATTCTTGTTTTTGTTTACGCCCTTATATATAACGAATTTTTATTCTTATTAATGATGTTCATTGCTTCGGTGTTGGCATTTTTTGAATTGGTAAAAATGCAAGGACTTAATTTAAAATTGATTTTCTTAAACATTTTTTTCTTTCTATCCTTATA
>Ga0255783_10004316_pt1 | contig 13108 bp, 12 predicted proteins | sample 011ome_22_FD_179981 | JGI IMG/M metagenome (GOLD analysis project Ga0255783, IMG submission 179981) | Coastal salt marsh microbial communities from the Groves Creek Marsh, Skidaway Island, Georgia - 011507BT metaG (version 2) | ecosystem: Environmental > Aquatic > Marine > Intertidal zone >... | reverse complement strand
TCTCTCTCCCCGATCCTTCTTTTCTGCGCTCTCGTCGTCACTCCCGACATCGTTCGCGCGCTCTCTCTCTTTCTCGCTCGCGTGGTGGGGTGGTATATCTTTGATGATAGCTTTATATTAAAAACGTATTACATGTGATTGGAGAAAAAAAGACAGTGGAAAAGAGAAATATGGTACAAGAGTAGAAGAAATATATTAAACTACGACGGCGGCGAACAGACCTAAAGTCACGTACAACAGCACCATTGGATACACGGCTAACGCTTTCCTCTCCTCGACGACGGCTGCACTCACGAACGGCACGGACGCTCCGCACGACCACGTCACGCCTAACCCGACCACGAAGAACCGATACCAGGAGTTCGCGGAAACCCAACACAATACGGCGCTCATATCGAGCGGGAATATGCAATACCCGATCAAACTCATCGCCTGGAGAAAAATGATTTTCCCACCGAGAAATTTCACGTTCAGCGTCAACGCGAACGCCCCGAACGCGACGGTCGCGAACACGACCGAAAATATCGTTCCCGCGTCCGACTTTGTCTTTGAAGAAGATCCTCCGCCCGCAGAGGAGGACAAACACACGCCAAAGAGGAGAACGAAAATCAGAGGACCGTATAAATCCCAATCGCGCAACGGTTGTTGTTGTTGTTGTTGACTATTCTCCTCCCCAATGCTACTCCTCCTGTTCCCTAAAAACACTCGCTTCGCGTCGAGCACGTTCTTCACGTTCGAGACGATCCGATCGATGTCGCGTTTGAACGTTTTGGAAATCGATTCATCCAACGTGCTGGAGGCGTTGATGTCTTGGAACGAGGACACGGACTGAGGTCGTTCGCGGACCGAGTTCGCGCCGAAAATGTTCATTCCTGAACCAAAACCACTCGAGTTGTTGTTCTTGTTCGCAGATGAAGGCGCGTCGTCGAACGTGCCGTGAGACATGCTCTCACTGCGACGACGACTCTCGAGCGTTCGTGCCTTGTTTTTGTAACGGAAATCGACCGCCGGTTTCCCCAGAGATTAGATATTCCAACTTTGCGCTTTCTCTCGCCAAAGCGTCGTCGCCTTCTCGATTTTAAAAACGTCATGGACGTCGTCAGAGGTGCGTCTTCCTTTCGTCCCTTCGTCTTCGTGTTCGTCGTCGTCTTCGGAATCGCCGCTGGTCGTCCTTTTTCCTCCTCTTCTTTCTCTCTGTCTGTCGTGTGAAATTGAAGCGCTTTGAACGCGTCTCTCTCTCGCGTTCTCCCTGGTCTCCCGCTGTCGACGACGACGCGATGAAAACACCACCATTAACTCACGACGAATTCATTCAAAAGGATTATTCAAGAAGAAAGGACTGTCGTCGAGCGAGGCGAATAAAAACGACAGCTTTCGGAACCGGTACGCCAACGACGAGAGCTTAGATGAGGATTTTAATTGGACAGCAACAGCAACAGCGGGAGCAACAGCGACGGCGAGCGAGGGAGGAGGAGAAGGAGGGGGCTCTCGGAATACTAATACTAATAATCCGCCGCCGCTGTACGAACATCGACCGCCTCCGAGAACACGGGCGACGGTATCGATTGAAGACGAACGAGAAATTCTCGCGGCGGCGGCGAAAGCGGGGATTCGAATCAACGGTCGAGTACCGGAAGTCGGCGACTTCTTCGCCCAAGCCGCCGCCGCGGGCGAACCGGCGCCGACGAGAACGCGAAGACATCGACGATGGATTCGAAAGCGGAGAGAGAACGAGAAGGAGGCGATGAGGAGATATCACCGCGAGGATCGCGAGGAGGGAGTGGTAGGAGGAGGAGGAGAAGAAGAAGATGAAGGAGTAGGCGTTGCGAGAGCGTACCCGCGAGGGGAAGACGAACGGTTCGAAGAGGAGACGAGGAGGGCGATGGAGGAGAGTCGGAGGGCGTGGGATGCGGCTGCTGCGGCGGCTGCTGCTGCGGCGTCGGGTAGTAACAACAGTGGTAGTCATAGCAGAACGAGGGATAGCAACGATGAAAACGACGAAGACGAAGAGAAACTAATGAAAATAGCGAGCGAAATGTCCAAAGCGGCGAACGGGGAGAAATTGAATTCAATTCAAAGGCTCGTTTCTGACCTCGATATTAATTCTCGTCTGAAGGCGGCGAATGTAAATAAGACGGCATCGGGCGCCGCCGCATTGGAAGCGTCGACGGGACGTTCCGTCGGTCGGAAATTCGCCGCTCGCTTTCATTTGACGCGATGTTTATCCGAATTTGACGTGTTGGATGAAAACGCGGATGGATTTTACGATTTTTGGCGAGACGAGAACAGCTCGACGTCGCTTCTGTTCGGCGGCGAGGACGCACCGCTGCCAGATTTGGGGGAGTTGTTGTCGCTGAGGAAGCAAGGTGCAAGCAACGATACCCCGAACGAGGAGCATGCCATCGCTTACGTAGTGGATAGAAAGTCGGACGATATTCTAAACTCTTTGGACGAGCTCGCGAGAAAGATACACGCGCAAGACCCTTCAGACGTGTTCGCGAGAGCAAAGGCTCTCGCGATGCTCGTCTCCAATCGGTTAGGAGGTGCGTGCGAAACTGAAACGAAAGCCTTCTCTATCCGCGCGACTGCGATGCGTGACGAAACGAAATTGAAAAAAATCAACGCCAGCTGCGTCGTACACATCGGGCATTTAAGTATCGGCGCGGAAAAGCAACGTGCGATTCTTTTCAAAGCTTTATCTTCGTACGCGGAGGTTCCGTGTCGGTTGTTACGCGGTGGCGTTTATTGCGACGGCGACGAGGATTGTGCGAAAATATTCATCGTAAAAAACAGTAGCAGCGATAATGCTACTAATGGCGCGTCGCGGCAAACATCAGACGACGAGGCGTTCTTCGCGTCGCTCGGAAACGACGTGGACGTGCGACAAATCGATTTACTCAGAAATGTAGGGAAGATGACTTCGCCCGGCGGCGGCGCCGGCGGTAAAAAACCGCTCTCTTCCGTGGAGAAGGAGTTCTTCAGCGCGTCCACCGACTCCGCTTCCGCGAATGACATCAATTTTGACTTCTTCTCTTCATCAAACGGAGGAGGCGAAGCCAAGAAGAAAGCTCCTCCCTCTTCTTCCAACTTTAATGAACAAAAGCCGCGAAGCCACGAAAAAGATCTTTTCGACGATATGATATCGACGGCGTCGACGCCGTCTTCCTCGTCTGCGAGTCTTTTCGACTTGTCCGAAGTGAAGATGAAGACGAGTGCCGTTCCCGCGAAAACGTCGTTAACGCCAAAGGAAGAAGCAGCTGAAAAGAAACGAATTCTCATCCGTCGCCAAGCCGAGCGCATCCTCGAGGTTCAAGAAGCCGAGGAAGAGAAGGAGCACACGCGCGAGATCGAATTGAAGTTTAGGCATAAGTTTCACAAAAAGTGGGACAAAGTCGTCAAAAACTTATCGCTGGGGGAAACGCTCGAAGTTTTCGGCGTGGAGGTGAAAGATAAGAAGAGCACGAACGAGTTGCGGAAAGCCTATCGCAGAGCTTTGTTGAAGTTTCACCCCGACCGCCTCGCTCGCGGCGGCGTTAGTGTGCACGACAAAGTGAACGGCGAAGAAATCTTCAAGATCATCAACGGGAAGATGGAAAATTCTTAAAAGCATAACTACTCGTAGCATCTTAGATAGTTTTAGATGGATAGACTATTCGTTCATAAAATCGTATAACTTTTGTATTAAAATTAACTTACTCCAACATGTACTTTAGAACCGGTGCCATGTACACGTATAAACTCAACGCCGCCAACGCCGCGCTCACCCATAACGTAACCACGCCGACGTTCGTCAACTCACTCGCCAACATCTTCGGAAGGAAACTTTCCATCGCCTTTGGCACCCCGTCTCTCACGAGCAATAAAACCGAAATCGCAACCATCTGCGTCGCCGTCTTCCACTTCCCGAGGTTGTTCACCTTCACCGCCTTGTGAGCGTCACCGCCTTTCGCGCTCGCCCACTCTCTCAACGCGGACATCGTAATCTCTCTCCCGATGATGATTGCGCTCGGCACCGCGACCAAGTACGGATGCGACACGCCTTTCGGCGCTAACGAACACAACAAAACCAACGCGCACGCAACCATCAACTTATCCGCCACAGGATCCAAGAAAGCACCAAAAGCAGAGGACTGGTTCCACTTTCTCGCCAAGTACCCGTCCAACCAATCCGTAATCGCCGCCAAGACGAACACGAAGCAACATCCCGGCGCCGACCACGCCGTCGTCTGATAATACATATACGCAAACGCCGGAATAGCGGCGACGCGAGCGAGCGTTAACATCGTCGGAATCGTCAACCCAGACGCAGAATTTGTCAACCCGTATCTCGCCGCTTCGTCTTCTTTACCAGCAGCAGCGCTACTCTTCGTTCTCGTCGTCGTCCTTCTCGTCGTCGTGATTTTCCCTCCTTTTCCTCCTCCTCTTCTCGTTGGACTCAACGCTCGAATGGTGTCTAATTCCCCAGCCGCTAAAACGTCCGACGCTAACTGCGCGGATCGAGTTCTCGTCAATCTCGACGACGGCGCCATCGATGATGACGATGTGCTCGTTATTATTGTTCTCGAAACGAACGTTTTGGTAGACGTCGCAACACCTCGAGATGCCGCCGCAGTCGTCGCGCTCTCGGTTCGAATCGACTTCACCGACGAGCACGAGAAGTGTTGCGAATGTTGTTGTTGTTGTTGTATTTGTTGTCGTGTTAAAGCGGCGAAGGAGTTGAACATATAACGATTGAAAGAAAGAGAGAGAGAGAGAACTATACGCGTGTGTATTGCGTGTGTGTATAAAGATATATATAAAGATATGTGTGTGCTCCGCGCGCGCACGTGTGTTGTTGTTTTGTCTGTACACAACGAACAAATATTTCCCTAAGAACGAGAGTTTTTCTTATTAAACGTAAAAACGGCAATTTTTCGCATGCAAAGAAAAAAAAATGGCAACAACAACACGGAGAATAACTTTGCTGCGAAGGGGAGCCCCGTCGGCGGCAAAGCGCTTTTACAACAAAAGCAGCGCATCGTCTTCTTTCGCGAAGAACCCGGACGCGGCAGAAGCCGTGCCGCTTCTCGTTTTCGTATCTACAGGTCTGTGTTGTTTTGTATCTCATCTGAATATTTTTTAACATCTTGAGAGATAGGAGTGTTCGCGGGATTGGCGTTCATGTCGCGACAAATCGTAAACTCGCCCGGGTTTTACGCGAACAGAACGGAAAGACAACGCGGCATAGACGAGCCCGAGAAAGAGAAATCGATGCGAGGCAGCAATTGGTACAATCACAAAGTGAGAAGATATTTTGGGGAGAGGAATAAAAGGAAAGCACCTGGAGAAGTGTTTCCAACTTTGAACGCAAAGTTTGCGCCGGTTTCCCAGCCGTACGATGAAATCCTCGGGAGGAAGAGGAACGGTTAGAGAGTGCGCGCGTGCGTGTTTGTGTTTGTGTGTACGAGAGAAAGAGAGAGAGAGAGAAAGGGAGAGACAATGTGATGATACTACTTTTTCCAACAGAACCTATTTTGTACGCGCTCGCGTACTGTCTTTAATTTTTTCTTCTTATCGTCAAGGCGCTAAAACAAAAACCTCTCGCGCGGCTGGAGAGAGCAAAATGCGTCCGTTCAATTCGCGGACGGTGAGTTGAGGAAGTTTCTTGACCCCGGGCGCGAGCGCGACCATCTCAAACAGGGCCTCGCGGGAACCGTTGTTCTTCGGGATCTCTTGCAAGATTTTCATAGACTCGCCGTTGACTCGGATGGTGCCCGAATGGGAGAGTAACGCGTTGATATCGTTGTTGCTGATGTTGTTTTGTGTTTTCGCGTCGTTGTTACTTGCGGTATCGTCCTCGATTCGGAGTTCTACCGCCCCAGAATCAGTCGTCGGCGAAAGGTTGGAAACTTTCACGCGAACGAGGAACGGTCTTTCAGCCGTAACCGCGGTAACTTTCACCGCGCGGTTAATGGTAGCGGCGATGTTATTCGCACCGTTCGGAACGTTTTCGTCTTCCTCACTGTTCAAAATCTCGACCGTAGTCCTTAATATCGGCCGACTGTAGTCGCCGCCGCCGCCAAGACTCGTGCCTCGCACGATCTGCGGCGGCGTCGTATCGCTCGGTTTCGGCGCTAAAATCGGTTGCGTTTGAAGTCTTCCGGGTTCACCCGTACTCCCGAGCCAACAGATTTCGAGCGTACCGAGTTCGTCTTTACCGCTCGTTGACGTCGTCGTCATCGACGACGACACTCCCCACTCGTCGGTTTCTGTTATTTCGAACAGAAAATGCGCGGCGCCACCGCCTTTCTGTAAATATATTTGATTCTTGTTGTTCCCTACGTCAAACAACGTTTCTTCGTCTGCTATTTCCGGGAACAGCGCCGTCGATGCGTGCCGTCTCTCGTCCACGATTAAATGCACTTTCGTGATTAATCTCGCCGCCGCTTTATCCACGTTCTCAATCGTCGCCTCTAAAAACACCTTCTCTTTACTACTACTCGTACTATTATTATCGCTATCTTCACTTCTACTCCTAGTAAACACCCGTCGCGTCTTCGTCCTCACGTGTAACGGATTCGTCACGTCGAATGAAAAATAACGCACCGCGCGCTTCCTCTCCCCGACATCGTACACAGTATTCTCCCCGGCGACGTTCATAATCGCGACCGCCGACCGTTCGTCGTACGGGCAATCCACGTATTCCGCCGTGCATTTCAACGTGTGCTCCCCGAGATGCTTCGCCGAAAAGTGTACCTCCGCCTCGCGAGACTCGGACGGTTTCAACGAACAACTCCCTGTTGCTTCTGTTGTTTTTCCATCTCCAATCTCGTCCAAGAGGATGAAACTTGTTGCCCCTTGCATTGATGCCGACGAGACGCCTCTCCTCTTTTGCGAGAAACGATTTTTGTTCCCCACGAGTACCTCTGCTTTTATTCTCGTCTTCGTCGCCACCCTTTTGGTGTTGTTGTCGTCGTTCGCATTCTGCGCGGAAATCAACCATCGGGCGGTTTCCCCGAGCGCGATTTTGGTCTCGTTCTCGTTTTCGGAGAGTTGCAACGCGAAGAAATCGTCCTTAAAAGAAGACGACGACGAGGAAGCAAAAACAGTCTTTGGACGCTTCGAGCGCGCGATTTTAAACCGGACGATTTTGGTGTCGTCGTCGTCGTCGTCGTCGAGGTCTTCAAAGGCGGAGGAGGACCGCATTTGTGTTTCGTGAAGCTTTCGTGTTAGTTAGGGGAATTGAAAAGTGAGGAAATTTAGTATTCATAGTAATTCTACGGACGAAAATGACCAACCGCCTCTGCCGCGCCTGCCAGCTCTTCCACCTCTTCCACCTCTGCCACCTCTTCCACCTCTTCCACCTCTGCCACCTCTGCCGCCTTTTCCATCTCGCCAGCAAACTAAGCATTGCGTAAAGTTCAACGGTCGATTGGAGATGTCATCTCCGCAGCTTGTGCACTCGCGCTCGTATTCTTCATCTTCACTCTCACTCTTATTTTGCGAGCGCCGATAACACGTTAAACACTGCGTGTGATTTGCAGGTCGACTCGAAATATCCTTTCCACAAGAACACGTACGTGCTCCCGTTTCAAAAATATGGGCGCCTTTACTCTTCGTCCCTTGCAGCGAGGTGAACAAATGCGTTGCCGTCGATCCGAAGACGCTTCCAACCGTGCCGAAGAATTCTTTCTGATTGGCACGATAATCTCTCGAACAATTATAGCAATCTTTCTCGTGCCGTTTGAATGCTCTCTCTGACTCGAATTCGTCGCCACAATCACATACGGTGTATTCAAGATCTTCCTCTTCCTCTTCCTCTGAGAAAGAATCAAGTGAACACTGGGCGGCGAAGTGTCCAGATTTCCCGCACTTATGGCACTTGTCATGCGTAGCATTCGATTCTCTCCTCAATGTCTCTCTTTGGTGTTCGTCCAATTCAATTTGACAATAACTCCCTCCACGGACGTTATCGATACCATATTTATCCATCATATCCTTCGTATATTTATCTTCGTCTCTCGCCGTACAGTTCCTGTATCTATCGTGCACTTTGATTGGGGGATATTTTCTCGTCCAAGCGGAACCATTTGAACAGAAATGTTGCACAATTCGACCACTAAACTTTCGCGTCTTCCCTACATACCATTTCCGCTGCTTGCATTTGAGGACGTAGATGGTGCAATCGTCGTTTGAAGTCGTCATTTTCTTCCTAAAATGCAAAGAAAAGTAAGTAGTTTGTAAGTAGGCACCCCCTTCTCAGACGACTCAATTAAAATTCCGAAGAAAAGCATCACGTTTCCCCCGCGTGACTCACATCGCGACATCCGAAGAATAACGAATAAAGGTGAACGACCCCGAGAACGCTTCTTCGAGTCGTCGTCTGTCGAGAAAGTTGGGAACTTCGTCACGTCGAGAGATGATGACACTTCGTCGTTCGTGCGATGAAGACTTTCACAGAAGATACGATCCGTTGTTGTGTCAGACGCGAAGGCCATCACTTTGGGGAAGAAAAAAGACACCACCAAAAGCCACGCCGGTTTGCAAAGGTAAAAAAGCAGAGAGAAAAGATGAACGAGAGAGAGAGAGAGAGCGCGCGCGTGTCTGTGTGTCTGTGTGTGCGCGTACCAATCATCGACGACGAGAGAGCGTTTTTTCCTGTTGCGCAGGTGAAATAGTAAATTAAAATCTCGCGAAAAAAGGTCGCTTCGTTTTGGACGATTCCTCTCTCTCGAATCTCTTCTTTTTCTTCAGAGATTTTGCCTCCCCATTTGGAGGAGAGAGAGAGAGAGAGAGAGTGTTGGTTGCGCGCTTTAATAAAAGAGAAAAAGAGAGGCGCGGAGGTAGATAGAAGTAGAACAGAGCGAGAGCGCGAGAGACGATACGATACGTACTAATACTAATGTCGCAACGAATCGGGAAAGCGATCCGCCGCGATAACGTCGTCTCCAAATCCGCCGTCTACACGGACGTGAACGATAAAAAACCGAAAGAGTATTGGGACTACGAAAACTTACAAGTCTCCTGGGGAGAGCAAGATGACTACGAAGTCGTCCGAAAAGTCGGCAGAGGGAAGTACTCGGAGGTGTTTGAAGGCGTTCGAGCGCAAGCGGTCGATCAGAAGTGCATCATTAAGATTTTGAAACCAGTGAAGAAGAAGAAGATCAAGAGGGAGATTAAAATCTTGCAAAACTTGGCCGGCGGCATAAACATCATATCGCTTCTGGACGTGGTGAGAGAACCGCAGTCGAAAACGCCGAGCTTGGTCTTCGAGTACGTGAACAACACGGATTTCAAGGTTTTATATCCAAACTTGACGGATTACGACATTCGTTTCTATTTGATGGAACTTTTGAAGGCGTTGGATTTTTCGCACTCGCAAGGGATCATGCACCGAGACGTGAAGCCGCACAACATTATGATTGACCACGAGAAGAGACAGTTAAGGTTGATAGATTGGGGGTTGGCGGAGTTTTATCACGCCGGAAAAGAATATAACGTGAGAGTGGCGAGTCGATATTTTAAAGGGCCGGAGTTATTGGTGGATTTACAGGATTACGATTACGCTTTGGATTTGTGGTCGTTGGGGTGCGTGTTCGCCGGGATGATTTTCCGCAAAGAACCGTTTTTTAACGGCCACGACAATTACGATCAGCTGGTCAGAATTGCGAAGGTTTTGGGGACGCAAGAATTACACGCGTATTTGAATAAGTACAGGATTGAGTTGGATCCGCACTTGGAGGCGTTGGTCGGAAGACACTCGAGGAAGCCGTGGAGTAAGTTTGTGAACGCGGACAATCAACATCTGGTGACGCCAGAGGCGATAGATTTCTTGGATAAGTTGTTGCGATACGATCACCAGGAGAGAATTACCGCGAAGGAGGCGCAGAAGCATCCGTTTTTTGACCCAGTGAGAGATGGAAATTAAGAAATTTAGAGAGAAAGAAAGAGAGAGAGAAGAAGAAGAAGAAACGTGAGAGACTTCATTCATACTTTTATATATACCTAGGTACTAATACACAACAGCATAGGGTACGTAATATAAATATATCGACACAGATAATAAATATATAATAACAATAATGAATATATACAGTAACAATAAAACTATCAAAGCAATCAAATGTGCGAGCGGGCGCATTCTTTTTGTATGTATAAATTTTTGAAACTCCATCGCGTAACTCTCTCTCTCTCTCTCTTTCTCTCTCTCTCATCAGTTTGAAAATGGGGTGGTAGAGGTAATGTTCAAAGTTGACGGCGTCGTCTGGTGTCCTTCGCGTACCCGCGCCATTCGCGGAGTAGCACCGTCCGAATCGGACATGTACGAGTCCGAGTCATTATCGGATTGCACAATCTCGTTTTCGTCGTCAAACGCGAATCCGGACGCTTGAAGCTCCTTGAACGAATACACTTGCGCGCTTTCGAGCTTTGGTTTTTCCTCCAGAGCGACCGCTTCTCCCGGCTTTAACTTTTGCTTCTTTTCTTCTTTCTTCGCGTTACTACCAGGAGAGTTAGAGATGACTTCTGCGGACGGAGCGGTCAGAGTTGGCGATGAAATCGGCTCCGGCGCAATGTGGCCGATGGATCTTCGAGGCGAAACTTTGTTCTCCCCCTTCGGACTGATGAGCTCGGCGTCGGTTCCAACTTTTCCATCTATCGTTGCCTCAGGCGGGATGATACTAGTCGGTATTTTCGACGGCGTCTTGAACATCTTCGAGCCTTCTTCGCTCATGCTCACCTCTGATTTTGCCGGTAAAAACTTCTCCGCCGGCGTTTTCTTCTCTTTCTTCTTCCTGGTTAGTTTCTCCTTGGACTCGGATCCCGAAAACGATGTCGATTGAACGAGCTTCCCCTCGTTGTCTAATTCGTATCCTTTTGATTGCAACTCTCCGCTATCTGGAGACGTCTTCGCACCCGGAGGTTTAATGAGGTAAAAATTACTCGGTTCAGGCGGCGGCGGCAGCGGCGGTTCAATCTGTTCGACTATTTCCTGCACCTTCACGGGTTCACTTGCTGGATCCGCTTTCGGAACCGATGCGGATAAACTCGACGCCGACGCGGAGGCTAAAGCTTCTTGTCTTCTCTTGCGAATTTCGAGTTCTTTTGCCTTCTTCTCGAGATCTTTTTCGTATTTCAGTTGCTCTTTTGCGCGCATCTTTTCGCGCTCTTTTGCTTTCTTGATTTGAGATTTCGTCATGCCGACGTAGGGATCTCCTCCCTTCTTGTCCATATTGTCGGCCGCCGGCGTTATCGGCGTACCTGTTCCTGCTGCTACTCCTTTTTCCTCTTTCTTTTTTGATGAATAATCGGGCGTGCTCGTCGCCGCGAGTGGAATCGAGGACGCCTCGACCATTTTGGTCGTCTTCTCTTTTTTCTGTTCTTCCTCCTTGATGGACACGCCAGAAAGCGCTTCAATCAACTGTTTCTTTGCAATTTCTTCGGACCCAGCCGATGTTAACGATTCGCTCGGCGATCGAGAGCCCGACCTCGATTTCTTTACGGACATTTCGTGCGACGTCTTCTCCGCTCGTTTCTGCGCCTCCTGTTGCTGTTGCTTCTTCTCCTCCAAAGCACCGCTCTTTTGTTGTTGTTGCTGCTGCTGCTCAGCTTTCTTTTTCTTTTCCACCGACGCGGTTAACGGTGGCGTCTCCAACGTGAACACTTTCTTTTCCTTCTCTGCCTTCTTCGTGCTCGAAGGCGTCGCGCTCGGCGACGTGTAATCGACCGGTTCCGGTTTCTTTTCCGCCTTGTTCTCCTTGTTATTACTATTATTATTTTTCATAGTCACCAACTTCGGTTCGTTCCCGGGCATAACGTTTCTCCCGACCGAAAAGCTTCTCAAATCCGGCTGCGCGTGCCCAACGATTGCATCTATCGTCACTTTTGGCGCCTGCTCCACCTTTGGCATCACTTGTCTCCCGCCCAAATGCGACACCTTCGTCTCGGCTTTTTGCAACCCGTACACGCCGTCCAACCCTACGTGCGCTTTCATTTTTGGCGTGTGCGTCTTGCAATACAACTTTGCCGTCTCTTTATCGAACACGAACGTATTCAGCGACAGCGTCACCAAGCATTCGGAACATTTAAAACACCGCTTGTGTACTTTCTTGTTCCCGACGACGACGTTCACCGCCTCGGCGGCGTACACCGTTCTCTCGCAACACACGCACCCATCTTCACTCGTATCTTTCTCACCCACCGACGACGCCGGTGTCGACGCGTTCGTTTTCGCCGCCATCGTTTTCACGTTCGCTTTCTTCTTCTCCCCCTCGCCGCCTTTCGCTTTGCCGTGGTCCTCTTTCTTCGATTTCCCCGACCCTTTGCCCTCTCCTTTCTTTTCGTCATCCGTCCTCCCCTCCTTCTCATCGTCATCGTTTTGAAACGCGACGTCGTACTTCCCCCCCGCGTTCGCTAACAGCTCCTTAAAGTGCGTCTTACAAAACAACTTCCCATCGAACGCGGCAAAGTTCAGCGCGGTCAGTTGGCACTTGCATTTCGCGCATTTGAAACACGATTTGTGATACGGCTTTTCGTCGTGGAGGATTTGTTCCGCCTGGTACACGGATTTCCTGCAGATTTGGCACCGAGGCGCTTGGATCGCGACGAATCCCATTATGTGCTATATATATATTACGTATATATATAACTTTGCGTCACTTTTCTTCGTCTCGAAACTCTCTAAAAGAGCGCTTCTTTGACTTTTTACTCTCTCTCTCTCTCTCGCGCGCGTAACGGGAAGAGAAGAGTGCGAAAGATTTCGATCAAACGGTCTCACAAGAGGTCAAGCTTTTTTTTGGTGTTCGTTAGAAGAAAGAAAAGGAATTAAGAATCTCTGACATTTTGAGACCCTAAACAAAATTTTTTTGCTCTCTCCTTTCATAAGACATGTGCACTTGAAAACACTTACGAAAACCACCAACGACAACGAACTTCATCAGAGCTTTGCTCGTGTTGCTCTTTCCCGAATCCTCCTTCCTCCTTTCTTCGTTTCACCAAAAGCGAAGAAGAGAGAAGAAGGAGGAGGAATTGCGGTGGGGGAGTATAATACTACTGATATTAAGATGAATACGAGCAGCGCGAACCAGCGGCAGAACCAGAGACGAAAGAAACCAAACGCTTCCTCGACGAA
>Ga0255783_10004301_pt1 | contig 13134 bp, 11 predicted proteins | sample 011ome_22_FD_179981 | JGI IMG/M metagenome (GOLD analysis project Ga0255783, IMG submission 179981) | Coastal salt marsh microbial communities from the Groves Creek Marsh, Skidaway Island, Georgia - 011507BT metaG (version 2) | ecosystem: Environmental > Aquatic > Marine > Intertidal zone >... | reverse complement strand
TGAAACGATGCACTGTGAGGGCATGACTAAACTATTCCGAACCTTTTGTGAAGAACACCCAAGGATTGTGACAGATGAATTTAAATCAGATATCTACCAAATGGTCAGAGATGCAGTCTCTCTTGAAGACAAAGTTATTGAACTTGCGTATGAGATGGGAGACTTGGAAGGACTCAGCAAAGAAGAAGTTAAAAAATATATTAGGTACATCGCAGACAGACGACTGATTCAGTTAGGTCTGAAAGGTAACTACAAAGTTAAAGAGAACCCACTACCATGGGTAGACTGGGTTGTGTCAGGAGATTCTCACAAGAATTTCTTTGAGGGTGTTGTGACAGATTACAATGCCGCAGGCATGGAAGGTGATGACTGGGGGTGGCAGGCCGCATGAGTTTAGATCAAGTGAAGAAGAAATTTGATGAACTTGAACAGAAGATTAAAGAAATGGAGGCCACCATCAGATACATGAAAAGACAAATGCGCAAATAGTGCTTGTGCAAAAACTTGACATTTGATATAATTCGCATATAACTATATGGAGGAAAGTATCAATGTCAAGATTACGCTCTGCCCCTTTGAAGATTCAATTCCAAAAAGGCTACCAAGCGTTTAGGCGTGGCTTCACGAAGAACCCATACCAACGTAAGGATGATATTCAGAGTCGGGAATGGGAACGTGGTTTTAATGCCGCATACTTTGAGACATTGACCAATGGTCCCACCCGCTAGTCAATGCTTTCGTATTGGCTACACACTCACAGCCCCTCGCAATGAGGGGCTTTTTATTTGCGGCTCATTAATCCGCCTTTGTTAAAGGTGAAGTCATCCGCATCACCCTTGACTGCTTTCTTTGCTAATACAAGTGGCCCAATCTGTACAACTTCGTCAGCACTTAATACAGGTTCACCAGTTCTACGATCATAGAAGAATCCTCTTCTACGTGGATCAAATCCTACCTGAATCCAATCACTACCTTCTTTCAAAGATTCTTGTAGGAATTCTTGAGATGCATTGTACATTCCTTCTGGATCAGTATTCATGTACCTACCTTCAAATGCCGCATACGGATTCTTACCTGCACCTGCCGCAGTCTCAAGTGCCTTATTAGATGTGTAATCTTTCTTTGGTACGAAGTTCACTTCTTTCATGTGTACAGCATTTGCGTACACACTTCCTGCCTTCTTATAATTGATTCCGTGTACATCACTCAGGTCTACGTTTTTACCCTTGCTTGGTAATATTGTGACAACCCAAGTGTCAAAGTTTTCATACGCTGGAATGTCTAAGCGAGATGTGATGTAATCACCTTGCTCAATTAAGTCTGTTAATCCAACAATACCACTGCGCACTTTACTAGGATCAAGAGCCATTACCATATCTTCATTTGTAGCTAGCTCAGGCAACTTGTCCCACAAAGTCATCGGCATTTCTTCATCTGCAATCTTTCTGAATTCAGCCGCAGATAGCTTACCATCCATTACCTGCTTTGCCGCATCTTGCATACGCATGTTGCGCTTACCAACTTCTTTGTTTGGACCTTTGCCAGTACGTCTCAACCAATCTTTTCTACGTGCCTTGTGTGCGGCTTTGAATGCTTCATCTGTCTTACGACCTTCAGGTACATCAATGTCGAAGAACTCATATGGGTGATACTGACCAGCCATACTGTTTGGCAAAGAAATCATGTCGTCTAATGATTTAGTATCTGACGTACGCATCAGTGCAGTTTCTCTGTCAGCTAACTCAAGACGCTTTTGTAACACTTCCCCACGAGTTGGGTTAGTGGCAAAGAATTCACGCATCTCTGGTGTGCTACCAAATCCTTCACCTAACTCTTCTTTCATTTCTTCTGGGGCGCGGAATCGTTCTTTTGTCTCCAGAGCATGTTGCCTACCTTTATCAGCATTTTTATCAACTTTTTCTGTGCGTCTGCCTAATCCCTTTTTAGCAGGTGCTAGTTCTTCAACTGCACCATCCACAGCGCGTAGCCCACCCATCATTTCTGTGTTATCAAGGAAGTACTCATACGGCATATCGTATACCTGACCTATGATCTCTTCACCCGGCTCATCTCCGAAATCAAAACCATCATCAAGCACTTCAACAGTTACATTGCGTTGTACAGGTGTACCTGTGCCGATATCAAAATACTCAACTCCCTTTTCTGGCGTATCTATGTTTTCTGCCCGTTTTACATTGACATCATCTACACGAATTATGTAAGGATGTCGAGTGCCATCAGGTGCTGTAAGGTGTAACTTACGTGTCTCACCAAGCTTTACATTTGGGAAATACCCATTATTCATTAGGTACTTACCAACAGCTTGATCCATGTAATCTTCATCCAATCCTTCTCGTTGAGAAGTTTTATAGAATTCGGCTACTTCAGCTTCCTGATCTGCATCAAGCACTTTGGTTGTCTTAAAAGTGTCTGCTACACGTTTCTGTGCGAAACGATCTGTTGCATCAATGACTGGTGCTTGAGGAGAATCTAATCCTTCCATTGTGTAGAGGTAGCTTCTCTTGTTCATAGAATCTTTTTGAATGCTTGTCCTTGCCTCACCCAACAATACGTTTGTATCATTAGAAAGATCAATAGCTTTAGATTCTCTCATTCTGTCTATCAGATCTATCGCCTTTTTTTCCGAAGATCTAATAGCATCCCTGTATGCACCACCAAAAGCGGAACTCCACGAATCACTTCCTTTTGGACGATGCCTTGCTTGAATTAGTTGATCAATGTCATAATTATCATATTTAAATGGTTTATCTACTTCACTGTATCTAAGTTCGTCTGATTTAAGAACATCTGTTACATCTGGTTTAACCTGCTTTCTGCGAGCAGGAGACATGAATATTCTGTTTCCAGTCATGCGAGCTTCTACTTCACCAGCTAATAGCATGTACCTCCTGAAAGGCTCCTGCTGAAGTTTTTCATACTCATCTGAGAATTTAGAATATTCAAGTAAATCATTTACGACTTTATCATCAAACAATAGCTCGATTTCTGCTAAGGCTTCTTCTTTTGCATTTGGATTGGAACTCCTGAGTGGCTTTAATAGCTGATCTCTAAATGTATCCCAATTTGAAATAATTCGTCCTAATTCGCCCGCTCGATCATCCCCCACTTTTTGTAATTCTGATTGTGCTCTTTTTAACGCATTTTGAATCGCATCGTTTTGGTGTAGTTTTTGTCCCGCTTCTGTAAATACTTGCGCAAGATTATCAAGCCCACTGAAAGTAAATGCCGTTTCGTTACCCCCAGCATTTAATCTTTCGCTCCATTGTACAAAATGTTGTAACTCATGGATTAAAGTTTCTTTTAACTTATTTTCTGTTTCAATATCTTCACCAAATCCTATAGCGACAGATTCTCCTTTATGGGGGAGTGAAAATGATCCTCCCTTTCCCTCTTGCTTTATAATAGGAATATTTCTAGCTTCAGGATAGTATTTAAACAAATCTTCATGCGGGAATACATCGCCCATCGTAAGCTTAGAGTTAGGGTGACCTAAAGGTAATCCATCACTACCAAAAAATACTTCTTTGTCTGTAAATGGGTCTTTTTTTCTAACTGCATTCAATGGCACAGAAGAATCATCTATTTCTAAACGAGGTGTGTCATCAAGTCCTTCAATTACACTTATGTTAGTTTCTTTACGAGCTTGTTCAGCTTTCTCTTCCATGATCTTGGCAATTGCGTCTGGATCATCAGCAATCATTTTTTCTTGTTTCTTAGTTAGTGGAGCATTCATTAACTCCTCATACCGTTTGTACGCTTCCGCGTCCTTGTTACCCGGCATAAATATGCCCATCATCGCTGGGTTTGATCCAGAAAGAATGGCCTTAGTAACGCTTGCAGGTAATGCCCCTACAACACTAGCACCAGTTAAGGCGTAGTTAAATGCAGTACGCTCTTCTGGTTTAGTTGCATACATGTATGCATCAGCAATTAAGCCTGTTACATCGCCAACCACAGGAAGTGGGGCAGTCACTAATGCGGCACGATCTAGGTAGTTCATGTTATCCCAGACTTCACCACCAACTTCTGCTATCTTTCCAATGATACCGGATAGTGATTGCGGCTCTTCGCCATCAGACGCTGTTTCATCTAAACTAAGTTCATCCATCTGTTCATCAACAGATCTTTCACCTCTATACCCAGCAACACCAACATCAGCGATCAGACCTGTCACATCGTCCAAGGTGCGATCCAAAGCAGAGGTAGACATGCCCCCTACAGAAAACTTCTGTACCAAGCCACCTGAAGCAAGCTCCATGCCCTTCTTTGCTTCAGCTAAACGTAAGTATTCAGTATAGTTGGAATCATCCGTTGGAGCACCCAATTGAGTTTCAACAGCACGCTGAACTCTACGTGGCATGTTTTCATACTTGAACTGATTGATATCATTTTCATTATAACCAAGTACTTCTTGTATAATCTCATCAGAGATGCCACCTTCTTGCATTTCCCTTGCCTCTTCAGCAAGTATCTGCAATGTGGGTTGATAATTCTCAGCGATAATGCCCTTAGCTTTCTTGAGGAACTGTAATGTTTTCTCTTCATCACTGAGCGATTGATATTCTTTTGTACGAATAAATGACAACATCAACGGCTCAAGGCGTTGAGACACATCCCTTCTGATTCTTGCATCTGCTGGGCCAAACTTAAATGAGCGATATATTTCATATGGCTCAATCTGTAATCTGTTTGCTTCTTTCTGCACAGCATTTGATTTCTGTGAGATGTTCAAACCTGTGACAGCAGTACGCAGTGGGTCTTTCTTACGCAAAGGCTTTGTAGATAAAATATCATAGCGTTGCTCATCAATACCCATAAATGGACCAAGCGATCTTGTAGCACGCAATCCGATGATATCTAGAATGTCAATACCCTGTGTTGTATTTGGTATCTGGCGTACTTCTTCATCAGTCAATGAATACAAATCTCTAGCAACAGCAACAGGCCACATCAATGTGTAGGTGTTCATGTAATCACCTAAGACACGGCCTACGATTTTATTAAATTGTTGAGTTGGTCGTTCCCCATCAAATGCATTTAACATTTCGGGAATAGCTTGATCAATTAAGTACAAGCCTGTTCCAGCACGCAAGGATGAACCTACGGCGGTTTGTATCACTTCACGTGTAATGTCACCAAACTGTGGCATTGGCTGATCTATGCCGTATTTATGTGAGCGATACATCAAATCTGCCATGTAAAGCTCCAAGTTCATTGGTCCTAACAATGGACGAAGATCTGCTTTATTTCCTTCTTCGTCAACTGCTTCATACCATTTAGTTCCCGGACCCTGCGTTTCCCTGAATGCATAAAAATAATGCATCATTGCCGCGCCAGTTACAGTTTTAGCAAACTTATCACTATATGAAATTTTAGTTCCCGGCTTAGCCCCTATCTTTTCTAAAGGGAGCATACCCACAACAGGAACGTGCTCATACATAAATTGTATTTGATTAATTACAAAGCGAGGAAAAGGAATAAGAAGACCAGTTAAAAATCCGTATTGCTTGTCGAAATTAAGATATCCTCTTGCACCCCTAGCAAGTGCGCCAGTTCCTTTAGGTGTTTTTTGATACAGTAATTCAAAACCCTTGTCCATGGCTTCATTAAAGATCTTCGGATCAATCTTGTTAAATTCACCGTCTTTAATTACATCGACAAGTTCTTTGCCGTAGCGAGCTTTTACAAGGCGACTAAGTTCACCTGCAAATGCGGCTTTTTTATAAAAGTTATCTGAGGCCTTGTTAAGAAAATTAAATATATTTCCAGTTGTTTCAAAAAAGCCACCGCTACCAACTTTTTGACCGGCGACAGATGCATCAACAAAACCTTGAAAGAAACGCTCATATCCTTCACTGTCAATGTCTCTGAACATATCGGCAATTAACTGAGCTTCAGGTTTATTAAATAGGTATTTTCCAATGTCAGCAGAATTAAACACAGAACGTGCTTCAGCAGGCTCTAAGCCAAACTTATCAGCCAATCTTGGGGCGGCTTTAATTAAACCATTGTATAATGTATTTGTGCTTGCTCGCATAAAATCTTCAAAAACATCGAGCGTCAGTCTCGCGCCACCACCAAAAAAGTTACGGACTGTGGTTACAGGCTGTGATGTCATGATTGTACGACGAAGTCTTTCACCCTTGTTTAGTCCATTGAGAAGTTTGGTGATGTTTCCTTCGACAGCTAACTCATTCATATAGTTAGCACTTTCCCTACCAACACCAGTTTCTTGCGAAATAAGTCTGGCATCGTCTATTAGTTTAGTCAGGCGACCATAGTGATTTTTCTTTAACTGCCCCATCGCCTGCATTGCGCGGCCATAGCTAGACATGTCAGCCTCAAGAATTAGACCAATATCACGCCCACTGAGATTATATTTTTCCATGATCTCAGCAAATATTTCTTTAGGCACAGTGCCTTCGCCCAATCCCCGTGCAACAGCACTGGTTATTCTTTGACCCTTTACACGAGATACCGATTTACCCAAATCAAGTATAGCGGCAGTTAGCTGTTGAATTTTTTCTGGGGGGAGTCGGATTTCAAATTCTTCTGGAGTTTCAATTCCAGCTTTAATTTCTTCGCCTTTTTTAACGCGAATAGGATCTAATGGGTCAAGCTTTTCAGTCTCATCGACGAGAGGTTTTAACTCACTGATAATTTCTTCAGCTTCTTTAACATCGGCTGGATTATCTTTAGATGCTTGTTTTATTGTCTGATCAGCGTTGTCAAGTGCTTGCGCATTAGCTCTTGCCAGCCCCTCAGCGGCCTGTCTTTCAAGTTCCTGAGCCTCTAGTACCTGCGAAGCTTTACGTGCGCCCTGTGCGCCTCCTATGACGACTCCGGGTATAGCAGATGCGGCAGTTGTGATTGCAAGCTCAGTTCCACTAAATTCGCGCTCAGGGTCTAACTCCATGCGAGTTGCTTGCTGTCCGACATTCTGACCAGCACCAATAACAGATTCTATTGCACCAGCTTTTAAGCCACTGCTTAACGCCCTACGCACAAGTGCTTTAGTCGCTTGTTGGCCTGCAATACTCGCTACTTTTGCACTACCGCCAGTAAAAACACCGGCAAGTGTTGACGGTGCTGTAAGAATACCTTCACCATAATCAAGCACTTTTTGACCAAAGTCTTCCGTAGACATTTCTATTTTGTCATACATACTAAACAAGCGAGACATTTCTTCTTTGCTTTCTTCGTCCGCTTCTTGCGCGTACATGAGATCTGATATTGTATCTACTTCATTAACATCATGCCTGCGCATTCTATTCATGAATTCATCATAGATCTCATCTGGATCTGTTAAATCCATCTCACCATCAGTTCGTTTGAAGATGTAGCCAGCCGCGTCATCAAGAAAATCTTCGTTTAAAAGAAGTGTTTCTCTATCAATGTCTTGACCAACAAGATAGTTATAACTTTTCATATCAAGGAATTAACCTTTTGGCTTCTGTTTCCGCATCAGATTTACTCATGCCGTAATGTTGCATAAGCAAAGCAACAACATTATTTCGCCTAGCTCTTGTGTTTCCAGCCATATTGCTCATGTGCATTTTTATTTGTGGGTGATTCACAGGATTTGGAGGCACTTGCGCCTGTTGTTGCGCCCCAGAACCCTGTTGTGTAGCCCCGCCTGTTAGTGCCGCAGTGTTTGCCTGAGTGCTTAGATTGGTCCCGACTCGACTCACAGTGTTAACTTTAGGTGCATACTGGTAAAACGTATCGTTTGTAGCGTCATACTTACCTGCCGCCCATGCCATAGCGTCACCTTCTAATCTTTCAAACGGCAAGGCAATATCTTGTTCTCTTGCCTGCCCATACCATGTTTCAAAGACTCTTTCTGCATCTGCACGTAATCTTGCTTGCTGAGCTTCAGATGCACCAGACAATTTTGTTTGTAGTGCGCCAGAAGAGTCAGTAACGTAATCTGCGCTAACTCCGGACATATCAGCCAAAGTTTTAAGGATAGTTGCCTTTGAGTAGGAAATGTCTGTTCTTGACGGTGTTCCAAATCGTTTCTTACTTTCATCTTCAACAGCCATGATATCAATCTCAGCCATTGGCGCAGTTAACGGTTCACCTTTGCGAGAGCGAATATACGCACTTTCAATGCCTTCAGCACGCTTTCCACCATCACCAATATCCCTTCTAAATACAGCGGTCTTCATTTCTTTTGGACCACTATAAGTCGGCGCTACAACGTCTATTGGTGCACCACTTCTAATCCAATCAATCGGATCAATTATTCCTTCAAACGATTCAGAAACACGCACAAGATCCGCAACAGAGTCGTATCCTCTTTTTTCCGCTACTTGCTCTGCCTTCTGGATAAATAACTTAGTGAATGCCGTACCCCTGTCCAAAACTGCTGTTACTTTGTTCGGGTCTTTTAGAAGAGGCGTTAGTACATTTGCTAACTCAATATATTCTTTGGTATCCCTGTCAACTTCTTCGGCATAATTTCTTGCTTCTTCACGATAATCATCGAGAGCTTCCTTGTATTCTTCAAGGCCAAGCTTTGCTGACACTTTTTCGTTTTCGACTAGCGTGGTAGCCATACCACCAAAAAATGATTGAAAATCTAAAGCCATTACGAAACACTCCTACGCGCCATTAAACCTGTTGGCTCTTGCTCTTCAGGCTCAACTTCCTCTAAATTTTCTGTAACATCTTCATCAATCGTTGGTTCTTCATCAATTTCTTCTGTTTTCTGAATGCTTCGCATTGCGCGATTGACAAGCTCAGTTCTTTCTTCTGGAAGTTCTCTTTCTTCGTTGCCCACGACATAATCAATGCCAGCCAGTTCAGCAACTGTAATCATTGTTTCTATTAACACAGGAGCAAGTAGCACGCCTACGTCTAATGTATGCCTACCCTCCATTGCATTAGCTGTAATTAAAATATCTGCAATAGTTGTTAGTGGCACACCATTTTCAATCTGTTGCATCATCATCTTTGTAGTTTTCTTGTTTTTAAATATTGGTGCGTACAAAGAAAGAGCCTCGTCAACAGTGCTAACCTCAGATGGTCTACGCCACGGACGAGATTTAGGCTCAGCAGTCAATGACATACCGGCAACTGGTGCGTTCAAAAATTGCTCGGCTTTTAATTTCATTGTACTTCCCTAGCCTTTCGGACTTCATTTACAATTTCTAGAACTTTGTCCAATTCGGAATAGCGCGAAGTTGATTGGGTGTTTTTGTTATTTGACTTGGGAGTCATAAAACCGCGAGATGCCATCGCCGCAGTACCGGCAGATTTATTTAGCTTACCTTTCTTTTTTTCGTAATCTAAAAAGTTTGAATACACTTTTGCAATTTGATCTGACATTTTATCCTCCAAGGAACCCTTTAAAGCCACCCGCTCCCGGAACACCGAATAATGCTGTTGCCGCAAAGGTGCCTAGTGCTGAGCTAGATGCGGCATCTCGCGTTGCATCCGCCGCCGCTAATTGGGCATCTGCCGAAATACGAGCTTGGGCTAGCTTATTAATACGGTCCAATTCGCTTTGTCCACCCTTCCAAGCATATTCCATTTGATCTTCATATGCTTGCCATAGGTTAGCGTAAGCTTGCTCACTAATACCCAACACAGCCTGTGCGTTGAATTCATTTGCCTCATTGATTGCGGCAGTATTAATTGTTGCAATCTCTCTACGCCACTGCGCATTTGATTGCGCAATGACTAATTGATTCTGTGCATTAAACTGATCACGTTGATTTTTTAATTCTGAATTAAATCTATCAACCGCAGTCGCTTGCTCAATATTAAATTGTTCCATCGCATTACTTTGTGTTGCGTTAAACTGCGATACTTGAGTTGAAAGGTTCGCAAAGAATTGATCAACTTGATTTTGTGATGACGCATTAAACTGTCGCGCCGCATTGTCGGCAGACTGATCAGATAACAATGCCTGTATGTTAGATTGAGCATCAAACATGATAGCTTGCTGATCGTTAGACAGATTAGCCATGTCCATTTGCAAGAATGACTGAGCATTTTGTACAGCCGCTTGCTGACGATTGTTTAGGTTAGTAGTTTCTAGTTGTGCAATCTGAGCGATGTTAGCCATCTGTACAGCTTGTTTGTTAGACAGATTATTTAAATCTACTGTCTGAGCCATGCGTGCATTTTCTAGTGCAATCTGTTGATCAGCATTGAAGTTAATATTTGCAATATCTGAGATGCGGGCGGCATTGGTTACACGAGCCTGAAACTCTTGATCAAACTCCTGTCCAATAAACTGCGCGCGTTGCTGTGCGGCAAGCATTGCACGTTGCTGTCTGTTTGACAGATTCTGCATATCAAACTGGGCCATTGTCTGGGCATCAGCCTGAGCGATAGGCAATGCAGACTCCATAGCCGCTTGAATGATAGCTTGACCAGCAAGGGAAGATGCACCTAATCCGCGTTGAGCTAAGATAGCTGTCGCATTACGCATAGCTCCAGCCGCCCACGGAGGAGCTTGCCCATCTTCAAATTCAGCCATTAAGTTAGTTAGCTGACCACGGACAGTTGCCTCTTCGCTTGGCTGTCCCTGTGCCGCCTGTACTTCTTCAGCAAACTGTGCGGCAAACTGTGCATCAGCAGGAGCGGCAACTAATTCTTCAGCAGATAATTGACGAGCATCCGGTGCTTGCACACGCATTGCCTGATCAATCTGTGCCGCCTGTTGATTGGCTACTTCAGTTGATGTAGGTACAGTTGTCTGTGCCTCCATAGGAGCAGACACAGTGCCCACTGCTGGAGCAGTTGCAGGCACTTGCCCTGATACAAGCATCGCTTGATACTGTTGCGCAGTCGGTGTAATGGGTGCAGTTGCCTGTGCAATTGCGGCAGTCGAAGGTTGTGCCACAGTCGGTGCAGTACCTACCTGTGTACCTGCTGGTGAAACAGCTTGCTGTGTACCAAATTCAACGCCCTGAGCTAGTTGTTGAGCACCCTGTGGTAATCCCGGCTGAAACATTTGAGTAGCACTGTACTCAGGAATTGTTGGATACTGAGTCTGCATAACAATATTGCCAGACTCATCGGTAACTGGATTGCCATCTACATCTAATACTTGCTCTTGGATAGGCTGTCCAGCTTCATCTAGCTTAGGGCCAAAAGGTGTCATCTGTGGTACTGCCGCGCCTACCGTGGGGGCACCTACGCCTTCAGATGTTTGTACAATGCCGCCTTCCTGTAGCTTCTTAACGTAGCCACCAGCGTTCATCTTCATCATCTTAGCTTTGTTCTCAAGACCGGCATAAGCACGTTGAGCACCGGGATTACTCGCCAAGAACTCATTGAACTTGTGCATCGGACCTTGATAGCCTAACTTATTAGCTATGCGCCCCATTTGGTCTTGGTTAAACATCTTAGATTAACTCCATTGCCTTAGCACGTGTCTCATCAATTCTACGTTCCCATCCTTTACCGAATGTTTCATAGATTTTTAAAGCACGAATAAATTCTTGACGCTGTGTTGTCACAGCATTGATGACATCTTCTTCACTGGTATTTTTTACAGTAGTCCATACAGCGTTGAGAGAAGCAGGTCCAATGATCCCATCACCGTTTGCGATTCCACAGACGGATTGGAGAGCTTTTGATGCACGTGAGATTCCTGAATTGACAGCATAGTCCATGACAACACAAGCAACACCAACAGGAAGATCATCACCTTTGATACGATCCCAGTAGTCACGTTTGTAAATATCAGCCGCATCATCTTCAGTTAACTCAGCAATGTCCACATCTGGATAAGCACGTTTAGAAATGCCATACTTAGTTTCTCCACCGGGATCTGACGGATGATTAACATATCCACCTTCATGTTCCAGAACCATATGTACAACAGTTTCAAATGACATTGTTACTTACCTTTTTTCATGTTCATGATTTTGTCTGCTGACTTCAATCCAAATGAAGCAGACACTGCGATAAAGAGGAGATATTGATACCACTCAGGAAGTTGGTTGAGTGCGGCAAAGCCTTCGTTGACTCTGGCTATGATACCGGGATCGTCGATTATAACACTGTAAGCTACGCCTAGCAACGGCAAACTTAACAGTATGGAAAACCATTCATCCTTCCAGCTTTTCTCAGTAGCCGATGCCATCTTCTCTTCCCAGTTAGCATCGTTCTGGATAGCATTGATCTTACGCTCTTGGATAGCTTTCTTCTCGTCAGCCTTCCCTTTGATAAACTCTTTGCCTAGCTCAAGTGCTGGACCTAATAATAAATTAAGCATCTTTATTACCTACTAAAAACCAGATAGCAACTAGACAAACAATTAATCCAGATACAAATTCCATATTAACTGTCCTTCTTACCCTGCAATGCTGAGGCACCGAAGAAGGCAGACACAAGGACTGCGATGGATGCGAAGTACGTAGGAGCAATGTCAGCAATCAAGGAAGCGGCTGTATCCATACCGAAGGCATTAGAAAGAAAAATACCAAATGGATACAATAGAAGACCAAACAGAGCAAACCAAGCCATCTTACGAATGGAGTCACGTTGTGCATCGTTGTCCTCCATCTTTCTGCGCATGTCTTCCAGCATGATCTTGCGTTCTTCAGCATCAATCACCCCATCACCATTGAGGTCATACATCTTTTCTTGGTCTGTCATTATGTTCCCTTCTTGTCGCTTGGTATTGGTACACAGGCCATGCCCCTTGGGTCTTCTGCATCTGCCATTATGACCATTGCGTCTTTAAAACAATCTTGTGGGTTGGTGTATTCTTTCTTTTCTACAATCTGTAATATACCGGGTTGGATAGCTAGGGTGATGATTCCATACACGAGCCACACCCTACTTTCCTTTCACACTTATGAGCCAATAAAGGAAGTAACCGCATATGCCAATAGCAGAAAGGGCGGCCACGGTAACAGCGATACCAATACTCCAGTCTTTAATTTGTCTAGCTCTACGGGCTTTCTTATCGGCAATTCGCTTTCGTTCATTTTCTTTCAGTTGTTTCCTATTGGCTATAAATTTACAGTAATCATCCCAAAGACCTGCACGGCCATTGTAGATAAACATTTGTTTGATTTCAGCTTCTCTCTGGCGTATCTTTTCTAGCTCAAAGAAGCATTCCATATCACCATCTTTTGCTTTCTT
>Ga0255783_10004297_pt1 | contig 13140 bp, 13 predicted proteins | sample 011ome_22_FD_179981 | JGI IMG/M metagenome (GOLD analysis project Ga0255783, IMG submission 179981) | Coastal salt marsh microbial communities from the Groves Creek Marsh, Skidaway Island, Georgia - 011507BT metaG (version 2) | ecosystem: Environmental > Aquatic > Marine > Intertidal zone >... | reverse complement strand
ACTATGTATTTAATTTTGATGATGAAAACAAAAATAATATGATGAATATGATTCAATATACTTTATTAGCAATCATTCCTGTTCTTATTACATTAAAGGTAACTAAACATATTTTCCCTGAAGAAGATGAATCAAAAGGAAGTTTAGAAATTTTTGCCGAAAGCACAGGTCAGATCATTTTAATTATATTAATGATATGGTTTACCAATAAAATAATTCATTTTATTCCGACTTATAGTGGTGAAAACTATCATAAATTCAATGAATTAAATTTTATAATTCCCTTTTTAATTATTTTGTCTACAATGCAAACCAAACTAGGCGCAAAATTAAATATATTGATGGACCGTGTAATGGATCTTTGGCACGGCACTTCATCCACACAACCACAAATAAATCAAGCACAGGGACAAGGTAATAACGGAATTCGTGTAACCCAACCATTGGCAGGACAACAAATGCAGCAACATTTTCATCAACCTAGTCAAGCAGATTATTTAGATAAAACTCAACTTCTGCCCTCAAATACTCAATTAACCGCAATGCCTCAACAAAATAAACCTGATTTTAATCAAATGTATCAACAAAATAATAATTCATCATTGCCTACGGAAGGTATGCAAGATTTAAACCCTGAACCAGTTGCTGCGAATGGAGCATTAGGTGGTATGTTTGGTGGTTCTGCATGGTAAATGATAATAATGATAATAATGATATAAAATAATATAAAATAATAATAAAATAAAATAATATATAAAATTTATTATTTTATTAATGTAGTAAATGGGATTAGATGTAGATAGATTATTAAATGCTCTTGAAAATGAAAATAATGAATCATTATTAGATTTAAATAAGGAAAAAATTTCTACTATGAAAAATGATATATTACAAAAACTTAATATAAAAAATGATAAATTAAAACTGTTTCATAAAAAATTAAAATTATATAGATATGTAGATAATGTAGAAGATATAAATTATGGAAGTTTTATTCGATGGATTTCTTTAAAAACTCCAAATGATATCAAATTAACAAATGGCGGCATTGTATGTGATATGAAAACAAAAGATGAAAGTATTTACATTATTTGTAAAAATTCATTGAATCGTTTTTTTACCCTAACATTAGAAGAAAATATTATTTTTCAAAAGTTATCAAACCAAGAAGAAGTCATTTTATCAGCAATGAATTATTTAAATAAATAAAATAGATTAAAAATAAAATAGATTAAAATTAAAAATAGATTAAAAATAAAATAAATTAAAATTAAAAATAGATTAAATTAAAATTAAAATAAATTAAAAATATTATCTTTTTTGTGTTTTGCCTTTTTGTGTTTTGCCTTTTTGTGTTTTGCCTTTTTGTGTTTTGCCTTTTTGTGTTTTGCCTTTTTGTGTTTTATTAGTATATAATTTTAATTGTGATTTCAATTTAATTAATTTATGTGTATTTTGTTTATTTAATTTTAGATTATATTTTTTTTTACATGTAAATCCAAAATTCTTTAATTGTTTTTTCCTAAAAACACTATTTCTACATATAGCAATTGCTTTATTTTCGTTATTCTCTTTTTCTTTTTTATTAACCTTTTTTATACAACGACACATTTTTGTTGCTAAAATATCTTCTGCTGTTTTTTGTATTTTTTCTTGTGTGAAATCATCAAATTTAATTTTATAATATTTTAATATAGATTTGAAATCTTTTTGATTTAATTTCATTGCGATATAATAATATATAACCCTTATATTTTTATTTTATAATAATTATGTGATAAAATATAATAAATAATATATAATATATACTTAATTATCCTTAATTATCCTTAATTATCCTTAATTATAATGGACTTTCGTGATTATGCGTATAACAGTAATGGCTGTAATTACTATACAATTGGTAATCGCGGTCCATTCTATATAACTATTTTGATTTCTCTTCTTTTAATATTATGTCATTTTTTGTTTTCAAATAAAAATAATATCTCTCTTTTTAATATGTTTAATCCTCAAAAATCGATGACAAATCTTATATCAAACGCAACAACTCCTAAAAAAATAGTTGTATTTGATTTAGATGAAACCTTAGGAAGTTTTGGAGAGATAAGTATATTTTGGGATGCTTTAGAACATTTTTATGAGACAAATTTATTTAATGAATATTTTTATGATATATTAGACATATTTCCTGAATTTCTTAGACCAGATATAATAAATATTTTGAAATACTTAAAAGATAAGAAGAAAAAGAAAGAATGTGACCAGATTATGATATATACAAATAATCAAGGACCTAAAACATGGGTATATATGATAAGTAATTATTTTAATAACCATATTGGATGTACTATTTTTGATAAAATTATTGCTGCTTTTAAGGTTGGAGGAAAAATAATAGAGTTCAATCGTACGAGTCATAATAAAAGTGTGGACGATTTAATCAATTGTACAAAAATTAAACCAAATACTGAGATTTGTTTTATTGATGATCAATATCATCCATTAATGAAACATGAAAATGTATATTATATTAATGTAAAACCATATAATTGTACTATTTCTTATGAGGAAATGGCAGAACGGTATTATGAATCATATAAAAATAATGGAAGAGAATTATATAAAGATAAATTAAAAATAATATCAAAAAAGGATTTTATTGAAAAAATAACAAATTATATGAACCAATATAATTTTGTAGTGAAAGAAAAAAATAAAGATGAAAATGAGATTGATAAAATAATAAGTAAAAAAATAGTGATACACTTAGAAGAATTTTTTAAGAAAAAGTATAATCAACAAACAAGAAAACGAAAAAACGTAAAAGCAAGAACTACGCGGAAAAATATTTAATGTAATAAATGTAATTAAATTTTTATTTATGAAATTTATTTATGATTGTTATTATATTAAATTAAATTTTTAGTGACTTGATTTTTAATAAAATTATTAAAAATATGAAGAAATGAAGTAGATAAAAATAACGCAATACCTGACGCAAATACAAACCGTTTATCATAATTATCAAACTTAATTTTTGTTTTAATAAATGGGTTAAATCTGCCTATTAAAATAATACTAATATAAAAATGAATTATATTTTGAAATGTATTTAAATATTCAGGGGATATAACAGATACACCAACAAAAGATAATAATAATAAAATTAAGGAAATATCTATTCCTTTTAAAAATATTTTTTTATGCCATTCTGAGTTAAAAAAATCTGTAATATACTTTAACATTTATACTTTATAATAATATTTTTATTCAAATCTTAATTAAAATTATTATTACTAAATTATTGTTAGTAGATTATATAAATTACTTACACATATTATAATGTATATCATAGGAACAATAATAACTTTCTTCTTGAACTAATTTTGAAAATTTTACATTTCTTATTCCAGTTTCATGGTCTTTGCTTGTATAATAAATATTACGAATATTAAATAGTCCAGTATCATTATAGTTTATCATTTCATTCATACAACGCTTACACGGTTTTGAACTGCTTTTATTTGTTCTTATAATAAAAACATCTATTTTCATTTTTTTATTTTTATTTTTATTTTTATTTTGTTTATTTACATTCCCAATACGGTTAATTAAATTATCAAATGCTTGTGATTCCGCATGTTTATTTAACGGTTTATTTAGTATATAATTATTCGAACCATATGAAATTGGATGTCCGTCCTTCAAAATAGCACATATATGATTAGAGTTGATTACTGTTCTAAATCCACTTGTTTTTGTTTCTTCATCGCGTTTTTTTATAAGAATATCCATTAAATTATATAATTTTGAATACTTTAATACCATTCTATTAGTTAAATAATAATTATTAATACTTATTATTTAACTATTTTATAGATATATTATCTAATAGTAATTATTTATTATTATTTATTTGAATTATAAATATCCAGTGTTCGCGCACTTGGGTCAGATGATTCAATAAATCTTGGCATCCAAAAATAAGGAATAATATTCGCACTATTCGGATATGCTTTATCAAATATTTCACGATAATAAACCTGTTCTTTTGTAGTTGGTGGATTTATTTCATATTTTTTAGAAGGTTGTAATTCTTTATTTTTATCAAAATCAACATTATCAACATTATCAACATTATCAACATTATCAACATTATCAACATTATCAACATTATCAACATTATCAACATTATCAACATTATCAACATTATTAATATGATTGTTATTATCTTGTGAGGACACTTTATCTGCAATAATTTCAAACCATGATTTATGCTGTCCGCTTACCCCATCACTAAATGCTTCTTTCTTTCGCCATAAAATAGTATGAGGTAACAAATTCGGTTCAAATTTCGCAAAAGCAGACCGAATCAGATGTTTTTCTATTTGTTTATCTCTTGGACAGCGCAAAGATAATGGAATACTTAAATAATAATCAACCCAGTTCCTATCTAAAAACGGTGTTCTAGGTTCTAATCCATGTGATGAAATACATTTATCAGACCTTAATACATCAAACATATGAATATTTGTCAATAAACGTTTACATTCTTTATCAAATTCTAAACTATTTGGACAAGACTGGAAATATAAATACCCTCCCATTAATTCATCGCTTCCATCGCCATTGAAAATCACTTTTGCTTTACTATTTTCAGAAATATATTTCCCAATTAAATAGTTACCTACACTTGCACGAACAGTCGTAGTATCATAACTTTCAATTGTCTCGATTACTTCTGGAATAGCATTAAAAAAATCATCTTCAGAAACAATGACAGAAGTATGTTTTGAATCAATATGGTTTGCCACCATCTCGGCATATCGTAAATCTTCTGAACCTTTCATACCAATGCTATATGTTTCTAACTGCCCTGGATAACATTTAGAAACAATCGCGGCAATAAGACTACTATCTAACCCACCTGATAACAAACACGCAATTGGGCGGTCAGTTGTCCCTATAACTCTTTTTTTTACCGCGTTTATAAGATTAGAACAGATATTATAATAGGTATTAGTAATTGATGAATAAGATTCTTTTAATGGCAATAATAATGTATCAGAAAATTTATATACATTATATTTAGTAAATATTGGATTATTATTTGTGTTTGTGTTTATCTTCCAATAAGTATCATTTTCTTTATTTTTATTATTATTATTTTTATTTTTATTAGAATTAAATGTCATATAACTTCCAGGCAATACATGGTGAATCATAAGAGAATAATTCGTATCATTTGATATGGAAAATAAATAATTCATAAGAGGAGATAATACTTTTACCTCAGACGCATAAGCAATTATATTATTTGCTGTTTTGAGATAATACATTGGGCGAACGCCATATGGGTCGCGTGCCGCAAATACTTTTTCATTAATACTATCATACAATACAAACGCAAACACTCCATCCAATAACTGCAATAGATAGTCTATTCCATAATGTTTATATAAATGAATAATAACTTCGCAGTCAGAGTTTGTTGATGGAATAATATTCATAAATGAAAATAATTCTTTATAATTGTAAATTTCGCCATTACAAATAAGGGTTATGCCATCAATAGACATTGGTTGATTTGAATTATTATCTAGACCATTTATTGCCAAACGATGAAATCCAAATAATAAATTTTCTTCTATCTGTTTTAGTTCCGAATATTCAGGACCACGATTTTTCCCTTTATTAAATGACTCATTAATAATTTCATCAGGTATATTGTCTGTTCCATTTAATAGAGTAAAAATTCCACACATATTTGTGATGTTATATAATAAAAGATAATAAATAATATTTATTATCTTTTATTATATATTATATATTATAATTATATACCATCAGTTTTTTAAAAAATAATTATGGGGAGATATAGAACATCATGCGGTAATAATGAACCAAAAGATTTCAATACTTATTATAATAAAAAAAAAGGAATGACCATTTATAAAAATTTAAGAACTACTAAGTCTTGTTATAATAATCTTGTAAATAATAATATTTTAATGAACAATTCATGTATAAATAAAAATATAGTATATTATAAAAGTTATGATTCATTAATAAATTTATCAAAAGTTTCTGGTTTTTTAAGACCAGAATGTAGTGACTGCGCAGATGTTCCTGTATTATTAGCAAATGGGATTAATAGTGAAATATGTTATGATGAATTGTATGAAGATGATTGTTCAAATACAGAATCAAATGATTTATCTTGTTGTTGCGGTAAATGTATTAAAATTCCCATAATGAATAACTGTAAAGAAAAAACTGGAAAAATATTTCCATATGGACATTTTAATAATAAAGTAAAAAATCCTTTAATTAAAATTCATTCATTAAAAAATATAGAAGAAGATTGTGAAAGTAAATTAAATTGTGCTTCTTATGAATATTGTAAATGTCCACCAGGAATTACTGATTGTAAATGTTGTGAATATTCTATAATTACACCATTAACTAATACTGAAAATATAAAATATTATGAAAATAGTAATAAAGAATGTGATACTAATTCTATAAATAATAATGAATTTCCATCATTTATAAGTAATGATTTAGGGTATTTTGAACAATTAAAAAAAGAAAATAATGAAGAAGATAAAATATTGTCAAGTAAGGCAATAAATGTATATAGTAAATATTCAATATAATTAATTTAATATAATATTTAGTAAATATATACAATCTTTTTAAATATTATAACAATGTCAGAAGATAATTTGCTAAATTCGCTTATTGGTGAAAGGGGTGAAAAGGGTGAAAAGGGTGAAAAGGGTGAAAGGGGACAACGAGGTCCCCAAGGTTTTCCTGGTGCTGCTGGTGCTGCTGGTGCTGCTGGTGCTGCTGGTGCTGCTGGTGCTGCTGGTGCTGCTGGTGCTGCTGGTGCTGCTGGTAGTATTGGACCTGATAATTCAGTTCAAATGAAAGATGGAGAAACAACAAATTTTATTGGATATTCTAGTTTTATTTATGATAGTCAAATATTTACTATTAATTCTTCTAATTTAAAATTAGATATGAGTGCGATTGCTATCGGTCCTAATGCCGGTAAAGATAATCAGAAAATTAATGCGGTTGCTATCGGTTTTGATGCTGGTAGAAATGGTCAATTTAATGATGCGGTTGCTATTGGTTATTTTGCCGGTAAAAGTAATCAGCAAATTCAGACGGTCGCTATTGGTTATTCTGCCGGTCAGACTGATCAGTCTGATAATTCAGTCGCCATCGGTCCTTTTGCTGGTCAGGATTCACAACAAGAAGAAGCGATTGCGATCGGTTATTCTGCCGGTGCACTAAATCAGGAACGATCTGCGGTTGCTATCGGTAATGAAGCAGGTCGTTATAATCAGAAAAGTAATGCGGTTGCTATCGGTACTAATGCCGGTCAAACTAATCAAGCTATAAGTTCTATTGTAATAAATGCAACAGGTTATCCTCTTGATAATACTACTGCTAATAGTTGTGTAATAAAACCAATAAGAGAGACTTCATATCTAGACACATCAACGAATGTATTAATGTATGATACAGTCTCTGGCGAAATAACTGTGAATAATGGTGCTAAAACTTTTGTTATTGACCATCCAACGGATAGTAATAAATATTTAGTACACGCATGTTTAGAAGGTCCTGAAGTAGGTGTGTATTATAGAGGAACAGGAATTATAAATGAAAGTGATCAACCTGCTGAAATAATATTGGCAGATTATGTAAAACATTTAGCAACTGACTATACTGTAAATGTTACTCCAATTTATAATGAAAAAGAAAACACAATAGCAACCTTAGCAACTACGCGTGTAAATAATGGAAAGTTTAAGGTACATAGTAATAAACCATGTGAATTTGATTATGTTGTATTTGGTAAAAGAAACGATATTGTAGTAGAACCAGAAAAAACAAATGTTGAAATTAAAGGTGATGGCCCATATAAATGGTTGTAAACTTTAAAACCAAATTAATTTAACAATAATAAATAAATATTAATATTAATAAATATTAATAAATATTAATAAATATTAATAAATGAGTAAAAATAATACTTGTTGTAATCATTCATATCCAGGACATTTTTCATCAGTAAATTGCGTTCCTCAACAAGTTGAAAATATAAAATGTTATGAATTATTTAAAAAAAATGATAGTTGTAATTCTTGTTATGAAAAAGGGTTTTATAAATCAAATAACTCATTTTTTTCTATAAAAAATACTGCTATAAAAAAATGCAATTGTTCATAATATAAAATATAAAATATAAAATATAAAATATAAAATATAATTAATATTATTTAGTAATATTAATTATGTCAGTTTATTCTATAACATCATTATCATTAACAGGAAAACAAAAAATTAATCCAATATCATTAACAGGAAAATCATTATATAGTAATTTATCTTCTTCAACACCATATAATATAAAAATAAAACGCATTATTTTTGATCGGTTTATAACACCAATTTTATCAAAAAATTGGAAAATTTTAAGAGAAAATGTGTTCCAAATCAATGAAATTATTAAAAGGTTAGATAAATATTACCAGAACACAAATGATGAAACAATGATTGTATATAAATATATGTTAACTATTATAAAAACTTCTATTGACTTAAATGAAGAATTGGATGATTTAGAAAATAAAATATTTCAAAATGATACAGATGTTGCAAAAATGATTGTTAAGGTTCCGCGTATTCGGTTAAGACCAGAATTAGAACTATATAATTTAATTATTGGCAAACCTGATAAAAACGCGTATAATAAAAAAATTGTAGATTATATATCTTCATTATTAAAAAAAGAATATATTACTTATAATGAATTATCTGATAAACTAAAAGAATTATAATCAAATTTAGGAAAAATATATGTTCATTTAATTTAATTTAATTTAATTTAATTTAATTTAGAAAAAAATAATATTATAATATAATATAATATGTCTACACCAGTATCAGAGAATCCTTCATTATTAGAAACAATCAATCCTCTTGCACGGGTATATACCCAAGATGAGACATATGCTGGGTATGTAGTTGATGTTGCCGTAATACAACAAGATATGAATACTATTACAAAACCTGACGCATATAGAATTGAACTTAGTCCTGTATTTTGTTCATATGCTGGGTTTCAAACAATGTTTTACAGAGATGGTCAAAAGTTCCAACCTACAAAAAATATAAATAAGTATTTATCATCAAAAGATCTTCTTTTAAATAGTCAAAGAACAATTTCATTGTATGACCCTGATTGTGGAGATTGTGGTTTAGATTTAGATGGTTCTTTTAATTTATTAAAAACACTACTTATTACATATGAAAAAGATTTAGGAATTGCGAGTGAATGCTGGGATACATGTTCTTTAATGGAATTTAATAGTACAGTAAGTGCGATTAAAAGTTTAACTGATATAACTGGTAATTGTGGAACTGGCATTAAATGTTCAATTACATTAAATGAATTTTTTGAACAATTGCGAACACAGGGATTAGAAATAGATACTGCTAGTCATAAATTACCGCTAGACCCCTCTGGGAATTTAGGTGTTTATCCAGGGTTAGTAACTGCTGTTATTACCGCGAATTTTCATAGCACAACTCCAGGTGTAAAAGATGTTATAGTAAAATGGCCTTTTGTTATTAATTTTACTTCATATACTAATGAAGATGCTAGTGGTAATATAGATGGTCCTGGTGGAAATTATCCAGTATATTATTATATTGAAAATGTAAGTGGACAATATCGTTCTAATGATTTAAGTTATAGCACTGTTGATTTTAGTGGAAATGGGTATTCAAAAGCAAAAGAAGAGACTGCGATTTTACCAGCATATAATAGATATACAGCAACACAATTTTCAAAAATTTATTATGGTAATTAAATGAATAAATGAATAAATGAATAAATGAATAAATAAATGAATAAATGAATAAATTAATAAATTAATACTATGAAATTATTAATTTATTAAATTATAGTATAACTTATAGTATAACTTATAGTATAACTTATAATGGAACAAATAACAACTCTTTATTATAATGATACTTCTTCTTATACAATTACAGGGATTTTAGATAAAACATTAACAAAACTAGATATTTCAAATAATGCTAGTTCAGTATCAAAAACAATTACCGATATAAGCGGCGTTACTATCGGCACTAATGTTATTAAATTAGCGGATGAAGTATTTAATGGATGTTCAAATTTAAATAATATTACGATTTATAATACCGATATTATTACACATATAGGTAATGATATATTCCAAGATATTTGTGGAAACAATGGTCTTTATAAATTTTATTCAAATAATAATTATTATACTTCGAATATTTTACAATTAATTTCATTATTGCCTGTTAATATTACAACTGGTACAACAAATTGGGTTAATGGGTTAGACCATAGTTATAATTACTATAGCGATTTTTCGGTATTATGTGATGACTTATCCTTAGAAACAGATAATACCCAATATTATCATTTTAAACCAATAGATATATCATATCAGGATTTTCATAGTTTATTTTTTACAAATAATGGATATTTTACATTAAATAAATTTAATAATAATCCGAAGCATACCATATCTACAAGTGATTTTAAAAGATACACAACTATAAACTCACAAGAAGAGTATGTATATTTATATGGTGATACGTCTTATAATATTCCATTTAATCTATATTCAAAAATAAACACTCATTATCAGTTTTATATTCCAAGACAATGTTGGAATGTTTCTTCGACAATTGAAATGAATAGAAAAATAAGTAAATTAAAAACAATATTTGATTTTAATTGTAATACTAATTGTAATACTAATTGTAATACTAATTGTAATACTAATTGTAATACTAATTGTAATACTAATTGTAATACTAATTGTAATACTAATTGTAATACTAATTGTAATACTAATTGTAATACTAACTCATGTTCTTATAAAAAAAATATAAAAGTAACTATTAATGATTTTTTTAATATGTTTGAGGCACAAGGTATAGAAATGGCAACTGATAATTCATATAATTCTATTCCAAAACAAGCATTAGGATTACCAACTGATGCTGAAAATATAAAATATATTGCGATATTATCATTATTATTAAAAAGTAATAATTTAAATGTAACAAATATTTGTTTTAAAATGCCTTATTTAATTAATTTTAGTGATTCATTGCCTATTAATTCTGACCCAAATACAAATAATTATAGATATAATCCGTATTATACTGGATAATAGTTAAAAAAATATCGAAGAAGATTTTATTATTAAAGTAATGGTAATTTAATATCAATTACATGTGTAATATTTTATCACAAATAACAAATACAACACTAACTAATAATAGTATGGTAAATGCTACAACTAATACATATAATATAGTTGCTACTCAGTTTATTTACGGTTAATATAATTTATTAAATCAAATCAAATCAAATCAAATCAAATCAAATCAAATCAAATCAAATCAAATCAAATCAAATCAAATCAAATCAAATCAAATCAAATCAAATCAAATCAAATATATATTATGTTATTTTATATATTTAATTAAATAAAATAAAATATATATAAAATAATGAATCTTGATACAAATATAGATAATTATGATTTAGACGATATGGTTCGATTATTCAAAATATCAAATAATTTAAGTAATGAAAATATTAGTCGTATTAATGTGACCATGAATACATTAAATAGTTCTTTTTCTATAAATGAAGTAGAACCAGATGTATATTTTTTATTCAAAAAAATATTTATAATATTATCTTGTCTTCATAAATACCGCGAATTTCTAAAAATAAAGGTTAAAGATTATAATTTTAATAAAGAAGACGATAATAAATTAATTTTATTTGTAAAAAATACTTCTAATTATGAAAACACGAATGATGTTAGTTTTATTTTAAATAAAATGATTGAAAATGATCAAAAGAAAGAATTTGAAGAAAATAATAACGATAATATAATAAATACAGTTAATAAAAGTAATAATTTTTCATTTGATAATCCACAACCAGTAGTATTAGATCATGCTGTTCATAAAATATTAAATACATTTGAAAATAAATTGGTTTCTGGTGAAATAAATTCAATAAAAAGAATTACAAAATTAGTAAATGTTCATATTGATAGTTGTTTTCGTGATAAATATTATAATACGAATCCGTGTAATTTTATTTATGCTTTGCCGAAACAGTTTAAAAATGTAGTTTCAATGAAACTGGCATCGATTGAAATACCTAATTCATGGTTTTTATTTTCGCATATTAAAAAAAATAATATATTTGTTATTGAGATTACCGTTTGTAATAAATGTAGTATTTATAATATAGTAATTCCAGATGGTAATTATAATAATGAAACTCTTGTATCTTTTTTAAATATGAAATACTTTTATCAAACCGATAATGATTATCCATTAAAACATATTAAATTTTCTATTAATGAACATACGAATAGAACACAATTTGAAATAATAGAAGGAACACCTGATGATTTTGTATTTTCTTTACATTTTACAGATGAAAAAACAGAAAATATGTTAGAAACAGTTGGATGGATATTGGGGTTTAGATTGGCAAGATATTTAAAAATAGATGATTATTTAATGTCAGAAGGGTTATTTGATGCTGGTGGTGACAGATACATTTATTTAACTGTTAATGATTATCAGTATAATTATAATGAAACAAATGTAATTTGTTTTGATAAATCAAGTATAGAAGAACATACTTTGGCAAAAATACCTATGGTAAATGGTAAATTATCATTAGTCATTGATGAAAATAATAAAAATCCGTTGGTTAAGATAAGACAATATAATGGACCAGTTAATTTAAATAAATTTGAAATTAAAATATTAGATAAATATGGAAATATTATTGATTTAAATTTCATGGATTTTAGTTTTTCTTTAGAATTAGAAACATTATATGAGAGAAATAATATAATTTAGTATATAATTTACTATAAAATTTAGTATATAATTTACTATAAAATTTAGTATATAATTTACTATAAAATTTAGTATATAATTTACTATAAAATTTAGTATATAATTTACTATAAAATTTAGTATATAATTTACTATATAATTTAGTATATA
>Ga0255783_10004293_pt1 | contig 13141 bp, 5 predicted proteins | sample 011ome_22_FD_179981 | JGI IMG/M metagenome (GOLD analysis project Ga0255783, IMG submission 179981) | Coastal salt marsh microbial communities from the Groves Creek Marsh, Skidaway Island, Georgia - 011507BT metaG (version 2) | ecosystem: Environmental > Aquatic > Marine > Intertidal zone > Salt... | reverse complement strand
TTAGCCGCACCTGTAGTGTTAGCTTCTCCTGATTTGCGACCCACAAACACGTTTACGTTGCCAGTAGTATTATTATACGCCGCCTGATAACCAACAGCGGTGTTGTAGGATGCGGTGGTGTTGGAGAGTAGTGCATTTCTACCTACTGCGGTATTAAAATCTCCATCTGTATTGTAATACAAAGCTGAATGACCCACAGCCACATTGTCTTCCCCTGTGGTATTGGTATACATAGCAGCCATTCCCAAAGCAACATTGCTTTGTGCTGTTGTGTTACTATACATTGCTTGATAACCAACAGCAGTGTTTTGGGATGCGGTGGTATTAGAGTAAAGAGCCGCATACCCAACAGAAACATTGTTAGCACCAGTTGTGTTTGTTCTTAAAGATGCCGCACCAAAAGATGAATTATAATTGCCTGTGGTGTTTAAGTATTGTGAACGATAGCCAAAGGCAGCATTTGGAGTGCCAGTAGTGTTTGCGAAGCTTGCTTGATAACCCACTGCGGTGTTTTCACTGGCGGTGGTGTTGGAACGAAGCGCATCATTACCATAAGCAGTATTGCTTGCGCCTGTGGTGTTTAGGAAAAGCGACTGATAACCAGTAGCTGTGTTGTAAGACGCAGTTGTGTTAGATGCTAAAGCGTCCTTACCTATACCAACATTTTCTGTGCCAGTTGTATTGGCATACATAGCGTCTTTGCCAACAGCAGTGTTGTTATTTGCGGTGGTGTTGTTGAAAAGTGCGCCAGTTCCCATTGCTGTGTTGTTGGAACCAGTTGTGTTGTAATACAGCGTTGAAGGGTTCCCAGAAGAACCAAATCCGCTATTGTTTGACCCAGTAGTGTTCAAAGCTAGTGTGTAATAACCAAAGGCAGCATTACCAACACCAGTAGTATTTGCTTTTAGTGAGAAACCACCAACAGCAGTGTTGCCAATGGCAGTATTGTTATACAAAGACTGATAACCCATAGCCGTGTTGTTATTGGCGGTGGTGTTGGAGTGTAAAGCTGTGTGACCTACTGCCGTGTTGTAAGACCCGCTAGTTACATAACGTAAAGCAGAGCCGCCAACGCTAGTATTAGATGTTCCAGAAGTCATAGGCTGCATACTGAAATCGCCAAGAGCGGTGTTATAACTACCACTTATGGAACCATTCATTGCAGCATCACCCAACGCTACGTTGCCTGTGCCAACAGGATAGTTACCATCCAGCTTGATTGTGCCATCTACGTCTAAAGTTGCGGAAGGAGTGGCATTACCCACCCCAACCCTATCGTTGACCTTATCAACAACCATAGTGCCGCTATCAAAGTTAAGGTCAGCTAGATTTGCTAAGTCCCTTGTTTTACTCATTATACATTCTCCAATGCGGCTATACGTGCCTCAAGTTCTTGGATGGTTTTTACTAATAGTGGTACTAATTTAGACTGGTCAATGCCTTGGTAATCCGGCACTGAACGTGTACCCATAACCGCAGGGGTTGTCTCACGCCATTGCTGGCCTTCTGCTAGTTCCTCTGGGCGTTCAACATCAGTGCTATGGATAACCTCAGCAACCGCTGGTGTTACCTCATTGCCATCCTCGTCTAGTACAGCCTCAATAGCTGGTGTGTAGATGTCGCCTGTCGCTGCGCTGACTTGGTATTCCTCGTCACGCATACCATTGTGTGTGCCACTGATAGCCTCTGGTACGACAGTCTGAACCTCGTGTGCTAGGAAACCATCGACTGGAACAGCGTCATCGCCATCAGCAATCCACTCAAACCTCGCAGGACGTAACTGCTTGAGACGTGTAGTTGCATCCCAGTCGTAGGTTACTGCGGTCTTTAGACGGTAGTCGGATGAGGTGTTGTATTGAGTTGATGACGTATTAAGAATAATATTTCCGCAGTTTGTTGACCCATTAAAAAACGCAATACCGCTTCGACCATTGCCGCTGGCCCTGCGAATTGTTAGAACACCGTTGGGTTCAAAATGTGCGTGGTCGTCTTGTGTTAGACTTGTGCCACCTACCAGCAAGTTGCCGCTGCTGTCGAGGCGCATTTTCTCACTGAAGGTAAAATTACCATCACGACTTACTGTGCCAAACTGAACTGCTTGGTCATCAGCGTAGAACACACGGAAGATATTACTTAGCGCACCTAAACCCGCACGTGAATTGCCTGTGTTCGTAACAAGCAGTTTGCGAGTATAACCAGAGTTTTCACCAGAACCTAAATCTAACAGACTTTCGCTGTCTGGGCTGGTTTGCCCAATGCCCACCTTGCCACTTGCTGTGATACGCATACGTTCCGCTGAAGCAGCACTCACATCTACAAAACGCAAACCATAGTTATTCTGTTCGATTTTAAAACTACGAGTGCTGCCATCAATACGAACCGCCGCATCACCACTTGCATTGTCAATGTGTAACAATTCAGCAGGCGAACTCGTCCCAATGCCGACGTTGCCGCCAGACCCAGCAATGATGATATTTTTATATCCATTGTTATAGCTTTCGATATAACCATTAGAGGCATCGGCATATATAGCCATAACATTTTCAGTCGTTGGTACAGACTGATAACTGTCTAGTAGTACCTTTCCTGTTCCAGCAGTATTTTGAACTGTAAACTTTCCATAGTTAGTAGACGATGTGCCAATGCCCACGTTGCCGCTGCTGTCGATGAGGAGGCGTTCTGCGTTGTTGGTTCCAAGTACCAGCGGGTATGCCGCATAAGTACCAACAGCAAACGTATTGCCACTCATTGCGTATGACGCACCTACTCCAGTTTGGCTATTAGACGCAATGCCCATATTATTGACGCCAGAAGTATCACCGGCACAGATAATTTCTAAATCTTGTCCGTTCTGGTTATTAAGAAAAAATCTAGTGCCTTTACCGGTGCCAGACGAAGTTACATTTATTTTCGTCTCACCACTGTCCGCAATGTTTATCAGACCGCCAGTGACATCCACGCCTGTGGCGGTGGTGCGAAACTTTTCAGAGCCGTTGTGATATAGGCGCAAGTCACCGCCTTCTACTGCATAAAGGAAATTACTTTGATTTCCATCTTGCACTCTAAGTTCGTTGCTTGCACGAATGTATAAATCACCTGTTCCAGCATCAACAATGTAACTGTCAGCACCACTGTGATAAATCTGCAAGTCAGACCCAGCACCGAAGATAGCCTTGTCGTTGTCGCCGAAGGTAATGTCGTTGCCGTTGGTGTCTAGGTTGCCGCCAAGCTGCGGAGTGGCATCACCAGAGATATCTGGAATAGCAATGTTAAACGTACCATAACCAACAATATCTATCTGGTCATTGAGTGCTGCACCCACAGTCAGGACTACGTTAGCCCCATCAGTGGCAGTAAAGTCTGTACCGCTTTGCAGCTTAACGCCATTCAGATACACATCAATGTAACCAGCATCATAGGTTGCAGCAAAGGTAGTCTGCCCGCTTGTCGCTGTGTAGACATAACGATTAGCTGTACCATTGACTGATGAACCAGCGTTCACAAAGCCACTAGCACTATACACCTTCATAATGTCGTTGGTTGTATCAAACCACAAGTCACCAAGAGTAGGTGATGCTGGTGCTGTTGCTGAGATAAAGTAAGTATCAGCAAACGCATTAACACTACTTAGGTTTGTTGCAACAGTGTTGACGTTAGCAATGTCTGTAGCGACAGCGTTTACATCTGCAATGCTTGTAGCCACAGTTGTAATATCAGCATTATTAGTTGCTGTGGTTGTAATGTCAGCAGAGATACCAGCTACTGTAGCAATGTTATTGGTTGGGCTGATCTGACCTGCAACAAGGTTGACGTTAGTCTGGTCTGTACCAGTGAGAGCCAAGTCATGCCATACAGTATTCGTGGCATCATAGACCTTCATAATATCGTCAGTAGTGTTGAAGTAGATAGCACCATCTAACAGTGTATTACCGTCATTGTCTACAGAAGGATCACTAGCCTTTGCTCCAAGGAACCTATCATCAAAGGTATCTAGTGCTGCCTCAGCCGCTGCCTGTGCTACCTGTGCTGCTGTAGCTGCTGTAGAGGCTGTACCAGCGTCTGTAGAGGCTGCTGAAGCTGCGTTAGTAGCTGTGGTTGCGTTTGTGCTGGCAACATTAGCATAGTGCTTAGATGAGTAGTCAGTGGTTACACCATCACTAAGAGTATACTGAGTACCAATAGGATGAATAGCAAGCTTAGTAGCATCAGGAATAATGTTACCTGTAGCTGTTGCCACGGCTGTATTAGCTGCCGATACGGCTGCTGTTGTAGCCTGACTAACAGCACTACTAACAACCCCAGCTACCTCTGTGTCTGTGTAGCCCTTTGTAGCTGCGTCAGTGCTTGCTGTAGGAGTTCCTACATTCTTAATAACACTGTTCTGTGCATCCCACTTGTTGTCGTTGTCTAGCTGAATTGAGTCTGCTGCAAGGTCTACTGACTCCTGTGCTGCATGGAACACCTGAATGTTACTATCATCCAAGTCTTCCTCAGTCAACACTGAGCCTGACGCAAAGTCAACTGCACGTGCTGAGAGATCAGTAGTACGGCGAACCTGTACTAGAGTTCCCACAGCAGGTGCTGATGTTAGTTGTACAGTAGACGCAGAAGGAAAAGTCAGGCCAGTTTCAGCCACACCATCTACTGTTACACTTATTTCAGAAGTGTCCTGATATGTAAAGGTAATAGAGAACTGTGTGGTAGTTCCATTACCTGTATAGTTGTCGTATGAAAAAGCCATTTGTTTTCCTATTTAATTTGCTAGTTCGTTGGCTGCTTGGTTCAGTATTGACCTTGCTCCATAGAGTGAAGACATAGGTAGTAGTCGTAGTAAAGCACGATACTCTGATTCAGTCATATCACCCTCAGCTATAGCCTTACCAGAGCCTAATATTTTCTGAAGAATACTAATAGACGCTGGGGTAATTGCATAATTATTACCGTCCATAGCACCTGTAGTAATATCAAAGATAAGACCAAAGGTAGAAGCTGCACCAATCTGACTGATTGCTCCCTCTGCTAAACGAGCAGGAGAAAGGTTTTCTTTAATATACTTATCTCTATCCCCACGTCCTTCAGCATTAAGATATACACGTCCTGTGTACATAAGAGTACCCATAAACATAGAGCTTAAAAGTATCTTAGTAACTGTAGTAGCATCTCCATGTGCAAACCTAACACCCAAGCGCATTGCCTGTTGCTCCATAGCTGCTAGTGGGAAGCTTAAGAACTGAAAAACAGTCTTGCCCCACTCACCACGAAGAAAGGCGTTAGAAGAACCTATACTCATCTCCTGTACGTTTTGAGTAGTATCACGATAGGCAGATACTTGGAAAGCGTCTAGAGCTTGTTGATCGTTCCAATTCTTAGTGTTAAGACTTTCAATGATCTTTTTATCAGCATCCTTAAAGGTAGAGTGTTGTAGAACTTGGCTCCTAATTCTAGAAGCCATTGCTTCGTCAATACCAAGCTGCTCCATCTTAATCTTAGAGAATGGACTGTCGTTCTTTCGTGCTGCTCTTGCCCAAGCTGTAGCGTAGTTTAACATAGACATTCTACGTAGGGCAGCAGTAACTGGTGTTAGTCCAGATAGGAACGCAGTAGCTTCTCGTCCTCTGCCTAACCACTCATCTGTCTTAGTGATCCTAGCATCATCCGTTATATCTAAAGCGTCACCTTCAAATCTACTAACACGAGTGAACTTACCAGTAAGAACATCAGTACCTAAGCCTGTCAGTTCTTCTAGTTCTCGTAGTAGAGCATTGTCCAGTTTACCATCAGCAGCAATCTTCATCATCTTGCGATACTGAGGCATACTCCTGAGTAGTACAGGCAAAGAGTTTTCCATAAGTACGTTAGTCAACTCCATGAGTGCTGCCATACCTGACATACCCATGTGCATCATAAAGCTAACCTCACGCATCCTGCGTAGGGTCTGCCGTGTACCAAAGGATGGATCACCCTCTTTAAAGCCTAAGCGTCCTGTAATCCCATCATACATAAACTGTAGTGCTTCAATCTCTTTATTAAGGACATCTGGACTCTGGTTAATTACCTGAGCCTCATTACGCATCTTAGTAATTAAAGTTTCTAAAGAACTACCAACATCATTGGTATCAATACCGTTACGAGCTAGTCCAATAGCACCTGACATCTGGAAGACATAAGCATTGTTAAGGTTCTCAATGTCCTCTTCTAGTAGGTCAGTAAACTTAAGCTGCTCTATTCCACCATCATCCATACGGACATCAATACTAGTGTTCTCGTCTAGTAACAGGCGAGGCCGTGAACGCTTATGTCCCTTGACCCTAGTATTCTTAGTCAGAGTATCTATAAGCTGATCTATCTGTGCATCAGGAAGGTTCTGATCCTGCATAGATTTACGCAAGTCTTCCATTGTAAACTCAAATCCTCTGTGCATCGTAGTAAACCTACGAGAGAGAATTGTTTTAGCATAGCCACGTGCCATATCGCCAATAACATCAGCAGATAAGTTCTTTTCAATATCAGGTTGAGCCTTACGTACAGCGTTTTCTACTAACTCAGCTACTGCTGCTTCAGTCTTATCGCCAAACTTATTACGCAGTGCTGTAATACGTTCATCACTAAACAGTCGTGGTAGGTAGTTAGGTTGGTTATCCAGTATACCTGTGGTAAATCCACCAACATTATGCTTGATAGCTAGTTTACCTAACTCAGTCTGCTGCTCCATAACATCCTGAGCAACTTTGCGTACCTCAGGGTCTAGAACATCATTTAGTCCACCACGAATAGCCTTAGAGACAAGGATGTTAAAGTCTGTTAAGTCTCTACCAGTGCGTTTAGACCACGCCTTCCGGTTAATGTATAGGCTTCTAGCAAACCTGCTACGATAGATATGTTCTAACATAGCCTTATATTCTGAGGCTGATGCTCCAACAACAGTACGATCTACGTTACCTGAGCTATTAAGACCAAGCCTATCAGCAGCAGCGCGAACAAAACCATTCTCTGAGTTCTTCGTGAGGTTGAAGACAGATAGTCTTTTACGAAGGGGGGCAAGAACTGTGCCACCCAACTGTTTAGAGGTAGCCCTAGCCTCAGCCTCTGTAATAGCTCCAACAGGTGTTGGAACATCTGTTGCATCAATATCATCTAAGTCTCCCCTACGTTCCACTTCATCAATAATGCGTTGAGTAAGCCTATCAACATTGTTAGCATCATAGAAAGCTTTCTCATTAGGGGTGAGTTCCTCACCTAAGGCTACTTTCTGTGATAGCTCCTGAACCTTTCTATGTCTAGCAAATGCTGTAGTTACGCCACTAACAGTACCACCAATAGTACCGCCTGTAAGACCAGCCAGTAGTACATCACCGCCTGTGATATCATACTTTAGTCTAGCACGGATAGCCTCAAAGGCTGCTGCTTCTCCTGCACCTACCGCTGCTCCTAGTTTAGTAGCACGATAGACATTATATCCTCGTCTAGCTGTAAGACCCGTAGCCGTAGCTGGTGCTGTAACAGGCGCAGCAGGACCACTGACAGCCGCTACAGTTGCTGTAGTAGCTCCAATAGCTATTAGTTCCGAAGGGTCAAACATGGCGGCTAGAACGGTGGCTAGAGTACCCTTCCAGCCAGCCTTTTCTAGTTCTAGTCTGTTTGCTTGAGTAAGCTGAAAGTCCTTTGACATCTGCATGGCATAGTCATAGCTAACATCCTTAGCAGCTTCTAAGACTTCTTCAATAGCATCAGGATTATCTAAGTTTCCTACAAGAGACTCAGTTACTTCTGGTGTAAAGTCAGTTACAGGCTGTTTAGGCATACCAGTAAAGCGGTACTTATTACGAAGAAGAGTAGTATCAATATGTTCTTCCTGCCTTGCTGTTGAAAGAAGACTTAGGAAACTAACATCCTTGTCAGTCTTCAGTGCCTTCTCTCTTTCTGCTCTAAGTGTTGCCTCAGAGACAGTAGGTACAATCGGAACAGGTTGTACTTCTGTTACTCCGAAGGCTCTAGCAGCTTCTTGAGAGAGTTCGTCAGCCATTCATTTACTCCTGTTGATACTTTTCGTAACTTTTACGGAAAGATTTAATTCTGGATTTCCTGTCACTTGCATTACCAGCCCACCAATAGTTAGCCCAGAAGTCTTCAATAGACTGCTGACCTGATGTGACCATACCAATGTTAGCTTGTGGATGTTCCAACAAATCAAGCACAGCCAGTGCCATCTGTTGATTACCTGACAGTGATGTAATCTCTTTCTGAATAGCTTTATTATCACCACTCACATCAATCTCAGTAATCCATGCTGGTGTTTCTTGACCAAGCTTATTATAGTAATTAACAGCACGATTGATAGATGTTTTAAATCTATCTGGTTCGTACTGCATAAGACCACGAGCAGGGCCATCACCATATTGTTTCAGGTTAGGATCAAGAGTTCCATCTGATTCGTGGAAGGCTATAGGTTTAATGATAGTGTTAAGAATTACATCTGGTGTAGTATTCTTAGCTTGTGCAGCAATACCCAAGACCTCATCAAGCTGTGGCTTGGTTTCTATGTCGTACTGCTTTTCAGATGCCTCGTTCACAGCAATAATACTCCTTGCAATAGTAGCCTGTTCTTTTACTGTGATGCCACGATTGGCTTTACCACGAGCAAACAAACCTCGTACATCTAGTTGAAGTTCACTAATTAGTTCTGGGAAGTCATCAAGAATTTCTCTAGCTTTAATGATAGCTTTGTTATTAGTTAGCTTCATCTTAGTATTCTTGTAGGCTTCATCAAAGAACTCACCTACTCCACCTGCTGAGTCGGAGATTACAGGTATCATCTTGTCTATTGTTTCAGACATAATGGCATCTGCATCAATCTTCTCATAACCAAAAGTTTTCTGTAGGACTGACCTAATATCGTTTACATCTTCACGTAAGCTCTCTAGGAAAGGTTTTTCTATTGGCGCAGCAGGAGCAATTTCATCTGCTTCCTGTGCTTCTCTTGCTGCCATATCTTCTAATGCAGAAGGAATAGTAACCTTTGCTTCTGGTGGTAATGCCTTTTCAGGCTTCTGATATGATCTATAGAACGTAGTACTACCATCTGGAAGAGTACCTTCATACAAGTACAAACCAGTATTTACACCCTCATCTTGTATCTCTCTACCAGTCTTTATATCAAAACTTTCTGGTAGTTGAGTAACAATAGGAATGGTCTGTACATCCATACTTTCTAAAGTAGGTGTTTTAGCTGCTACAGTAGTATCAGTGTCAAACATTTCTATAGGCTCTAGAATAACACCCATCTGACCTGATACATATACGTCATTTTCTACTGTACGTGCTATTCGTTCAGCTATCATAGTCTTAACTGTTTTAGGGTCTAAGGCAACGTCCATAGGTATGTCACCTAAGCTACCTACAGGGAGACCGTTCTCATCTACAACAGCTACGTTAAACATCTTAGGGTTTGTGGTACGTTGTAATACAACACCTGTACCACCACGAGCAGCAATAGCTTCAACTGTGCTAGGTCTTTGAGCTTCCTCGTTAATGTAAGACTGTAACTGCGCTACCTCATTACCCTTACGATCTATAGCTGTATTAAGGATAGGTAAAGCGTGTTTAGTTCCTGTACTACTTTCTACAACAATAAAGTCTTTACGAGCATCCTTTACTGCCTGTTTAGTAGCCTCAATAAGAGGGATACCCATTTGCATATATAAGTCTACGCCATCCTGAATATAGGGTAGCATAACATTAGTATTTTTAACTTCATCAAAATCACTAATATCAGTAATACCCTGATCCAAAGCGTTCTGAATTTCAGTAGTGCTTGCCTTACGAACAGGAGTGCTAAGGTCAATAGTACGAACCATCTCTAGTGCTTCTCGTACTGCTCCTATAGCTGGACCATCTGGACCAACACCCTTCTTCTCAAGTAGATAGTCCATAGCTCTCATAAGTTTCTTTTCATCAGAACTCATTAGAGCATCTTTAATAGTAAATTTGTATCCATCCAGTTTCTTAAATGCTATGTAAGCTTTAGACATAAGCATAACATTTTCATCTGTAGTATCACCAAAGGATAGTAAAGACTTACCTGACATGATAGCGTTAGCATCTTCAGTAGGTACTATATTTAGAGGACGGTAAAGCTGGTTAATAGCTTCGCTCTCTGTCATTCCTAATTGACTAGCTACAGCTTGAATACCTGCAATAAGGTCTTCATCTTTAACAGCACGACTAGTACCATCCTTAAAAGTAACACTACCTCCTAAAGACATAGCGTCTTGACTCTGTAGATACCCTAGAACTTGGTTACGAACTGTTGTACTAAAGAACTCATCCTTACCCAACTTTAAGCGTTCATTATCATAAGAGGCTAGGCGAGTGTCAATAGTACGGACTGTATCCTGATACTTTGAAACTCCTAATTGTCCTTCTTTCTTCAACCATCTATAAAGAGAAGTACGTCCATCCTGAGAAACACGATTAGCTGTAGTCTTAACAGCATACTCATTAATAGCGTTCCACGGAGTACCTGTTGCAGTCTGATATGTTTTCAAAAGATTGTCTGTAGCTTTATCTTTAAGGCTATCATCTAACATAGGGTTGTCTTGAATAGCCAACACTTCTGTAAAGACTTCGTTAAGAGAATTATTTAAATCAAACTGACTTTTTAAAGGATCATAAGACTTTGTGAAAAAGTCTAAGTTACCTACTTCAATATCCTGCTGGAAAGCTAACGCAAGTTTATCATCACCAGACTGTTGAACTTTGTCAAAGAATGGCTGCATAATCTCAGCACGTTTATCTCTGACCTGCTCATCGGTCATGTTAAGGTAAGCTTCTTGATTTGCAGGATCGTTAAAATCCTCGTAGGCTGCTCTTAATGCTTTACCAGCACCTAAACGAGCGTCAAAGGCACGTGCCGCAGCTATACCTCTTTCAGCTTCCCGCTGAAGCTTTAGTTGTTTTTCTTTTTCTATCTGAGCTAAAGTCTTAGCTGCTGGTGCAATAGCGGAGATAAACTCACCCAAGCCTGTTGTAGCTTCTGGTTGTGCAGCAGGACGTACATATGTCTCTACTGGACGAGCCACAGCTTGTAGTCTTGCAGAAGGCCGCAGCCGTTCTACTGGTTTTCTAGCCATTATTGTCCTCCACCCTGACCCACTGAATCACTATAACCATAGGTATAGTTTTGTGAACCTATTTCATCACCAAAAGTAGACTTGTATTTACTAGGTTGTTTTACATCAGCCGCATTATAAGCAGCAGTAGCACTAGCCGCAGTTCCTACAGCCGCAGCTAGGAAGTTTGGCATGACACCCTGTTGTAGAGAGTTAGTTCTGTTTAGTGCTTCCGCAGATGCACCACGCTTTTCAAGCTCAATCTGTTTCTCTACATTCTCTAGGTTTCTATTAATGGTAGTAATACCACGGAGCTTCTGTGCTGTATAGTCCTGTAGTAGTAAGTCTACTGAAGAACCACTAACACCAGACTCACCTGCTGCTACTAAGGCTGCACCCTCGCCCTCTAGGGCTTGGATACCTAGCCGCATCTTCTCTTCAGCGGCTGCTTCATTCTCTTGAATAGCCCTCTGATTAAGGGACTGTATCTTTAAATCTCGTGCATCGTTAGCTGCTAGTCTGTTAGCATCAAATCTAGCTTGGTCAGACTGAGCCTGAGCCACTCCTTGTTGATATTCAGAAACCCCTTGAGCAACTGTCAACACAGCCATAGTAACTGGGTCACACATCTTGTATCCTCACAAATTCTAAAAAGGGTTTGTTTCCTACACCCCAAGTTTCATGCCTTTTAATAAACGTAAATCCTACAAACTTTAACCAGTTAATAGCAACAGCGTAGTCAGCGTCACAGGCATTAGTTAGGATTGGATATTTATTGTTTGCTTCTTCTACCCATTTACGAGAACCACGAAGGAAGGGCATCCAGACCTTTGTTATTGGTGGTGCTGTAAGTAGCCATGGTATGCCTATAGAATTATCTAATCCTACAAGCCCATAGATACCAGCAAGCTCACCTGTTTCTTCTACAACAATAGTCCAGCACTCTTCTGACTCATCTAGTCCTTGCTGTAAGGCTTCCTTAACATCGCCATGTGAGGCAAGCACTTCTTCAGTATCCTCTGGTCTTAAGTTTGTAGCCAGATGGTCTACATCAGACTGAGTACTTGCTCTCACTTGGACTTTCATTACATTCTCCTAGAACGAAGGACAAAGAAGCCCTCCCATTCTGCTGATTGGAATACACATGGTAAGTGATTATCACTTTCGATTGTTACTGATGTTTCACTAGCATGACCCATTACACCAAAGCGATATGTACCAGACTCAATAGCAGCAGCACCAAGAATATTAGCACCACTACCCACCACACGGCCTGTAAAGGTACGTGTATACACCTGTCGCTTTAGAGGTCTTAGGACAATCTTAAAGAACCCTGTGTTATTATAAACAACAGCATAGTTTCTTAAGTGTAGTTGTCCTGTGGTAATAGCCTTGTTCTCCTGCTTTAGTACTGGCTCTGAGAACTGGTACTTAAACGTAAACGGAATACCAGCAAACACTTTCTCAGAGTTAGCTAATTTAGCTGCTACATCTCCAACTGTAATTACCTTACCTGTCTGGTCAATATAAGTTATATTGGTATCTGTATAAGGAACAGAGGTAAGTCCACCAGTTTCTAGAGTAACCCTTCTATCTAAGTGAATAGAAAAGTTTCCTGTAGTATAAATAGTAGCTTCGTCTACTGACAGGTTAATACGCTCAAGGAATAGGTTTGTACCACGTTTAATTAGGATATAAATATCAGCACGATTAAATGATATGCTAATAACATCACCATCAAATACCCAGCGTGACCACGAAGCCTGTAGCTTTTCTCTACCAGACCAGTAGTATCTATACACGTAGATAGCTGTGGGATCGTTGTCAGTCTGTACTAGGATCATGTCCTCGTTAGATGAGGCTTGGATATTTGTAATCTCACCATTAAGATACTCAGGGATGTGAGAGGATGTTTCATTAGCATCGTTTACATCGGTATCAGTATCTACAAAGTACTCCCACATACTAGACCAAGCACCACGCTTAGAGGCAAAGTAAACATACTTACCTGCTGCTGCTGGTTTAGCTCTAAG
>Ga0255783_10004268_pt1 | contig 13178 bp, 15 predicted proteins | sample 011ome_22_FD_179981 | JGI IMG/M metagenome (GOLD analysis project Ga0255783, IMG submission 179981) | Coastal salt marsh microbial communities from the Groves Creek Marsh, Skidaway Island, Georgia - 011507BT metaG (version 2) | ecosystem: Environmental > Aquatic > Marine > Intertidal zone >... | reverse complement strand
TACGGTGACATTATTTTGGATTCGCTCTGATTGAGCGACTAGGTCTCCGTTCATCTGCTGTTCAACGGTATAGCTATGCTGGTTTGATTTTTTAAACACTAATTCTTTAAGTGCTAAATGGCATTCCTCACGCGTTGAATAAAGAATTGGTTTACCCCCGTTCAGCATATCAAATTGGATGTTGTCCAAGCTATAGCCCTCTGTGGAGTGGATAATTGACTCCGCATAAAGCAGGATATAACCAACAAGAATCGAAGCCCCCATAAACTGTAAATGCCTTACGTACGGAGTATTTGCAACATTAATATTCTAAGGCAAAAATCAAAAATTCATCACCATCGCAAACGTAAACATCGGATCTCGGGACTCACTCGTCAGTACACCAGCTTTATACTCAAGCCCGCTCGACCTAATCACATGCTTCATTTCAATGGTTAGATCAATGCGCTGACTCCCGTTCATGTCCTCGGCATCTGTGGCAAATAGCATAGATGTCCCATAAGAGTTTTCCAGCAAGAGTGAAAGTACTCAAAATTTAAACTCAATGTTCACACCATCTGCAAAGTATCTTTGAAAGAACGTCGCATCTGGCGGGTCGTTCCTCATCAATGGCGACGCCATCTGAATCGCTTTTCTAACCGATTCATCATACGCAGGATTACCACTTGGTCGCGATATATTAATGTTGATCACATCTCCAGAGTCTGATAACCGTATTTCATAATACACTGCTAAGCCATCACTCTCTCCACCCCAGCTCCAATTACTTAAAATCTCATCCCTTATAGCGTTTACATATCGCTCTATATTCTCAGGTTCAGATTGCCGTAGATCTCTCAGCCTACGCAGCTCCTTCTGCCTCTCCCAATAATAATGCTCAGATTCATAAACATCTTGATCCCAGAGCTTTGAGACTTCTTCAAAAAATTCTGCCATTCCTTTCCACGAATTACCGACATCTGAACGCTCCAGCAAGTTGCCAGATTCGTCATAAGCCTCGAACTCTCCGACAGGAACTCCCCTCTCAAAATTAATTTTTAAAGCAAGTTGTCCCTGAGGAAGGAAAAACCTCCACTCCCCCTCAAATACCCCCCCCTTTAACTCACCTTGAAACTGACCTGTAAAATTTCCACTGAAAGGATTGTCTGAAAACCGTTCGTATAGCAACCCGTTACGGTGCACCAAATCCTCCCAGCTGTTAGCCCATCCGATCATAGGGACCATAAAAGTTATTAATAATAGTAATTTTCGTATCACAAAGACTTCCTATCCAAAAAACTATAGACCTACATGGATGCCAATAAATATAATACTGGCGGAGAGAGAGTCCGAAGTATTAACAATATAAGTTATTGATTATATTATTATATTTATAAAAATATCAGATGGTAATTTATAAATATACCACTTGATATACCAGCAATACCTTTGCTTACTCGCCACAACCAAGCTCACTCAAGGACTCTTACCGCTCGGGCGACAAGTGTACCAACTTTATCTCATGGAACAACACCCGGGGGGAATGGTCTACAAAACACTACATCATATTTAGGTACCTTGAGAGATACAAAAAAACAACATGAAACCTTATCTTTTAATTTAATGGGAGATATCTATGAGAATACTTTTAACTAAAATACCCACATTAGCTTTTATATTCACTTTATTCGTTTTTAGTCAGCATGCCCACTCGCATTGTCAGATTCCCTGTGGGATTTACGATGATCATGCCCGTTATTTATCTATGCTTGAAGATGCTTCAACTGTAGAGAAAGCTACAGACCAAATTATTACTTTGAGTAATGATATTGATTCAAAACAAACATCCACGCCTGTTGCTCAAAATTATAATCAGCTTGCCCGTTGGGTAAATAACAAAGAAATTCATGCTGAAAAAATAATAAGTACCATTGCCAACTATTTTTTGACACAACGTGTAAAACCTACACAAGAGGATTACCTAGATAGATTAAGTAAACATCACGCAGTAATTTTGGCGGCAATGAAAGCTAAACAAAATGCATCGATAACAGAAAGCAATGCGTTAAAGGTAGCTATTCAAAATTTAGCCATCTATTATCCGAAGCATGAGCATTAGCCTTAATTTACTTTACATTGGTATTTTGTAAATTGATTTAAGCTCCAGATAGTCTAAATGTCGGTTATGTAGCGATCGGCTTGCCCCCTCCAGAGGCATAGACTTTTCTGAGGTTCTCACCTTTTTTAATTTTCCAAGTAGGAAGACTAAAAGTATTTTCTTATGAGAGCTAAACACCCCGGGGGGAGGGTCTACACAGGTTTACGTTATCTATGAGTAGCTTGGGAGATACAAAAAAGGCGTCAATTAAGACGCTCCTATCGCTCTAAATATAGCTCGGTAACACAAAGTTAAATTGCAATCTCCTCTTGCCCTTATTTTCGACGTTCTCTAAATAAGATTGAGTATTTGATTAGAGTTAGCAGCCTCTAAAAAAGCTTTTCGTAATTTACGCTTATACCGCCTAAGCCGTCTCCATTCCCAAAATTCCGGTACGTCGCCTCTGACCTGAAGTTTGCAGAGTTTGAGATCGGCAATCGCATGCCAAAGACCGCCTCAATTGAGGATAGCGAATCGCTCAGGTCTATTAGGTAACTCTTTCTTGTGATCTGGCCCTGAGCGTCTACTGACTCAGGCAGCGTAAGACGTATAGTACCTCCTTGATACCGTTCATCGTTTAATCGAGAATATAGCTCAAATCCAGACGGCGAATCAAAACTCCACGACGCTGTCTTGCTGACCATGCTGGTCTTATCCGCCTGTATTAAGGGGCCATTAACGCGATCAAAATCATCAATACTCAACCCAAATCCAAATCGATGTAAACCAAATGTTTTACCCAATAGAAATCCATAATTATCAACCTCTCGGTTTTCGGATGAAGAAAATACCCCACTAGAATCAAGTCCTAGTGGCCGTTGCATCTGAGATATCTTTGACGAGGTAAGCCCAAGATATATTCCCTGATTTATATCAAACGCTAAAGAAATAGAAAGTGCCCTGGAATATCCATACGGAGTATTTTGATCAGTTTTATCTGCATAATTCGTTGCAAGGTCAGATACATGATCGGTGTACGCGACCGATAAAACTTTCTCGTTGAGACTATGAGAAAAAATAGCCGAGACGTTATTCCCATCCAGTCGATTCAGTATGCTTTGAGGTAGTTTAATCGCACTTTCATCAACAGATCGACGGAGAGAATAATGACCTATCCCGTAAGAAAAAGTACCACTTTGCCAATGAGACTGTAAGCCTTGGTAGCCATCAGAATAACTCACCGCTCGAAAAGAAGATTTCGTTTGGTTGACTTTTTTCCGGGAATTAAACTTTGCAAAATATGGCTGATAACGAGGTTTGGCCTCTATTGCTGACACAAGATATTGCGTTGATATTTGGAAAGGTGCATTTTGAAAGTTATCAACCACTAGAACATTTTTCTGTAGGTTAAGGTCATGCAATACAGCTCTCGGTAAAACAATCTGATTCGATGAGAGCACTCCATTACCAGCCACTCCAAATTTAGCCCCCGTGATTGACCCGCTAGTGGGTATGGATAAACCACCGACTGGGTTGGAGGCCGCGTTCAAATCCATCAGACCCTGTCCGAAGATACTAGTATTTGCAAAACTACCTGTCTTATTTGCGGTGGTGAATAATCGTGAGCGAATTTGTTGAAGTGTTAAGGTCGGGAATAAACTCTTTAACGCCGCAAGTGCACCAGAAACATGTGGTGCCGCTTGCGAGGTTCCAGACAGACGTACCGTTGAGTCTGGTACCGTATCCATCGAAAGAACACCCGTACCCCCAAGATCTCCACCTCCCGGGGCGGCAATACAATAATCTGAAGCAACTCCGCATCGATTAGTGAAAATTGGCTCATTTCCGTTCAAATCAACGGCCATCACGACAATCCAGCCTGCCTCCAAGTCTACCACCTGCTCCGGAATACCTGCCTCAGCGGAAGGGTTCGCGCGACCGGAATTGCCCGCTGCAAAAACGAGAACCCCTCCGTTGGCAACGTAAGTTTTCGCTTCATTTGAAAAGTTCGTCAAAGCCGCAATTTGCCCCGCCGCACCAGCATCGTTAATCGCAACATTCGAGCCCCACGAATTATTCATAATATTCACATCATTCGCTCTAGCAATACTGAGCATTTGAGCCAAATCCGCATCTGTCGCAGAAACAATTCCCGCATTATCCATTATTCGGTAGTTGGCGACCGTCGCATCAAATGCGATGCCATGCACTCCAACATCGTTTTTCGGTGCGGCAATAATCCCAGCAACGTGCGTTCCATGTCCATCGTTATCGCTAGCGGAACCAGCGACGTTAGCGCCATCGAAGTTAAAGCTTGCCGTGGCGTCGATATTGATACGATCATTTGAGGATGCAAGCGTTTCGACTTGATTTATACCGGAGTCGGCTACGCCAACTTTAACGTTCGCTCCGGTGCCCCCAGCCGCATACATCGAAGATGCATTAATCAGGGCAAGCCCTTCCTGTCGTAAAAATTCATCTGTTTCAAATAAACTTGCAGCAGTGGGTTGCGTGCTACCGATGACGCCTCCACCAACACCGCCACCGCCACCGCACCCTGTAAAAAGGGTCAAGCACAGAAGACTCATAAAAATGATGAAATAATGTAGCATTAAGAATCCACGGATTATTGGCTCTCTAATGATGTTTAACCTACTCGATATCAACTCTCAGTCAATCGTATTGTTCGGAATCATCGTAATCGGCCTAATCACCTCCTGCCAAGGGGTCTCCCTGCCCAATGAACATTACGTAATACCAGCAAGAACAAAAGAGACTAATACCCAGTTCACATCTATAAAGCTAACCCCGTCTAAGGCAGCCCAATACGCATTGGATCCCAACTCCGTCATTGATAAAAATCAATCCTATTACCTGCTATCAGGTCCGACCCAACGATCGGGCGGATTCACAATTGAGATTTTAAACACCCACAATACATTGAAGGCTTGTATTAAAATACCAACCGACGAAGAACTTGTCAGCATGGGGTTCTTCACCCCAGCAGTAATCATCAAAACGCCACATGGACCAGCACCTAAAATTGAGTATCTCGGAGTTTGCAATTAGTTCGCAAAGCAAAGATCGAATAAATATTTCATTTATAAAAAAACGTAAATATTAACGCAATCTTCCAGGGCATCAAGGTTGCTCGAGATCGCCATCTATCAAGCTCCTAATACTAATAAGTAATATGCTATGCGACTAATTACGGATTCGACTGTCCTGGCGTTTACTGGGTTTGTACTCTCATGAATATTGCACTATCTATTTTCTCAAAAGCCGCCTCATACAACTTGGCATTTAACAAGGGCGTATCGTCCTGGTCACTTCGTCCATACGCTGAGGACTCTTGTTGAACGAGCACAAAGTTCAACCTAACTCTCGTTCGTCCCTTAAGTTGCTCCACAAAGCCTGTCGCTTTAGTTCTCTCTACCTGGGATACCCCGATCAAGAACTTTAGTGCTTTATTACTTTTTGATGCACTTTCCGCGTATATGAGTCCTGTTTGAAAATCTGCATTCGAGATGGTGTAACCCAGATCCTGAAAAACAGATGTTACCGAAGCGAATACAACCTCTTTCTCCTGTTCATAGTCTCGAGTTTGTAAGGTCTGGATCTCGAGGGGCGTCAATGTCGGCTGTTTAGGCGGCATTGAACAGCCAGTGATAACTAGAAAGAAAAAGATAAAACAGAACCGCAGAAAGTTTGTCATATGTGTATCCCTTAAAAATTAGATGTTCTACTACTGAAGTCTGTCACCACATCTTGGGGATCGAATTTAATGATTAACGTGATCATTCTGGAAGACGACTCGAAGCCTGCGCTACTACCAACACCGCCCGCTAAAATGATTGTCCAATATCCAGACTTAGCGGATGATTGAGCCACCTGTGCACTCCGCTGATACGTCCAGACCTCTTTACCCTCTCCGTCTCTTGTCGTGACGTTTGGGCCGCCGAACACCTCAAGAATATCCGATTTGGTAGTTTCCCCAACGACAAGGTTAAGCTGAACATTACCCTGGGTAAGTTGAGAGTTTCTGTCCGTGACTGGCTGGATATTCGTGCACGAAATCACGAGCAATGCAGCACACCCAGCTAAGATCAAATTAATTATTTTCATTTAATTTTACTTGTGAATTCGATTGGAATTTTAGACTTAACTTAGCAGCAAACGTTATGCTCCTTAATTATTAAAACCGGTAAATCCCACCCAAAGTCATTACGTCAATATCGTCATCCTCAAGGGTATAGTTTTCGAACTCCAGCCTTACTGCGAATGCATCACTCACTTCTATATTGGCTCCTAGTCCAAAAAATAAATCGAAACCATCAGTACTGCTGTTAGCTACATTTGAAAAATTTGATGTGAATTCAGACTCCCAACTGTGCATTCCGCCTTTGAAGAAGAATTCAGCAATGCCCACATCACCCTTCACAACGCCGGCTAGCGCAAGAGCGTCGGCAGTCGATTTAGCTACACCTGTGGCTCCTATTGAAACTACTGATACACCGTTCACCGTCAGCACACTACCAAATGGCATGGTCAAAACGGCCTCGCCAAAATCAACATACGAACCCTCAATCGCGAAGTTTTCGTGCAGGTTAACTCCACCAAATATTTTAAAAGCCGAATCCTCCCCATCTAAGGTTGCGCCAGCTGCTGTCTGGACATTTTTAAAATTTACTTCTGATGACCCGAGGGATAACCCGACATAACCAGTGTAGTCCGATGCGTGTATCGATCCCGAGAAGACGATCGTCAAGAAAACCATTACAAACTGCGAAATTCTGGATAAAACATAATGACTAGCGCCCCGTTGCAGCTGCTTCACTCTCATTTTTTTTTAGCTCCTGTGTGTAATTGTTTACACGGAGTAAATTACCTGAAGATAAACATGCCTTGGACAACTCGAAGTTTACTTTTAAAATTTTTCCCTGACACCAGATGACACAAAAAAGTCATCGCAGGTCCACATTACAAATTCAAAATAAAAATTAATTTGGACAACGGACAGTAGTCCAATGCAATTTACTTTGCGATTAGGGTTTAAGCGAATTTGTTTTCTGAGGACATCGAAATTAAAAAGAATGTAGAAGTCGTGAGGAATAACCTCAGCTCTGAGATTAGAACTAGATATGCAGACATTATGTCCCTAAACCTCATCGAAGGCGAACATCGTATCAACGCGGTCAAATTCGCTGATGCGTTCAATCTAAGAGCTTATGGAACCAGCACCATTAGTCGTCAAACAGCATTAAAGTGGATTAATGGAAAAGGGATTCCCGAGCCAGGACACATATACGTTCTAAGAGATTGGCTAAAAATAGATTTGAATCAGATTTTTGGAGGCTAGTCCAGCGCTTGAATGAAACTGAGGGCTTCCTCTAAAGCGCCCGGCCAATCTTGGTGATATCTCATCTATAACTCTCGCAGCATGCCTCCTAATTTAAAACCCAATTTGTACCCTTTATTACACCCCAAACACCCCCGGGGGAGGGTCTTCACAGGGTTACGTTATCTATAGGTAGCTTGGGAGATACAAAAAAGAGTGCGATTAAGATGGAATTATTCATGCGTTCCTCACCGAGTAATACTAAGTTACTCAAACTCGACTGTTATCAAGTCCCATTCCGCATGAGTCCCAATTCGAATAGGTAAAATACTATGGCCGACGCCTGCCGAGGTGTAAATCACCCGGTCCTCTAATCTGAGCAATCCACACCATGCGCTCTCAGGCGCTTCGGATGGAACCCATAATGGTCCAACAAAAGGAATAGAAACCTGACCACAGTGCGTGTGTCCCGCAAATACCAAGCCCTTTATCTCATCGTGACTTGCTCCCGCAGGATCGTGCGTAATGGTTAACCTAGCTTTTGATTCGCATGATTTAGAAAAATCGATGTATTGAAAGTAACCCGTGTGAGCGTCGCCAAGCCCTCGGATACAAATGAGGCCCTTACGGGTTTCAAGTTCTACTATCTGATTCTCAAGCACTAAAAGCGAATGATTGATGAATGATTGCCTCCATGCTTCTCGGTTAGACCAAGACTCATAATTGCCAAGCACAAACAGGGATGGGATCTCAGCATCTATATTGAGGATACTCAATAATGCCTCTCTATGAGCTCTCATGTCCGATATAAACCGAGGACTTGAAACAAAATCCCCTAGAAATAAAACTAAATCAGGATCTCTCGCTACAACCTCAGCGATCAATATTTCCAAGTCTTCAATATTCTTTCTTGATTCAGAGACATGTAAATCACTGAGAACCGCCACCTTGAGAACGTCATCGAGATGCCCAGAGTCAGTGACGGTGATTTTTAATTCATTAACTCTAGGTTCAAGGTTGGACTTAATCCAGAATGAGACTCCGACGACCAGCGAAATCACTACAATCGATTTTCTAACTAACCCTTTCGCCATTATTTTTTACACTCATCTCAAAAGTCATACGATAGCCACACTACCGCCTCACTTCAACCACATCACCTCATTAATCTAACCACTCTTCCTTTCTTCCTAGGGGACCTCAGGCAGTCTAAATGTCGGTTATGTAGCAATCGGCTTGCTCCCTCCAGAGGCATAGACTGTTCTGAGGTTCTCACCTTTTTTAATTTTCCAAGTAGGAAGACTAAGAGTATTTTCTTATGAGAGCTAAACACTCCCGGGGGAGGGTCTACACAGGGTTACGTGATCTATAGGTAGCTTGGAAGATAGAAAATAAGTGGAATGAAGTTCACTTTCACATGGCAGCCTTAAGTACATCAACGTCAAAGCTATACTTCTCGTAGGAGCTTACATCCACGATGTCATAACCTTGCTTCTTTAGATGCGCATAGCCAATCTCGTAGCCCTCCTCCTCGTCTTTCGCTTCAAGCGTGAGAATAACTTCATACAACGGCTTAGAAAGGGTCTCATTTATCACCACTCTAATTTCCTCTAGTTGCGGCTCATCGTCAGGACAAAATTTCTCCTCGATATCTCGTCCGAATAAGCGGCTACGATAAGCATGTCCAACTCTTAGTCTTAGATACGGATGAAGCTCACTGAGCATTTCTTCGTATTCATCGATACTTATTGAAGTTTGCAAAGACTCACTTATCATGCCTCTAATTTCTTCCACTTCGTCCTCATGCCGGAACAATATGGCATTAGCGACCGTCAATTTAACGCATCGCCTGATAAGGTCAGTCCACAGCCCCACGTTTGGAGGCGATAATCTCATTGTTTGGTATTCATCATAATCCTGCTCTGTGTAATAAGGACCACCTAACAGCATATGATTGAATCCTGCTTTAGAGTAACGCCCTACAAGGAAATGCCACGCCTCGTAGTCTTCTCTGTCCCAAACTTTGAGGTATACGTCCCAGAGCATATTCAATTACCCGCGTAATGTTTAAAAAAACAGCGTCATTAATCTTATCGGAAAAAAACCACTCTCATCCATTATTCAAATAAGTAATGCAAAGCAAATGAGACCACCTGCAACGGCGATACCTGTGTGCTGTAAAGCGGACTCGGCCCAGAAGCGACATGATCTATTACTTAGCATCGAAGTTCCTATAGTTATTAGATCTGCAAATAACGCCAGTAAGGCTGCGATCGCTGTTGCTCCGGCTGCTATGGATAAATAGACCGCAGCAGGATTAATATCTCCATCAAACAGTCTTGAGCCAGGCTGATATTCAGCTATAAACTGACTCACGATATCTGCTGTAACTGAAGTGTTCTGGTGCATGAAAGTAACTTTTAAAAGCACGAAAGCCAATCCCAAATAAAGGACAAACTTCCAGGTTGCTATCTGGGTAATACTGGATGTGTTTTCAGTGAGCGTTTTCATATGCAATACCTCCTTTATGGTTTGTCATTTGCCAATCATCAGCCTCTTATTTATCAACGGAAACCTTTAAAGCTAAAAAGTCATTCAATTGCCACGTCTCAGTCACAACTACTTCACTGCTAAGAACTAAGCTACAAATAAGAAGGAATAAGTTTGAGCCTTCTATGTAACCAATTTGCAATTGAGGGAGATATCTATGTACAAAGAAAATGAGCGCGAGGATCCACTCGATGACGATATCGGCGCCATCATCGCTAAACTACTCAACAGGACCACATGGACTGCAGAAGTCGAGCGCAATAGAACTGAGCTTTGCAAGCTACTCGTTAAAAGAAAATATATATATTTCAGGGGACATCCATATCGGTATGGATTGACTACAATGACCAGAGTGGGACAATCTTACATATACTCAGTACCGCTCAATAAAAGAGGCCATCTAAAGCCATTCAGAGGTAAGGATGTCCGAATCGTTGTAGTGGACTCCGGACGATACGATCGAGGTCTGATGGCCGGCATTTATAAACCCAGAAAAGGATAACGATGGTAAAACGGCACCGAGGAGTATTCAAACCAGATGAAATAGCACCATACGAATTGAGCAGGTCTCGAATTGAGAACTTTGTCAAGTGCCAAGCCTGCTTCCATATCCAGCAGGTCAGAGGGATCAAGTTCCCCAGCATCCCTGGCTTCAATATCAACGAAGCTACTGACATCTTGCTTAAGCGTGATTTTGATCAGTATCGAGTCACACAGGAAACCCATCCATTTTTAGAGGCAAGAGGTTGCGGTCACCTAGTCCCCTTTCAGCATGAGGATTTCGAGTTATGGACGCAAAGCTTACATTTTGGCTCTGAAGGGAGAATGCACTTCGTTCATGAACCGACAAATCTAAAGGTAGGTGGCGGCCTAGATGACGTCTGGTACAACACCGAGACAGAGCAAATTCATATTGTCGATTATAAAAGTACTTCTCAGAAAACCGAGGGTAAAACGATATCACTCGACGACCCATGGAAGGCAGCATACAAAAGGCAAATGGACCTCTATGTTTGGGTGATGCGTCAGAAAAGATTTGATGTATCGTCTACGGGTTACTTTTTGTACTGCGATGGAGATCGTTTTAGCGACTATAGCTTCCTGAAAGATGATGACGCTTCGATGCGCTTTGCGATGTCATTGATAGAGTATGAGGTTGACACGACGTGGATAGAGCCAATACTAGAGGAAATCAAGTCTTGCTTAACCAATACAAATACACCTCCACATAACCCAAACTGCGAATACGGTATCTTCATAAACAGCGTTAATCATTAAGCGGAGTTTGATGTGACCTCGAGTTATAAAGAACTAAAGCTCAAACACCGGAACCTCAGGGATCAATTCTCGGAATCCCTGTCGGTTCGCGTCCATCGCGCACTAAGCTGGCTCGATCGCTCCGAAATGGAAACTGAAGATTTTGACAGTAAATTTATTTTTCTATGGATTTCGTTTAATGCCGCCTATGCTCAGGAATTCGAAGGTGTTGAATCATTTACCCAACAAGAGCTGCTAGGTGGATTTATTGGACGTATTGTTTCAAATGACAAAAGAAAGTTGATCTACAATCTCCTGTGGCATCAGTTTTCAGGGCCTATTCGCACGTTGATCAACAATCAATATGTATTTCAACCTTACTGGGCTTACCTAAAAGGACAGCGCACGGAAACCGAGTGGAAGGAAAGCTTCCTAAAAGCGAAGCAAGCCGCCAATATTTGCTTAGCTGAAGATAACACCACGGTTTTGTTACAAATTGTCCTGTCTCGACTCTATGTCCTTCGAAATCAAATGTTGCACGGACTAGCCACATGGAATGGAAAAATTAACCGGGATCAACTGCGGGACGGAACTGCAATACTAGAAAGGCTCGTTCCAGTTATTATTGACCTGATGATGAACGATCCACACAGAAACTGGGGCGACCATGCATACCCGGTAATATCTGACTGAAATTTAAACAAATAACATTTGTACCAAGGCATAAAGGAGACTCTTGGCAATTCACTGTTCATAATCTAATTTAATCTGAAATTACTTATGTTTTTACGATCCTCAAATATCAGGTAACTCAGGAAGTACAGCGTCACTAGTTCCTGGCGTGTCACGGCACATCCTCTCTATCACAACCTCTGGACTTTGATTTGGATGCTTATCAAATTCAGCATTTAAGTACTCCAATCCTCCAGCTGCATATTGTTCAAACTCTCGAACAATTAGTTCCTCTTGTTCCTCCCGTAAAATATCAACGTCCAGGACCTCGAGATCTGGTTTATCCAACCCAAGCATTACTATTAGAAAAAGGTGTGTTGCTAGGTCATGGCTTTCAAATGTACTTGTATTAATTTCTTTTTTATCGCTACCTACTTCCCTTTTGCATTGGTACTTCAAACCCACAGTTGCGGCAAATACAATTGCCCCCGTGTTAAATTTATACATCGGGCTACCCGTAGCTACACCGCGCGCATTTTTACCAGTTAACGCGTCAACCACATGCTCTAATTCTGCTGGCCAATACACCGTCCGTTCTTTTTTGAATGTCCTGGCACTCACACTGTCACCTCTTTAATAACAGACTCAGTCCTCTCCTCATCGAAGGAGTTAAGAATGTGCTGTTCCCCTTTTATACTCACAGAAGTAATAGGCTTATCGCCTTGAGGTCCAGATGCTCTCGATAATAATAAATATCGTCTACCTGTTACACCATTGATAGCCGATTCAATTCCATCCCCCCAATGGCCCGTCAGCAAAATAAGTTGCGTCGATTGCTCGGACAAGTTTCGCGCGACTGAGGCCGCATATTCCGGGTCCAATGTCGAAAACGGAGCATCCATCACAAGTGGCGCGATTGTTGGGTCAGTCATCCACTGAACTCGCTCTTGAGTCTTTTTTGCTGCTAGAGCAACGACTGCAGCGATAAACGCAAACTTAACAACCTGCCCTTCACCTGTACTTTGGGGAATAGCGTTTTCGTCTGAGTCAAAAAGCGTAACCGCATAATTTCGAGGATTAATCTTTACTGTACGGTGCTTCGTCATATATTGCTTAAGGGTATGATTCAATTCAATTTGCAGGATTTTAAGAGCACGCGTTTCTTGGTCCTCTAGTGTTCTGCGAATGTACTTCTCAATACGCTCTACTTTTTCAAGCTCAGCTCGTAATTTCTTACCAGCCCCAATCGTGCGAGCCTCTCTCTCGTAACTGGCTTTTAGCTCT
>Ga0255783_10004246_pt1 | contig 13220 bp, 13 predicted proteins | sample 011ome_22_FD_179981 | JGI IMG/M metagenome (GOLD analysis project Ga0255783, IMG submission 179981) | Coastal salt marsh microbial communities from the Groves Creek Marsh, Skidaway Island, Georgia - 011507BT metaG (version 2) | ecosystem: Environmental > Aquatic > Marine > Intertidal zone >... | reverse complement strand
CACGAGCCATTCCGATAATAACCCCAGTTAGGATACCTCCATATGAATATTGGATTACGTGGTTTAAAACAACTTGCCATTTTGTTGCTCCAACGGCAAAAGCTGCCTCCCGAATATGAAGGGGTATGGCACGAATTGCTTCTCGTGTAGAGACAATGACGACAGGGAGCATTAGGAGTGCGAGCGTTAAACCGGCAGTCAAAATACTTTGACCTAAATCTAAAGTGTAAACAAATAAACCCAGAGCCAAAAGACCATAAATAATCGAAGGAACACCTGCTAAATTGGATACATTAATTTCAATGAGATCGGATAACCAATTTTTTTTAGCATATTCCTCGAGGTAAACCCCAGAAGCAATACCTAAAGGTACCGCAACAAAAAAAGTTACCAAAAGAACTAAGGATGATCCTATCCAAGCTGACAAGATACCAGCTCTTGCAGCTCTCCTTGATGGAAAATTACTTAAGAAATCAAGGTTGAATCTTGGGTAGCCATCAATAATGAGGTCTAAAAAAAGAATGAGTAAGGTAATGGTTAAAGAGGCAATCACAAACATACCAAAAGCAGCAAACAAAAAATCGTTTTTTTTATGCTTAATTATTAACGATCTAATCTGATCTAAATCTTTAAGTTTTTTTGCTTTAGTATCTGTCATTTCTTAATACCTTTCTGCGAATCTTTTTCTAACCCAGTGGCCAAGAATATTTAATGCTAAGGTCATTATTAAAAGGGTTAATCCTGCAGCAAAAATACTTTGGTATCCAATACCGCCATGCTCTAGATCTCCTAGTGCAACAGAAACAATATAGGCTGTAATGGTGGCTGCGGATTCAATTGGATTGAATGTAAAATTAGGTTGCTGGCCTGCCGCTACAGCAACAATCATGGTTTCCCCAACTGCTCGACTGATAGCAAGTATATAGGATGCAACAATACCTGAGGTTGCGGCTGGCGCGATTACTTTAATCGCAGTTTGAAATCGAGTAGCTCCCATCGCATAAGCTCCTTCCCGCATCGCCATTGGCACTGCTCGCATTGCATCCTCTGACACAGAAGCTATGTAGGGTACGATCATTACACCCATAACAATGCCGGGTCCAAGCATATTGAATGTAGTCAGATCTGGATAAATTTTCTGTAATAAAGGAGTTACTAACATGAGGGCAAAGTAACCAAAAACAACTGTAGGAACCCCGACCAATAATTCTAGAATTGGTTTGATGGTTTCTCTTACTCTATGGCTTGCAAATTCTGATAAATAAATTGCTGTAATGGTTCCCAAAGGGACAGCAACTATTAATGCAATCATTGTTGTTGTGAGCGTACCTGAGATCAAAGCTAAAATTCCATAACGTTTGATCGAATAGTTTGGTGTCCATACAGTGTCAGTTAAAAATTCATAGATCGATACATGTTTAAAAAAAGGGATGGCTTCAGTCACAAGAATATAAACAATGGCAGTTGTAATAAATACAGCAATGACTGCAGATAGAAGAAGTCCAAACTCAATTAACTTTTCAAGAAAATTTCTCCTAAAACTTTTAGCCAATTCAGGGCTAATTGAGTTTTGTTGCATGGAATTTACACCTGTGATTAATGACACGTTTATGATACCAAATAACAAATTAGAAAACATAAAAAAAGGCAACATATGTTGCCTTTTTGAACTGATTGAAACTTAATTATTTGCAGCTGATAATTTAAGTATTTCCTCTACACTTAAACCAATAGCAGGCTTCTTAAATGCTGTGCCTGTTTGAAGAGTTTTATAGTGATCATAGATTGCATCGTACTCTTTATCATTAAATGGAATGAATCCAACTTCCTCGGTTAAACTTTTTACGTTTTTAAAGTAGAACTCTACAAATTCTTTTACCTTAGGATCATTAGAAATAGCGGATGCATTCAAATAAACAAACAACGGTCTTGAAAGGGGATTGTATGATCCACTCTGAGCTGTTTCAATTGATGGAGCTATAAATTCACCTTTAGCATTTTTAATTTTTACTGAATCTACCTTATTTTTATTCTCAACATAATAAGCTAATCCAAAGTAACCAAGCCCACCCTTATCACCAGAGACACCTTGCACTAGAATGTTGTCATCTTCCGAAGCTGTAAAATCTCCGCGAATGGCTTTTGATTCTTCAATAATTGCTTCAGTAAAATAATCAAAAGTTCCAGAGTCAGCACCAGGGCCATAGAGTTTTAAAGGCTCATCTGGAAAACCAGGACGTACTTGGTTCCAATTGGTTATTTTACCTTGCGCTGCTGGCTCCCATATTTTTTTGAGTTCCTCCGGGGTTAATTCTTTAGCCCAATCATTATTTTTATTTACAACCACAGTAAGTGCATCGAAGGCGATAGGTATTTCAATAAAATCAATACCAGCGTCTTGGCATTTTTGGATTTCTTTTGATTTAATAGGGCGAGAAGCATTTGAGATCACAGTTTCACCCCGACAAAATTTCTTGAAGCCACCACCGGTGCCTGAAACACCAACTGTAACTCTGGTGCCAGTTTCAACCTGAAATTCCTCCGCTACAGCTTCAGTGATTGGATAAACGGTACTTGAGCCGTCTATTTGTAGAATATCGACAGAATCGCTCACATCGGAGCTACAACCAACAGAACCAAAGAGAATTGCGCCGACCATAAGTGAGTTAAAAATATTATGCTTCATAAAGAGTCCCTTAATAATTCAAATGATATTTCTAATATTAATTCATAATTATGACAGTTTAATGACAAATAATACTATGGCAAAACATAGGTATAATATCGACCTATTAAATACAGTTGATGAATTATGAACACCGAAGAAATAAGCCTATTAGCACAAAAAATCAATGACGTTAAAGATAAATTCTCCAAACTTCGGGGGTATCTTTGACCTTGATCAAAAAAAGCAAAAAATCAAGGACTTAACAGATCAGCAGCAAGACCCTAAAACCTGGGAAGATCATGCGCTAACCCAGAAGATTGGTAAGGAAAAGAAACTACTTGAATCTGTTGTGGATCAGGCAGAGTATTTAGAGTCTCAAATTACTGATAATGCTGAGCTCTTTGAATTGGCATCTATTGAAAATGATGATGTCACCCTCCAAACCCTTGATCACGAAATCTCAAGGCTTGATGACATTGTGAATGATATCGACTTTAAACGCATGTTTTCAAACCCTATGGACTCGAATAATTGCTTTATTGATTTTCAGTCAGGCAGTGGGGGTACCGAAGCTCAAGACTGGGCTAACATGCTGTTTAGAATGTATGTCAGGTATGCTGAGAGTAAAGAATTTAAGGTTGAGATTCTTGAATATTCGGAGGGCGAGGTTGCTGGCATTAAAGGTGCCACCATTAAAATCTCAGGCGACTTTGCTTATGGTTATTTTAGAACGGAAACAGGTATTCATAGGTTGGTTCGAAAATCGCCCTTTGATTCAGGAAACAGGCGACATACATCGTTTGCGGGGGTGAATGTCTACCCCGAGATTGATGACTCCATTGAGATTGACATTAATCCAGCTGATTTAAGAATTGATACCTATCGAGCCTCTGGTGCTGGCGGCCAACATATCAATAAGACGGATTCTGCTGTTAGAATTACACATATTCCAACAAATACTGTTGTTCAATGTCAAAATGATCGCTCACAGCATCGAAATAAGGCAGAGGCAATGAATATGTTAAAGGCTCAACTCTACGCACTTGAACTTAATAAGCGTAATGAGGAAAAACAAGCCTTAGAGGATGCTAAAACTGATATTGGCTGGGGTCACCAGATAAGGAGTTATGTGTTGGACCAATCGAGAATCAAGGATTTGAGAACGCATGTTGAGGTGGGAAATACGCAAGGTGTGCTCGATGGGAATTTAGATCAATTTATTTTAGAAAGTTTAAGACAAGGGGTTTGAGTTGACAGATAAAGAAGAAATGAATGTGCAAGATGAAAATTCGATCATAGCTGAACGACGATCAAAACTAGCTGAAATAAGATCGCTCGGCCATGCTTTTCCCAATAATTTTACCCCCGAAGATTTTGCTAAAAAATTACATGCACTTTATGAAAATGATGAAAAAGCTGATTTAGAGCAAAAAAATATTCATGTGGTGGTTGCTGGTCGAATGATGCTCAAGCGCGTCATGGGAAAGGCAAGCTTTGCTACCATTCAAGATAAAAGCGGTCGCATTCAGCTCTATGTTGCGCGAGATAATATTAATTCTGACAAAAATCCTGAGCTCTATTCCCAGTTTAAAAAATGGGATTTAGGCGATATTCTTGGAGCCAAGGGTAAACTTTTTAAGACGAATACAGGTGAGCTCACGATTGAGGTGAGTGAAATTATTCTTCTGACCAAATCTCTTCGCCCTTTGCCTGAAAAATTTCATGGTTTATCTGATCAAGAAATTAAATATAGGCAGCGTTATGTTGATCTAATAGTGAGTGAGGATACGAGAGAGACCTTTTTAAAGCGTAGCAAAATTATTTCGGGCATACGTGATTTTATGCGGGAGCATGAATTCCTAGAGGTTGAAACTCCCATGCTCCACCCCATTCCAGGTGGCGCTAGTGCAAGACCTTTTATGACACATCATAACGCATTGGATATGGATATGTTTTTGAGGATTGCTCCTGAGCTTTATTTAAAGCGTCTTGTGGTTGGAGGGTTTGATCGAGTTTTTGAGGTTAATCGTAATTTTAGGAATGAGGGTTTAAGTGTTAGGCATAACCCCGAATTTACCATGATGGAATTTTATGCAGCCTATACCAATTATCAGTGGCTTATGAATTTTACTGAAGACTGCATTAAAAAGGTTGCTATCGATGCTACGGGTGATCTTAAGGTCACCTACCAAGGCAAGCCCATAGACTTTTCTAAGCCTTTTGATCGTCTAACCCTTGTTGAAGCTATTCTAAAGTATTCAGATAAGTACAAAAAAGATGAGTTAGAGGATCTAGCTTCTGTTAAGTCAGCTATTAAGAAATTAGGTGGCGAGGTTGATGAGCATGCTGGTTTAGGCGCGAGTCAATTAATGTTGTTTGAAATGGTAGCAGAGGAGCATCTTTGGAACCCAACCTACATTGTTGATTATCCTGTTGAGGTGTCACCCTTAGCTAGGGCGTCTTCAGATAATAAAGAAATTACTGAACGCTTTGAATTATTTATTGCAGGTCGTGAAATTGCGAATGGTTTTTCAGAGCTGAATGACGCTGAAGATCAGGCGCAAAGATTCAAAGCTCAAGTTGCTGCGAAAGAGGCTGGCGATGAAGAGGCGATGTATTATGATGCCGATTTTATTCGAGCATTAGAGTATGGTATGCCTCCCACAGGTGGGTGTGGTATCGGTATTGATCGTTTGGTCATGCTGGTGACTGACAAGCCAAGTATCCGTGATGTTATCTTTTTCCCGCACATGAGGCCTGAGTGATGTATAAACACCCTAATCTAGATCGAGATTTAATTACTCCCAAGCAGGCGCTTGATATTCTTATTGAGGGTAACGAGCGTTTTGTAAATAACGTTCGAGTTCAACATGACATGTTAAATGTTAGGGATGAAATTAAAGATAAGCAGCACCCCTTTGCATCCGTCTTAGGCTGTTCTGATTCAAGGACAACCGTTGAGCTTATTTTTGATCAGAACTTAGGTGACATTTTCAGCGTTAGATTGGCAGGTAATATTGCATCAAGGAAGGCTATAGGTAGCCTTGAGTTTTCTACTGAATATTTAGGTTCTAAAATTATCGTCGTAATGGGCCACAGCAATTGTGGCGCCGTAAAGGCAGCTTGTGATGATTATCATGGTGGCAATATCGGTGAAATTGTTCATTTAATCACCCCTGCAGTGGCAGATGAACAAACCATCAAAGAAAAAGATCAAAGAAATTCATCTAATGATTTATTTGTTGAGAGGGTTTGTTTTTTAAATGTTCAACATCAAATCAAACGTATGTTGAGATATAGCCGTATTATTAAAAATCAAGTCAGCGAGGGAAAAGTAGGGTTAGTAGGTGCCGTATATGACTTGGCTTCTGGTCAGGTTATCTTTGATAAAGATAACGCTCATATTTAATAAAAAGTCGATAAAAAACTAATCTTTTTTTTGTCATCAAATTGTCATAATTTAATTTCATAATTCTTCTAAATTAAGAATTTAGGAGAAGTAAGTGAAAAAAAGTCTAATTTCAGCAATCATAACTTCAATATTTTCATTGCAAGTTCCTATTGTGCATGCTGATGCAACTCAAGACCTTATTGATACGCTTGTTGCAAAGGGCGTACTTACCGAAGATGAGGGTGCACTTTTAGGCAAGGGTAGAGCCTCTGAAAAAAAATCTGAGGGTACCGTATCTAATAAATTAGAACTCGTGAGCCCTGACGGTAAGAGCACTATGAAGGTTGGTGGACGTGTGCAGTTAGATTATCGATATTTTGATGCAGACCCTCAATCTACTGAGGAAGAATCTGAATTTAATATCCGTCGCGCTTATTTAGGTGTAGATGGTAAATATAACGAATACATTGGCTATAAACTTGTTGGTTCTTTTAGTGGATCAACTAAACTTGATGAGGCTTTAATTAACTTAGGATACTTTAAGCCAGCTCAATTAATGTTTGGCCAATTTAAAACCTCGATGAGTTTGGAAGAAAGAACCAGCTCAAGATTTTTAAACTTTACCGAAAGATCGTACGTTAATAACGCAGGTATTACTGAAGGTAAAGACACAGGTGTTGCTTTGCATGGCACCCCAACCAAGGGCTTTAACTACTCTCTAGCAGTTGTGAATGGTTATGGTCAAAATGAGGGAACATCTGATTCTTCTGATGACAGCTTAGCTTACATTGGCCACGCGGATGTTGACTTGGCCACCATGAACAAGTGGGAGAACAAGGTTTTCCACATTGGTGCGAGCGCAAAAATGCAAGATATCGACGTGAGTAACTACATGAGCACAGTTAAGATGGAGCAATCGTCAATCGGTAAGGGTTATAAGTTTTATGCTGCATCGGCAAATAGCGGTGTAACTAAGACTGATTTGAGAACGTTTGGTGGTGAATTAGCCTTCGCTAATGGCCCATGGAAAGTTCAAGGCGAATACGCATCTACTAACTTTGACTCTAATTTAGATGACCAAGATGTTAAGGCTTATTATTTGGAAGCTGCCTGGTTAATTACCGGTGAAAATTATTCTGACTCCTATAAATCAAAATCGATGGGCGGTAAGTTTGACCGCATTAAACCCTACAGCAACTTTAATCCTGAGAATGGTAAAGGTATCGGTGCCTGGGAGGTTGCATTAGGTTACTCTAAATTTGATGCATCCGATATTACCGAAGCAAGTGCGGGTTATGATATCACCGCGGCTATGGCAAACGAGGCTAAGACTTGGCGTGCCGGTCTTAAATGGATCCTCGATCCTAATACGCGCATCATGTTGAGCTATACCGATACAGACTTTGATGTGAGTGGTAATACCTCAGCTTACACAGGTATCACTGATGAGCAAGCCATCAACCTTAGAACTCAGTTTGATTTCTAAGAAGCTTTAAACCTTCTAAATTTAAAAAGCCCGTTTTTATCCGGGCTTTTTTTATCCTTCCTTGGCAAGGTTGATGGTGTACTTTGGTAGCTCTATGGTGAGATCTTGGTCTTGCACCACTGCTTGGCAGGATAGGCGAGATTGAGGGGTGAGTCCCCATGCCTTATCGAGCATGTCATCTTCATTTTCTTCAGAAGGATTGAGCGAATTAAAACCTTCTTTCACAATCACATGACAGGTTGTACATGCGCATACTTGGTCGCAGGCATGTTCAATATCGATATGATTTTTTAATAAGGTGTTACAAATACTCTCACCTTGTTTCGCTTCAATCACATCACCCTCGGGACAAAGTTCAGGGTGGGGCAGAATAATAATTTTTGCCATTAGAGCTCCATATCTTTCAATGTTTTTCCGCTCAATGCCTTTTGAATTGAATGATCCATCCTAGCTTGAGCAAAATTTTGAGTCACATCATTTAAACGCTCTATTTTCTCATGAATTTGATAACGATCATCACCTTGCAGGACCATTTCAAGTCCTTTAACGGCGTCATCAATGATTTTAATTTCATCCTTGTCGATGAGTTTTTGATCTTCAGCCAATGCATTTTTTAGCATCTCAAGTAGTTGGAGACCACCCATTTTCTCTTCAGCAAGGGCACGATGTTCAAGATCTTTATTGGCAGATTTCAGTGAGTCTTCAAGCATGGACCGGATTTGTTCATCGTCTAAGCCGTAGGAGGGTTTGACCTCAATCGATGCTTGCGTGTTGGTTGATAGTTCTTTAGCGGTGACTGATAGAAGTCCATCCGTATCCACCTGAAAGGTGACCCTTATTTTTGCAGCGCCAGCGACCATTGGCGGGATGCCTTTAAGGCTAAACTTGGCCAGTGACCTGCAGTCCTTGACCATCTCTCTCTCACCTTGAACCACATGGATCATCATGGCGGTTTGCCCATCCTTATAGGTGGTAAATTCTTGGGCCATGGCAATGGGCAAGGTTGAATTTCTTGGGATAATTTTTTCAACAATCTCGCCCATGGTTTCAATGCCTAAAGACAGTGGTGTGACATCCAGTAACAATAAATTTTCATTGGTGTTGCCTGCAAGAATATTGGCCTGTTGAGCTGCACCCAGGGCTACGACCTCATCAGGGTTGATGTCATTAAGAAGATCTTTTTTAAAGAAATCTTGAACAGCTTTTTGAATCACAGGCATTCGGGTTGAACCACCAACCATGACGACACCATCGATATCATCAATGCTTGAATTAGCATCATGCAAGGCAGACTTGATGGCTTTCAGTGTTCTTTGCGTTAGGGTATCTGTCAGCTCACTAAACTCAGCTTGCGTGATTGTTTTTTTAATCAAAATTTCATCGCTTATTTTTTCATTAATTTGAATCTGATCCTCTTGGCTTAGATCCTCTTTTATTTTTTTGGATAAGGAGATTAGGGCCTGCTTGATTTTAGGATCCTCAACTTTAATATCTAAATCACTGATGAGCCAATCAAAGAGTGCTAAGTCATAATCGTCACCACCGAGCCCTGTATCACCTTGGGTGGCAATGACCTCAAAGAGCCCTTGGCTGAGTTGTAATATGGAGATATCAAACGTACCGCCACCTAGGTCATAAATGACAAACCGCCCTTCAACTTTTTTATCTAGCCCATACGCTAGGGCCGCCGCTGTGGGTTCATTAATGAGCCTTAACACATGTAAGCCTGCTAACCTTGCAGCATCTTTTGTGGCTTGACGTTGAGCATCATCAAAGTAGGCAGGCACGGTGATAACCGCTCCAAAGATCTCATCTTGAATATGGTTTTGCGCAATGGCGCTTAATTTTTTTAAGATCTCAGAGGAGACTTCAATGGGTGTTTTGATGCCCTGGTTCGTCTCAATCCCAATGAGTTGATCCTGGTTAATTAGTTTAAGGGGTATTGTGTCAGGCTGAATGTCAGATAATTTTTTTCCAATCAATCTTTTTGCGGAGGTGATGGTGTTGGTCGGGTCACTCGCTAACTGCTTGGCTGCCTCATTACCGACCAGCACAGCTTCCTTTTGATAATGAACGATGGACGGTATAAGCCTTGCATTTTTTTCATCTTGGAGGATTTTGGCTTCACCACTTTGCACGGCTGCGACCAATGAATGTGTGGTGCCAAGATCAATACCAATCGCATTTCTATGTTCATGTGGAAGGGTGCTTTTACCGGGTTCTGAAATTTGAAGGAGCGCCACTAAATTACTCCAAATGTAAACTTTTAAGTTTTATTTTTTCAGCGAGCTTGGCCAAGAAGGTCGCTTTCAGGAGGTGATAAGATGCCTCGATTAGATCAGATTTGTGATCAATGTTATTTTCAATACAACCTAGCTCACTCGATAACTTTGTATCAATCTCTAGCTTAAATGCATCTAACCCATTTTTGTCATTGAGATCCTCTAAGGTTTCTTCATACTCCATCTGCTGCATTAAAAAATCATTGCCTAAACCTTGATCTGGAATAATTTGATTGAGCTCAAGGATGTATTGGGCTCGCCTTATTGGGTTTTTAAGTGTCTGGTAGGCATCATTGACCTGGGTTGATTTGATCATGGCTAGATTTTTTTCGTTGTCCGAGGCATTGATAAAACGATCAGGATGGATGCTCTTTAAAATGGCTTTGTAGCCCTCCTCAAGTTGCGTGAGGTTTAGGTTATATTTGGCTGAAAGGTTAAAGATTTCAAAGTAATTTTGCGTCAAACCGTAAAACTTTCCCCGCACCCACAACTGTCCTTGACGTTTGGATTATTGAATTTAAAGCCCTCGTTTAGTCCCTCTTTAGTGAAGTCCAATTCCGTACCATCGATGTAGATGAGGCTCTTAGGATCAACTAAAATTTTAATTCCATGGCTTTCAAACATCTCGTCTTGAGGGTCAATTTGATCAGCGAATTCGAGCACATAGGCCATGCCTGAGCAGCCTGTCGTCTTGACTGCTAACTTTAAGCCAACACCCTTACCTCTCGATTGAAGGTATTTCTCGACGCGATGTGCTGCTTTTTCTGTTAAGGTAATTGCCATTATTTTTTCTTCGCTTTTAAATCTGCCACAGCGGCTTTGATGGCATCCTCAGCTAGGACCGAACAGTGAATTTTAACCGGTGGGAGTTCAAGCTCTTCAGCAATGGCTGAGTTTTTAATTTCAGCAGCTTGATCTAGTGACTTGCCTTTAAGCCACTCGGTCACGAGTGAGCTGGAAGCAATCGCTGAACCACAACCGTAGGTTTTAAATTTAGCATCCTCAATGATGCCCTGATCGGATACCTTAATTTGTAACTTCATCACATCACCACAGGCTGGCGCGCCAACCATGCCGGTACCCACGTTAGGATCATTCTTATCCATGGATCCAACATTCCTTGGATTTTCATAATGATCTAAAACTTTATCGCTATATGCCATTTTTTTCTCCTAAATTCTTTAGTGTTCTGCCCACTCAACTTTTTCTAAATCCACGCCGTCTTGATACATTTCCCATAAAGGTGAGAGCTCTCTTAACTTACCAATTTTTTGTTTGATAAGGTCAATCGTAAAATCAACGTCTGACTCTTTGGTAAAGCGTCCGATTGAAAATCGAATGGAGCTGTGTGCTAATTCATCCGAGCGACCCAGGGCGCGTAACACGTAGCTCGGCTCCAAACTGGCCGAGGTACATGCTGAGCCACTCGATACTGCGATATCCTTGATCGCCATAATCAGTGACTCACCTTCGACAAAATTAAAGCTGATATTAATGTTATGCGGTACACGGGAGGTTAAATCTCCATTAACGTAAGTCTCTTCAATCGCGGTCAAGCCTTTCACCAGTCTTTGATGTAATGCCCTAATTCGTTTGTTTTCCTCATCCATTTCTTCACGCGCAATTCTAAATGCTTCACCCATGCCCACAATTTGGTGTGTGGCTAGGGTGCCTGATCGCATTCCACGCTCATGGCCACCTCCATGCATTTGGGCTTCAATACGAATACGTGGTTTACGACGGACATAAAGTGCGCCAATACCTTTAGGACCATAGGTTTTATGGGCCGAGAAACTCATTAAATCGACAGGTAATTTGGCCAGATCAATTTTGACCTTCCCGGTCGCTTGCGCGGCATCGACATGGAAGATAATGTTATTTTCACGACAAATGTTACCAATAGATTCGATATCTTGAACCACGCCAATTTCATTGTTCACCAGCATGATGGAGGTCAAAACCGTGTCAGGACGGATAGCCGCTTTAAATTTTTCTAAATTAATTAAACCGTTGGGTTCGGGCTCAAGGTAAGTCGCCTCAAATCCAAGCCTTTCCATTTCTCTGACCGCATCAATGACGGCCTTGTGTTCGGTCGCTGAGGTAATGATGTGTTTACCCTTGGTTGAGTAAAAATTACCAGCTCCCTTAATAGCTAAATTATTAGATTCAGTTGCACCCGATGTCCAAACAATTTCTCGAGGATCGGCGTTAACAAGCATCGCAACCTCACGCCTAGCGTTTTCAACGGCTTTTTCAGCAGACCAACCATAGGCATGACTTCTTGATGCCGGATTACCAAAGTCTTCGGTAATGTAAGGGATCATCTTTTCAGCTACCCTAGGATCGACAGGGGTGGTTGCTGAATAGTCTAAATAAATTGGTAATTTTGATATTGTATTACTCATAATCTCCTCTCAATTAAGCTGCCATGGCAGTCAATTGTTTTAATCTCTCCACTTCTTTTTTAAGTGCCATCACTAATTCTTTAATTTCGTCCATCGTGTTATGAAGCCCTAGGCTAATTCGGATCGCTGCCTGCGCTAAATCCTCTTCCACCCGCATCGCTCGTAACACATGGCTGGGTTCATTATTGTTACTGGAACACGCTGAGCCAGAAGCCATGGCAAAACCCTGCTTATCCATCGCTGTGAGTAGGGTAACTCCATCAATGCCATTAATGGCGAAGAAGGTTGTATTAGCCACACGCTGACTATTTTTTGCAAATATGGTTGCCCCCATCTTTTCAAGTTCACCTTCAAGGAATTTTTGCATGGGTTTAATTTTTGTATTGATATGGACCTGGGTATCTTGACTTTGTTCACAAGCTTTTCCAAATCCCACAATAGCAGCTAGGTTCTCAGTACCGCTGCGCAAACCTTTTTCTTGACCACCACCATAAATGAGCGGATTAAGATCAATTTTTTTATTGATAATTAGAGCAGCTACACCCTGAGGGCCATATATCTTATGGCTCGAGATAGTCATCGCATCGAGTCCTAGTAGTTCAAAATCAACATCCAATTTACCCAAAGCTTGTACCGCATCACTATGGACTAAAATATTGTTTTTATGAGCAAAATCAACAATTTTTGACATATCTTGAATCACACCCGTCTCGTTGTTGACCATCATGCATGTGAGTAAATTAATCTGATCGATCGTGTCTTGATCCATACCATCAAGATCAACCATGCCGCCTGAAGTTACATCGATTTTTGTTGCACCATAGCCTCTCGATTTAAGGTGCTCAATAGGTCTTGAGATGCAAGGGTGTTCAATCGCGCTGTAAGCAAAATGCATCTGCTCGTTGCTTGACGCGAGCCCCTGAATAATCAAATTATTTGATTCAGAACCGCTTGAGGTAAAAATAACTTGGGATGGGTGCGCATTGAT
>Ga0255783_10004240_pt1 | contig 13231 bp, 8 predicted proteins | sample 011ome_22_FD_179981 | JGI IMG/M metagenome (GOLD analysis project Ga0255783, IMG submission 179981) | Coastal salt marsh microbial communities from the Groves Creek Marsh, Skidaway Island, Georgia - 011507BT metaG (version 2) | ecosystem: Environmental > Aquatic > Marine > Intertidal zone > Salt... | reverse complement strand
CCGTAGTCCAGAATGGCCTGCAAAGTCGAAAATAGCAAACTCAATTATTCCCAGCAAACATAACACGACCAGGACCAGCGAGAGCAGAATAAGGCCTATTCCTAGCCGAACAGAGAGCGTTCTCAAGTGGCTATCAAAGGTGACGGTTAGCTTCATATAGGTTCTCTAACCTTTAGATTTAGATGAGCTGAGGACAGTCAATACGCTGCTATCTCAACCATAGATCGTACCGGCTCTGAATACCAAGCTAAAGAGCTCAGACATCCACATAGGGCATCGTATCTCACAACACTTGAACTCACAGAACGTTGGCGTAGTAGATAGATATCATCCCTACAACCTCTATTTATCCTATGCAGCTTGCAATATAGCCTTGAGTGCTAAGTGCCCAATAGAGATAGACAAGCTAGGACAGGCTGATGGAACAATAGGTGACTGATTAATGTTGTCTTGAACTCTATAGACCATCAAATAGAATAACTAGAGCTGGCCCACTTCGCGAACGAACATTTCGCATTCCATGAAATTCTTGCCACTCGAGTTGGACTCTATGTATCGGTGTAGGAGTCCATGTTGCACCAATCTTGAAGGCTAAGGTTGTCTTATCGTCGAATGAAGTAGTCATATTGTTGGTGAATTCGTAATCAACGTGGCCTTCTATGAAAAATGTTGTCTTGCTTAGGCCTTGGAACGGCCATGTTTGGTTAAAACCCGTTCTCAGCGTACCAATTTTTTCTCGATTGCCAAACGGCTCTTCCACGCGTCGGCCTAGGTTATTTAATTGCTCTCCATAGCTACTATCAAGAAAATGTAGGCCGCTCCTCCATTGCCCAATTCCCCCTAGTGAGGGCATTACTCGTATCAAATCTACATTGTGATATTTTCTTACCTGATCTACAGAGTTTGAGAGGGGCACAGGCAGAACAGGAATGTTTGCCACATTATCGCCGCCCCAATTTAAATAGTCTGATCTAAAAGAGAATGCCCAACTGCTGGTTAATTGAGCACCTCCTTCGAGTCTAAAGCCACTACCATCACCTATGCGATACGCATCTATAAATTGCGGTCTACCTATATTCTCTTCTGATATGTAGCTGACTCCTAGGTAACGCAATAAGTTTGACTTTGATAGCTGCATACCAATCACGCCGACATCCAGTCTCTTTGAGCTTGCTTGCAAAAGATCAGCCTCTTCAAAATCCACATGCCTAGCTGTTGTTTTGAGAAAGTATGAAGTGTCACCTCGATTCGTGATACTGAATATTGAATTGAACTGACCAAGGGTCGTCGAAGAAGAATAACTTTGCGAGTCTTTTTGGCTTGAATTTGATAGGGCAGCAACGCGGTGGGTTCCGGTTCTAGAGAGTAAATCACCTATTGGCGCGTCAAAAGCAATGCTTTTTCTGAGTCCTGACATGCCAGCAGCGGCATATACCTTTCTTGCTTCTTCGTTTATCGTGCTCTGAGCGAACGAAGTTGACTGAATCGTAAGAATAACGAGCAGAGTAGTCAGCTTGTATACTTGCAACGCCATAACTTTACCTCTATCAAATTTAGAGTAGTCCGCCATGTATTTTTATACCGCTCGCGCAGGGTTGCAAATCTCAATACTGTGCAATTCATTGCTACCGCATCAATTTCAAGCATAGCATGCTTGTTAAGTATCTGCGCTGCTACTACCAAAATCTCTGCAGCTCGGCGCTGCTCCCCGCCCTTGTTTGTTTCTGCAGGGGTATTTTTATGAGCTTAATGTAACGATCAAAATATTTTAACTAAGGTAAACTAATTATGAGTTTACGCCGAAAATTGTTGAAGTTGTTAGCTGCCAGTCCGTTTCTAGCGCAGTCTACTGCATCCGCGCAGAACAATGATAAAGCAGCGTCAGATGAGCAATCGACGAAACTAAGATGGGGGCACATAAACATCAATGTTAGTGACCTTGATGCTTCTATTAAATTCTATGAGAAGTTAGGTTTTGGCCTTTATATACCTTCTATCCCGTACATTGGATTAACAGCGGAGACAAAATCTAATTCAATCGATGAAGGTAGCCGCACCGCTTTAGGATTACCCCATGAAACCCTCGGTCGAGCGTGTATCATGCAGTTGGATAATGGCTATCCGAAATTAGATTTGACGCAGCTAAATGACATGCCTCCTTCAACTCCATTGAACAACACTAATTTGGGCTTGGTACGTATGTGCCTTGCGACTGCGAATTTAGAGGCAGATTACAACAAGTTAATAGACCTTGGTGTCGATTTCATTAGCGCACCCATGACTGCAAAAGATGGTATGGCAGAAATTGCGGTTTGTATCGATCCAGATGGAACTCTTATTGAGCTTATTCAGGTTCATCTTGATAAGTGGCGCGTTTAGGTTGATCTGAATAAATTTAATTGACGGTACTTAGGCGCGTAGACTACATCTAAGGGACTCCTCTGAAGCCAGATAGAGCGACCTATCCAATTCAAGATTAAGATCAGTCTGTGAAGTATCTGCACGGTTAAGGGAGCAATCTGCAGAGTCCCAAACAGACCCCCGCCCTTGTTATGAAGCCGCCCTTGCTTGTTAAGCGAATTCTGATAGCCTGCGCCACAGGGTTACTGAAATGATAACGAAGACACCTTGGAAGGGCCTGTATATATGCCCTGCAGGCCAGTGTTTGCGGTAGCTTGTTGCCACTTCTAGGCACCATTTTTATAGGGGATTTAGGCTCCTTACTAACTCGCCTGTTTTCCTACTCATCAGACCAGTCCCTATGGTAGCTTATCGTTGTTATCGGGCAACTGGCTTGCCAGATCACCTTTTTGGGACTTATTCGAGGATATACTATGTTTACGTTTTCGAGATTAATCGCACTATCGTCACTGCTCGTGCCAGCACTCGCTGTGGCGCAAACCTCAATGTCTGTGGAGCAAAAAATTGCAGCGGCACTGAAGGGCGAGCACCGCACAGAGGCCGAGCTTGCTCGCGATGCAGACCGTGATCCGATGGCGGCTTTGCAGTTTATCGGCCTTCGAGATGACATGACCGTAATCGAGTTTTTGCCAGCTGCGCAGGCTTACTATACGAAAATTCTTGGCCCCGTTCTCGTAGAAAAAGGCCATCTGATGACGATTGACAACAGCAGCACATTCAGTAAGTGGGGAGACTGGACCAAAGAGCCTGAGTTTGCGATGACCCATCCCGTGGTGATCGAAAATAACTACAACAGCGCTGAAGGCCGTTACATGCCTGGTGAAATCGATTTCGGTGTAGCCGAAGCCGACTTATTTTTGCATTTCCGCGAGTATCACAATTTCAACGAAGCAGACAACATGCGCATCAATGCGAAGGTTTTTGATACCCTAAAATCGGGTGGCGAGTATGTGGTCGTTGATCACACGCGTCGTCACATGCAGCCTGAGACTGGCGTGTTGGGCCGACGTGAAGACCCCGTTGATGTGATTCTTCAGGTTCAGCGTGCAGGCTTCGTTCTTGATAGAGTCTCGGATATGTTTTTTGAAGAGAGCGATGATCTTACGCTCGAAGTCGGCCAAATACCTAACATGACCGATCGCTTCTTCCTCGTGTTTAAGAAGCCTTAGCAACTCTCAAAGTTTGTCACTTTAAAAAACAGGAAAAGACCGAAAACTAGTCGATCTTTTCCTGTTTTTAATAGGAAGGGTTTAATCAGCTAGCCTATGCGGCGACTTCCTTATCTTATCGAGATCATAGCCAAGCGATTCCACTACCGCGATAAGCTCTTCGTAGTCGACATCTGATATCTGCGGCGTACGCGCCATCACCCATACATAGTCTCGAGCATTGCGACCAATAATCGTTTTCTCGTAGTCATCATCCAAGTGAACAATTCTATAATCGGCTTTAATTGGCCAGATAAACTGCATCCCCCATACTGCATTGCCGGTGTTTTCAACAACGAAGCCCTTAGGGTTGTATTCTTTGCGCTCTCCGCTAAACCCACCTTGATTAAAAGCGAACGTCGTTTCCACTTCGCCATTTGTATTTAGCCGGTATGTTTCGATGGGATTGTAGGCGTCGGTTTCGATAAATGTTGGAATATTAGCAATGACATACCAATCACCCATGAAGCGGCTCAGATCAACCGATGCGACGGTGGGCATTGGATCAGCGGTTCTGCAAGCGCTAACCATCAGCATGAAAACTATCGGAATGAGCTTGTTAGATAACCGCATACATCTTCCTCACCTTATTTTTGGACGAACAACGACGGTTACGGGCTCAGCTCCGAACACACTTACCAGGCTCGCTACTCGTTCTCACTGCTAACAAAGACACTCGGGTCGCCGTCGTTATCGACACTAGCATGCACAGTAATTGGCCTGCAGCAGACCTGACAATCTTCGACATACTCTTGTTCATATACACTGCAATCAATAAGAAGCTCGATCGGCTCACCGCAGTAGGGACAAGAACTATTAACTGATTCTAGGGAAAAATTACTCATGGAGGGGATACGCAGCTGCGCGAAGTTGAGATCTGTGAAAATTAGAGATCGTTCACGGGCACATAGTGCGCATTGGAAAAGTCAATGCGACCAGCACCTACGCTGCGTAAACCGCCGCATCCGAAAGGTGGTTAGCTATTGCGTATCTTAGGCGTCTAGCAGCCGCCGGCTCGAGGCGATGTTCGAAAAGCGTCAAATGCTGGAGAAAGGTTTTCTCCACTGCTCTTGAGTCAAACGCCTGCTGAGACTCTCGAAAGTATTCAAGGCCAAAGCGAATTAAAATTATCGCGTTCACCGCGAGGCCATCGAGCTGGCCCTTAGGCCAATCTAACACGTTGACCCGCACCATCTCAGAGTAAAAAGCCTTAAATTGAGCTCGACTTTTTTCATAGAGCCCGGTGATATTGTTGAGCACTATCTGACTATGACACCCATAGTCGGCTTGGTCGCGATAGAGAAATCGATATCTTAAAAGCTCTTGCGCAAGGGACACCATAAGCGCGATGTATCCTTCTACAACGTCATTCCTTTTATCGGGGAGAAGCGCCAAGCGCTCATTTAGATAGAGCACGAACTCTGCGGATATAGCCTCGAGAAGGTCGCGCTTAGTCTTGAAGTGATACCAAAGATTGCCCTCGGAAATACCAAGCTCAGCGGCAAGTGCCGCGGTGGTCACATTGCCATAGCCTAGCTCGTTAAAACGGGTCTGCGCTAGTACGATAATGCGCTCACGGGTTTTCATCTTTTACCCTAGTGCTGAGCCTCTGGCATATCGACTACGAGACCGTCGAGCTCGTCGGTAAGTACAATCTGACACGAAAGCCTCGATGTCGCTCTTACGTTTTCAGCGAAATCGAGCATCGATTGTTCCATGTCTCCGCGTTCGCCTACTTGGCCCATCCACGCCTCATTAACAAAGACGTGGCAGGTAGCGCAGGCACAGGCGCCACCGCAGTCTGCATCGATACCTGGGACATTATTACTCACCGCGGCTTCCATTACGCTGCCGCCGGCTGGGACATCGATCTCGTGCGCCGTTCCATCAAATTCTATAAAGGTTATCTTCGGCACTGACGCCTCCTATTTTCCACTGGGTCATTTTACTGTTAGCACCGCGAGTAAATGGCGTCAGAGCGCGTTACTGATGCTTATGCGAATGTGAGCTCGTTCTACCTCTATTTCGCATGAAGAACCACGGGAAGGCGAGTATAACCAAGCACGAAGTTTGAGAGAACCCGTTCAGGCTCGCCTACAACCTCAATCCGCTCGAAGCGATTGAGTATCTCTTCCCAGAGAATACGCAGCTGCATTTCGGCAACTCGGTTGCCCATACAACGATGTATACCAAAACCGAATGATACGTGACGACGAGCATTCTCTCGATCAACCTTAAACTTGTCGGCCTCTTCGATAACTTCCTCATCACGGTTACCAGAGATATACCACATCACTACTCTGTCACCTTTCTTGATCTGCTTGCCTTGAAACTCGATATCCTCGAGAGCGGTGCGACGCATATGAGCGAGCGGTGTTTGATAACGAATAATTTCAGACACCATATTAGGGACTAGTGCAGGATTGGCTTTCAATTTTTCCCACTGCTCGGGTGCACGATTAAGTTGAATAACGCCTCCGCTTATCGAATTTCGTGTCGTGTCATTACCGCCTACTATAAGCAAAATGAGGTTGCCCAAAAACTCCATCGGATTATCGAGCATATCTTTTGTTTCGGGATCGTGCGCAAGCAGCGAGATAAAATCAAATTTGCGCGGCTCATTTTTTCGTTGATGCCAAAGCTGTCCAAAATAATTCAAGCATTCTTGCAGGACTTTATTACGCTCCTCGAAAGTGACATCGCTGCGGCCGGTTGATGGTGTCGCAGTAGCTACGTCAGACCAGTACGGGAGTAAGTGTCGGTCTTCGAATGGAAAGTCAAAAAGCGTTGCAAGCATCTGCGTTGTCAATTCGATTGAGACTCGATCGACCCAATTAAACTCTTCTCCAACCGGCAACTCATCGAGAATGGTGCAGACGCGTTGACGGATAAGCGCCTCAAGGTCAGCAAGCTGCGTCGGTGCAACGGCAGGCTGCGCGGCACGACGTTGAACGTCATGAATCGGCGGATCCTGTGCAATAAACATCGGCGAATAGAACTCGTCTGGGGCATCGCCCACTACAATATTCTTGTATGACGAAAAGACTTTATGATTAGAATCGACCGCAACGATGTCGTTATATTTCGTAATTGACCAGTAAGCACCGAACTCGCTGTTTGCAGTATAGTGAACCGGATCGTCTTGTCTTAGTCGCCGGAAATATTCTTCGTGTACGTTTTCCTTGAACAGTATAGCGCGCGCAGGATCAAGCGATTCGAGCGGGAGGCTCCACGGGTCTCGCCACGCCTCGGCATTCTGAATGTCTGTTACTCTCTGTTGGTCTATCGCAGCAGCTTGGGACATAGGTCAACCTCATCTTTGGTAATAGAGCGAATCATAATTGCAATTCTAAATTAGGATATAAACCCTGGTTACATCTAAGCGCAAGCATTCGATATTACGCAAGACCAATTTTGGGCTCGCATCACTAAATGTCAGAGGCTGATCGAATTAGGGCACGAGTCCACCAGAGATGATGGAAATCTCCCCAAAATTTGGAAAAAAAAGATTGGATTATTCGATGCTTCTTAGGTAATGTGCGAGTCGTCAAAATCTATCTGCCACAAGTAAAAGAGCAAATTTCTATTGGATTTTGACGATAATTTGAGTAATCCCGTTACAGATAGTTACCGATAGTTACACTGCAAAGCAGGCTATTGGTAGTAACGCCAATCAAGCCATGGAATAAACCTGCAAAATAGCAGCGTAGACAATGGTAGGCGTAGTTTTGTTGTATACCCTTTCCAAGGCCAGGCGGGCAAACTCTGCTCACCAGCCCTCGTGTCATTCTTGGTCCAATTCGGATTCTCATAATATTTCGCTGTTTTGTCCTTCGCAATCCGGAGAGATCGACAGCGACTTTGCGTGAGTAAAAATAGTCTCAACCTAGTTACGCAGTCGCAAGCGGAGCCCCAATCTCCTAATCACTTGCAGAGCTTAAAAGAGGCCAAAATCAAAATATTGAGGGGGATGAACATGCAACATCGAAGTAAATTTGCGACCCAATTGATGGGCGCAGCAGCTCTTTTTTCTGCAACTAGTTTTGCAGGGCAAGTATTCGCACAGGACAGCCAGCGTCGTATCGAAGAGGTCGTGGTTTCGGCCGAACGCAGAGAAGCCTCAATCCAAGACACCTCGATTTCAATTACCGCACTTACGGGTGACAACCTCGAGGATTTCGGAATTCGTAATCAAGAGGATCTACAAAACTTCATCCCGGCAACAACAATTCAGCCCTACGATTCGACTGTCCGCGGTGTGGGCCGTAATTTCCGCGCACTTGGTGGAGATCCCGGTGTAGCGACTTACACACAGGGAATTTACTCAGAAGATTTGATAACAGCAACAGCAGCTACTTTTTGGGATGTTGGCCGAATAGAGGTATTGCGAGGTCCGCAAGGCACACTCTACGGGCGAAATGCGGTCGGCGGTGCAATTAATATTCTTTATAACGAGCCCGCGTTTGAAAAAGACTTCGCGTTTAAATCTATCGTTGGAAACTTCGGCACTAAAGAAGCCTACGGTATGTTTAATACACCTTTGATTGAAGACAAGCTCGCAATGCGAGTCAATTTTAGCCTTAGGGACCGAGATGGCATTGTAGAAGAAATTGGTGGTCCAACGGGAGATGTCGACGGTTTAGGTACTGATAATGGCGCAATTCAGTTTAAGTGGACACCAACTGAAGATCTCGAATTCAACTACCGTCAAAACTTTCTGAAAGTCGATCGCTCATTCGGCGGCGCAAACGGCGCCGGCCTGGTTGTTCTAAATGAAGGCGGAGAGAACAACAGAATCACTGATGCGCTCGTCCCAGGATACCGATTCATCGATACCAACAACACGGATCCTGCCAACTATCTTCAAAATAATTTCTACGATTCCAGCAAACCAATACTTACCTTCAATCATCCTGTTACCGGTGCAGTGGGACAGGCTCAGCGCAATCGAGCAGGCATTGATTTTGGTGACTTTGACGGCATGCAAAACGCAATGGCCTCGCTTGACGGATTTAATAACACGAGCGCCGCGAGCGCCGCGCTCTACAACAGCTGCGTTTTCCCCGGAGATATTTCAGGCGGTGACCTCTGTGCGGCATCTGACGGACTAAATTATGAAAGAATCAAAAATAATTCAACTCAATTCAGCGCCTCATGGACAGTGAACGATAGGCTGGAATTAGTTTATCTCTACGGGGATACCGTGCTTAGCTATAAGCGCAATACGGACGACGATAACTCAGCGTCTAAGATTCATGACAGACAGTTCTATGTGAATCACGAAGCTGACTATAAATCGCATGAACTTCAGGCATTTTTCGATGTCACAGATCGCATTACCTTGACGTCGGGTGTTTTCTCCTACGACGCGGTCATCGATCAACGCGGAGACTTCTACTCATCGTTAGGAGAAGCACGTCTTGTTAATGCCTATGAAGATAAGACAGCTATTAGCCCAGCAGTCTCCGCAGCTACTGGCATCCCTGCAGGACTGAGCGCCTCGACACTAGCGTTTGGCGGTCGCCCGATGGTGAGTTTGAACAGCGCTAAACTTTCATGCCAAGTCGCAACTCCTGCAGAGAGCTGTCAACGGAATAACGGTGGCAATAACCTCCAAACTTCTGCGTGGTACGGAGATGATGGAAGCAATCCAGATCTCAACGTAATTCACGGCATTCAGAGCCGCGCGTCAGATCTTCTTTATGCAACCCAAACCAAGCGCGATGCCTTTGCAGCCTATTCTCAGGCAGCAATTGAGTTAAATGAAAAATTCACTTTAACGCTTGGCATACGCTACGCTGAAGATACGCTGATTGCCGAAGAAAATCTCTGGCGCTATTCCGAAACAGGTGGGGCCGCCGGTGGCTTCCTAGGACTCTATGGAGGCCTGGCTCAGGTGAATATAACTAACGGCGGTCTGGTCAAAGACGCCGAGGGTAATTACACAGTGCCTACACCGAAAGCGACGAATGGTGGTATACCTTTCGCGCTTAGCGTCTATCGACCCTTCGAGCGTACAGACACAAAGACAACGGGTCGTATAAACCTAGACTGGGATATCAATGATTCGACGATGATGTACTTCTCGGCAACCTCAGGCTACCGCTCTGGGGGTTATAGCTTGGTGTATTTCAGTACTACACCAACCTACGATCCGGAAGAGTTGATTGCCTATGAAATAGGCTATAAGTCGCAGTTATTTGATGACACGCTGCAGTTAAACGCGTCGGCTTATATTTATGACTACTCCTCTATCCATACGTTTACCACAGAAGTCGGTCAGCTTGGCGGCACGACTACGTCCGTACTCGCAGCCCCAGGCGGCGAAGTAATGGGGATTGAGGCAGAAGTACTATGGCTTGCAACCGACAGACTAACCGTTGGCGGTAACTTTAGCTTAACACCAAGCGAGTACACCGAGTCGTTCAGGGTGGCTGATACCTCAGACAGCGACATACCGGGTTCGCTCTATCCTGGGTTTGATACCCTGACCCAAGACATCAAAGGCAAGCAGCTCATTCAGGTTCCTGAGAGCAAGTTCACCGGATGGGCGAGCTACAATGTCCCTCTCAATGATGGCGATTCTGTTGAGTTCTTCAGCGTGTATAGCTGGATCGATGACGTCTACTATTCGCCGTTCGAAGACGAAAGAGAGATGGCGCCATCTTACGGCCGCGTTGACGCCCGCGTAACTTGGAGATCGGGGTCAGGTAACTGGACAGTGACAGGGTTCATGAACAACGTACTCGACGACATTGGTCATCTCCAGATCATGCGTACCGGTGAGGCTGAGTTCTTCCGTCACAACTCAACCACCACTGCACCACGTATGTATGGCCTCGAATTGACTTACAACTACTAAACTTACGAAGTAAGAAAAAAGAAAAGTGGTTTGCCGGTATCGACCTGCAAGCCACTTTTTTTGTCTTTTAGTTTTGTGGATTAAGACGCAATAAATGATCCGCCGACTGCAACACTTTATTCCTGAGCCTGATTGAGAGCTCAGGGTTATCAATGAGAAAATTTCTCACTTCTCTAGCGGCCTCTTCTGATTGATACCCTCCAATCGTCGCATCAAGCCATCTACCTGGAAAAAAAATATCTCCCGTTTCTTGGATTTCTTCCAAAAGATCGAGTGCAGGCCGGATTAGCTGCGGAGAACCGCCACGCAGGGGACTATGCAGATTGTCCATCGCTTCGAGCACCCACGGTTCGATAGCACGATTTTCAACATCGGTAAATGACATGAACAGCGCTTCTCTCGCTTCCCTCGACTGAGACAGCGAGGGTCTAATGAAGCGAAAGCGCGCTAGCCTATCTGCATTTTCAATATCGCCTTCTTGCTCATCTAGCCTGCGTTCACTGCCCTCTACTCCGCGCAGCGCTAGACCTGAGACTAAAGCGATCCTATCTGCTTCAGAGAGCGGCAACCCTGCAACCACCTCCTCGCCCTCCCAGAGCCTAATCAGTCGAGCGACGCCCAAGTCGCTTGTCACAAGCGCACGGTAACTACGATAAAAAGCCGCACGTGCAGAGAGACTCCTGTGTGAAGATTCCACCTCTCGCCAGAGAACACTTTCCAGCTGTTGGCTCACCCCAAGCCGTGCTTGAGGGTCTAATCGAAGCCAGTAGGTTTCATCGAGCGTGCTAAGCACGCGATTGACGATAAGCTCGTTTTGCTCTGATGGTAATTCGCGCAATGCAGCGATGAAAAATTCCTCTGCCGACAGCCTACTCTCTTGCACCTCCTCCCAAAGCGTCGTCCATGCAGCGCCGCGCGCTACAGCAGGCTCTATCGAGCCTATGCTCCGCAGTAGTCCCCTCTGGCTGATGTCGTCGAGAACAAAATCACCGTATTCAATCCCACTCGCGTTAGGTAACAGGCTAGCTGTGTCCGCGTCTTCCCTAGGCAGGGGTATAGCGATCGCATCGGCGCCGAGCTCGATCTCCCTTAACGTCGCGCCTGCATCCGTTATCAATTGAAGACGTAATTTCTGCGGCCAAGTCCGGCCCAACCCGGCGGAGTCTTCCTGCCGCAAAACAAATTGCGCATCGCCCTTCTCTCTAGAAACAATGATCCGTGGCCGGCCAGCCTCGTACACCCAGGTTTTATTCCACGCGTCTAGATCCAATGCCGTTTTGCCATCAAGCAATGCGATTAACTGCGGCCAAGTAGCGTTGCCATACGCATACTCTCGCAGATACTCACGCAGCCCCTCGCGCAGAGAGTCTTGCCCGATGAGATTCTCGAGGTGTCTCATAACGATCGGCGCTTTCTGATAAATGATTGCGCCATAAAGCGTACCTGCGTAGCGCAAATTTTCGAGTGGCTGCCCAATTGCGTTCGCGCCCAATGTGCGGTCGACCGCATAAGCCGACGGATGGTGCGCTGTGTGAAAGCGTAGCTCGTGATCAACCTCAGGGAACGCGGGGTTAACGATTTTCGCCGCCATAAAATTAGCGAAGACTTCTTTAGTCCAGACGTCATCAAACCAATTCATCGTCACAAGATCGCCGAACCACATGTGCGCTGTTTCATGCGCTATCACCGACGCGCGCGCAAGTATCTGAGTCTGGGTGGCGGTCGCATCTAACATCAGACTCGCTTCGCGGTAAAGAATACTGCCGGGGTGTTCCATGCCTCCGTACTGAAAGGCCGGGATAAGAACGAAGTCGAATTTTTCGAATGGGTATTCGATCTTTGTGTAGTCCTCAAGCCAATCGAGTGCCTGTGCATGTAAGGCGAATATTTCATCCGCGTTGGCATCGACTTTTCCGCGATCCGTTTCGCGGTGATACATGGTCATTTCGCGATCGTCGATCGTTCTCGTCTCACGCTGAAACTTTCCCGCCGCAAAAGCAAAAAGATAAGTCGGCAACGGCTCAGTGCGCGCGAATGTTCGAACAGACTGATTCTGTAATTGATTGGAGCCGTTACCCGGTGCAGTATCGACGGATAGCTCGCTGCCGTTAGCGACTACCTGCCAGTTGTGGGGAGCGCTGATAGTCCACGCGACAGAGCCTTTTAAGTTAGGCTGATCGATGAGTGGGAGCGAGAAATGTGCGCGGTCTGGGACAAACAGGGTGTAAAGAAAGTCAGTGCTACGGTTGAGAGCTGCGTCGCCGGCCTCGAAAATGAGAGTCACACTATTATCGCCTTCCTGCAGCATTGCTGCAGGAATCAGCACGTGGTCTTCTACGAGAGACCACTCACTCGGCTTACCATTGACGGTTATAGAATCGAGCCGACTCGCCGCGTCGACAAAGTCGATTACTACTGGAAAATCTTCATCGTTATTTCGGGTAAGCCGAAATCTCAGAGTCGCTTCGCCAGTGATCGGTAAAGCACGCTCGTTTGGAATCACGAGGCTGAAATCATACTCTAGAGCCGACAGGGTTTGCTTTCGGTGTTCGGAAAGCTGCCATGAGACACCTCTTTGAAGTCTTGGGTCATCATTAAAGTCTCTTAATTCGCGAGGAGAATGCTCGCTTCCAGTGGGTGCGCAGTTCGCGAGAGTAGCTATACCTAGTAAAAAGACCAGGGCACGCAAAAAGAGCACACTTCTCGATTGACCCGTCGTCGAACGCCTTCGCTTTTGCTG
>Ga0255783_10004233_pt1 | contig 13245 bp, 15 predicted proteins | sample 011ome_22_FD_179981 | JGI IMG/M metagenome (GOLD analysis project Ga0255783, IMG submission 179981) | Coastal salt marsh microbial communities from the Groves Creek Marsh, Skidaway Island, Georgia - 011507BT metaG (version 2) | ecosystem: Environmental > Aquatic > Marine > Intertidal zone >... | reverse complement strand
ATTCCAGTAGGCAAACAACAACCCAACATTTTAATGATGCATGGAAGATTGGATGAGGTTGTACCAATTGATTTTTATGAGAATTCTAAAAACCAATTAGATAAGCAGAAAATTGCATATGATTGCAGATCATATGATGATTTGTCCCATAGTATAAGCCTGGATGAAATTGAGGATCTGATTAATTATATAGAGAAAATAATTTCTGAAAATTAATTAAATTTTTTTTTGAACTTTCTCCATCCAACTAACAAGATCAGGGTCATTAGAATATTAGAGAGAATATTATAGCCTGATAGGGATAACCCAAATAATTTAACAGGATCTGAACAATTGGGTTTAATTTCATTTAGTCCACTTAGGAGATTCTCCGTATTTATATCTATGTTTGATAATTGATCAGAACACGCTGAGATATTCCTCCAGTATGAATTTTCTACACCGAAGTGATATACAGCAATCAATAGTCCTGTAATTATCGGAGCTAAAATAAGGGTAATTGCCAATTTGGAACTTATTGTTCTATTCTTAACCCTTGCTACTATTAGAGTAATCGATATAATTATGATGATAAAATAGGGATATCTTTGCAGTATACAAAGATCGCAAGGTTTCCAACCTAATGCATATTCCATAAAATATACTGATATTAATACCGCTATGCTATAGATTCCTACTATACTCGAAACAGTCATATTTATTTTCATTGTAATTTGTAATTTATCTCAAAAATATAAAAAAATACAAGCTCGAACTAAAAAAAATAAATAAGAGAGAATATTTTATTTTATTGGAATAGTTACTAATTTTCTGGAATGCATTAATCATCTTTGATCCATAATAGTAGGTTAATAATGTGATTATTTGATAGCGAATGTACCGTCCAATAAAACTGTAAATTATTAGAAATATAAAATTGATTTTGAATACACCACTGGCCACAGTTACTAATTTAAATGGTAAAGGCGTTACAGCTCCAATTAAGATTATCAGGGCTCCATACTTTTCGTATATTGGGTTGAATTCTGATATGTCGACGAAAGATTTAAGAATTTTTTCTTCAAGATAAAATCCCAAAATATATCCAAATATTGCGCCAATTGTTGACATCAAGGCAGCTAAAAATGCATATTTGATGTATTTATGAGGATATTTGACTATTGACGGTATTAGGAGCAATTCTAATGGAAATGGGTTTATGACACTCTCAGATATTGCAAAAATAGAAATATAGAATGAGACAAATTTTTCGCTTAAATATTTTTCTATAACTCTTAAATTATTCAACAATACCAGTATCCTCTGAACTTGAATATTTACAAATACTTGAAATCAGACAATTGTATTTGATTATCACCGAAGAATTATGCATAATTCAAATAATAATTTAACACGGGGGAGATTTAAAAATGATTAATGCTGGTGATACTAGCTGGATTTTGACAGCAACAGCACTTGTTTTATTTATGACTATGCCGGGACTTGCACTATTTTATGCAGGTTTGGTAAGGTCAAAGAACATCTTATCGGTTTTGATGCATTGTGCTGCAATTTGTTGTCTAGCATCGGTAGTTTGGTTAGCAGTTGGATATTCTCTCGCGTTTTCTGGTGAGGGAGCTTATGTTGGGGATCTCTCTAAAGTATTTTTATCTGGTGTTGCCCGCGATGCCGCATCTGGGTCTATTCCCGAGTCACTGTTTTTCTCTTTCCAAATGACATTTGCAATTATAACTCCTGCATTAATTGTGGGTGCTTATGTTGAAAGAATAAAATTTGGTGCGGTTTTATTGATTTCTGCACTATGGTTAGTCTTTGTTTATGCACCTGTATGTCATTGGGTGTGGGGCGGCGGATGGCTCGCCTCAATGGGTGTCTATGATTTTGCTGGAGGTATAGTTGTTCACGTGACTGCTGGTGTATCCGCACTTGTTATTGCAAAAATGTTAGGACAAAGATCCGGCTATCCAGAACAGATTCAGCCACCACACGCACCTTGGATGGTGATGGTAGGCGCTTCTATGCTATGGGTTGGATGGTTTGGATTTAATGCTGGAAGTGCTCTAACAGCCGGTACTGATGCATCTATGGCATTACTTGTAACTCATATTTCGGCAGCAACTGCTTCACTAGTTTGGTTGGTAATTGAGTGGCTAAGATTTGGAAAACCAAGTCTTGTTGGTTTAGTTACCGGAACAATTGCAGGACTTGCTACAATCACCCCAGCATCAGGTTTTGTAGGCCCAATGGGCGGTTTTATACTTGGTCTAGCAGGAGGCTTAATTACCTATTACTGCGTAGATCTAGTCAAAGGAAAATTCAATATTGATGACTCTTTAGATGTTTTTGCAGTGCATGGCGTTGGAGGGGCGACAGGGACACTCCTGGTTGCTATTCTGATACTACCAGCATTTCAAGGAGTTGGTCTATCTGAGGGCGTTTCTGTAATGAGCCAACTGACTGTTCAGGCAACTGGTATTATCGTAACTGCAGTATGGTGTCTTGTTGCAACAGTAATAATCGTTAATTTAACAAAACGATTAGTTGGGCTGCGAGTAGATGAGGAAGATGAAGTAGAAGGTCTCGACTACAAGGCACACGGTGAAACAGGTTACAAATTATAGTTTTAGGGAGTAATGAAATGAAAATGATCATGGCAGTCATTCAAACTCATAAATTGGATGATGTTAGACAAGCTTTAAACGAGGTTGGTGTTATGGGAATGACAGTAACCGAAGCTAAGGGTTTTGGAAGAACAAAGGGGCATACTGAAATTTATAGAGGTGCTGAATATCAAATTAATTATATTCCAAAATTTAAGATAGAAGTTGTTGTTGAGGACTCTATTTCTGATAAAGTAATCGAAACAATATCAGAAACTGCAAACACTGGTAAGATTGGTGATGGTAAGATATTCGTTTGGGATATCGAAACTGCCATCAGAATTAGAACTGGTGAGCAAAACGAACAGGCTCTTTAACGATTATCTAAATTTTTTATTTGCCCCTGTGGTGGAATTGGTAGACACGACAGACTCAAAATCTGTTGCTTTCGGGCGTGCTGGTTCGAGTCCGGCCAGGGGCACCATCACTAAAAAATCTATTATTCAATTATAAGGCTCTTAAGACCAAAAGAAGTTCTTAAAATTGTGAATAACATTCTAACAATCTTATACTAAACATCACTTGCTTCAATTTTATTGAAAGGATAAAGTTATCATATACTTATTATGTATAGGTTGTGATTATGGAATTGGGATTAAAAAATAAAAGAGCGCTTATTATGGGTTCTTCCTCTGGACTGGGACTTTCCATTGCAGAAGCCCTCTCATTCGAGGGTTGTGATCTCATTTTAGCCTCTAGAAATATTGATAAGCTCGAGTCTATTCGGGGTGAGATACAACAACAGTCGAATGTTAATTGTGATATATTTAAACTTGATTTAACTGATACACATAGTGTTGATAGTTTGATAGAAAGCTTAAAGAATAGTGATGTAGATATTTTGATCAATAATACAGGAGGTCCACCACCCTCAAACACAGCTAATACCCAAGCTTCTGCGTGGGAAACCTATATTCAATCTATCATCGTAAATATCATAAAGATCACAGATATGGTTTTGCCATCAATGAAAAAAAATAAATGGGGTAGAATCATAACAATTACTTCATCAGGAGTTGTTCAACCAATAGATAATCTATTAGTCTCAAATACCCTACGTCCTGCAATTACAGGGTACATGAAGACCCTATCTAATGAAGTTGCGCAATATGGGATCACAGTAAACAGTGTTATGCCGGGGCGTATTATGACAGATCGTACACTGCATATTAATCAGGCAAGAGCAGATAAACTCGGAATATCATACGATGAGGCAATTGAAAAGTCATCAGCAGAGATACCTATCAAAAGGTACGGACAATCTGATGAGTTTGGAAGTGTTGTTTGTTTTTTGGCAAGTGAAAAAGCAAGTTATATTACTGGTAGTAATATAAGAGTTGATGGTGGTTTGATAAGAAGCACATGGTAATTGATAGATGGTTTTAAATAATAAAAGAATTGGTGGACATGTTTTGGCAGACCAACTGGTTGTTAATGGAGTGGATACAATATTTTGTGTTCCAGGAGAGAGTTATTTAGGTTTGTTAGATGGATTGTATAATCACAAGGATAAAATCAAACTAATCACAACCAGACACGAGTCAGGTGCATCAAATATGGCAGATGCTTACGCAAAAGTCACAAATAAACCAGGGATTTGTCTTGTCTCCAGAGGTCCTGGGGCAACTAATGCAGCAAATGGTATACATACTGCGCATCAAGACTCCACACCATTAATATTATTCATTGGTCAGGTAAGCCGAGATGAAAGAGAACGAGAGGCACAACAGGAAATCGACTATAAAGAGATGTTTAAACCGATCGCTAAATATGTTGCTGAGATAAATGATGCAGATAGGATACCTGAATTTGTAAATAAAGCCTTCCATATATGTCAATCAGGACGCCCTGGCCCTGTAGTTCTCTCATTGCCAGAAGATATGTTGATTGATGAGACAACAGTTAATACAACACCGGCTCCGAGAGTTATCCAAGCTAGTCCATCAAAATCAGACATAGAAGACTTCCATAAAAAATTAAATGAAGCACAGAAACCAATCATAATAGTTGGTGGAAATACATGGTCGCAAGAAGCAATAAATAGAGTTACTAAATTTGTAAATGACAATTCAATACCCGTTTTAACATCCTATCGGGCGCAAGATCGATTTGATAATAGAAATGAAAATTATATAGGTCATTCAAGTTACGCAATACCCCCAGAAACAAAAAAAAGGATTCAAGAAAGTGATTTTATCTTAGCTTTAGGTGCAAGGTTGGGTGAAGTTACAACTCAGGGTTATTCAACATTAAAAGTACCAAAACCTGATCAGTTCTTAGTACATGTGCATCCTGGGATAGAAGAATTAGGATCAGTTTATTATCCAGATATTGCTATTAACAGTGGTATGCCAGAATTTGCTAATGCTTTATCAGGATTGCCAAAAATAGCAAAACCAAAATGGTTGGAATGGACGAAGTCTGCTAGAGAAGAATATTTGAGATTTATTCAACCGACCCCTATGAAAGGCGATTTAAATTTATCTGAAATATTGGGTTATTTAAATGAGACACTTGCTGATGATGATATTGTAATAGTTGGATCAGGTAATAATTCTCAGTGGGTGCACAGATATTATCAATATAGAAATCTTGGATCCCAATTAGTAACTACAGGGGGTTCCATGGGATATGCAGTACCGGCAGCTATTGCAGCAAAATTGGTACATCCAAAAAGAACAGTAGTCAGTTTCAATGGTGATGGATGCTTCATGATGTTAGGTCAAGAGATAATTAATGCAGTTGAAAATGATTTAAACCCAATATTTATAATAATAAATAATCAAAAATTAGGCACTATAAGGATGCATCAGGAGAGAAAATTCCCAAAAAGGGTTATTGGCACGAATATAATGAATCCTGATTTTGTAGCACTAGCAAAATCATATGGATTAGACTCTTTCAAAATTACTAAGACAGAAGATTTCAATGAAATTTTTGAAAAAGCGAAATCAAATCCAAAAGCAACTCTCATTGAATTAATTATTGAACCTAATGTTTTAGGCCCATCACTCGAGATTGGAAAAAATATTGGGTGATTATTCTATTTAAATATCTCAAAAAAACTGATTGAGTTATCCATTAGATACAAATAAATATTGACCGCAAGAAGCATGTAATTTTTATTTCCTGATGAACGATGACCTGCATGGCTGAAATTTGCTAACATTTGAATGTCATCATGAGTTTCAGTATTACTATACTTTTTTATTTTTTCTGAGAGAGTATGTGATTTTATAGATTCTCTTTTATGAACAACTATAGCCGGGATTGTGAATATTATCAGCATTAATGCCCCGAGTTTAATTGATATTCCAGTTAGGATTAATAAACTACCTGAACTCATAAGGAATAGTGCCGAGTAGAATGCAAATTTTGAAAATAAATTAAAATATTTTCCTGACTCGATACTTCTGAAAAGTATGCTTGTTCTTCCAAGAGCGATAGCACGCCTACTTTTGGTTGAGCCAATCATAAAAACGCCATGTAGATATATGTATGCAACTGCTAGCCTAAGAATAAGCATACCAATTTCATTCGGATCCATTGCGAACATGAGTGTTACCTTGTATATAATTTATGAGATAATATTTACATTATTTTTTTTGATGATGATAGAGTTAATCTACTTTCTAATGATTTGAGGTCATCAATTGTATTTATATTAATAAACGGATCAGCAAAAGATATGTAATTTAACAATAACCTACCATTGTTTCTTGACCATTCCTCAACACTCCTTACTCCATTAGATATATCCTCATTCAATTTATTACTCATTTCAATTGGCCATATACCGAAGACAGGATTTGTGAATCCATTCCAAGAAGCAACAATAATTTTTTTTGGATGGTTCTTGGATAATTTCAGCAGTTTATTAATATTACCTAGTGAAATAAGCGGGTTATCAATTGGTATGCTTAGAATATGCGTTGATTTTGGATCGTTTATGCTAGCCCACATCATGGAAGAATATATCCCTGCGAGTGGGCCTAAATAGCCTTCATGTCTGTCTTTTACAATAGTTAACTTATTTTTTGTGGTATCTATTCTAATAGAGTTTGTATTTACTATTATGTTTAGTTTATTTGGAATAGATTTAATTAAATGGTCAATTATATGCGTGCTATTCACTTTGATATTAATTTTATCACCATCTCTAAATCTCGTGGATTTTCCACCAGCTAAGATAGCGACTGTTGCCTTATAATTTTGCATAAATTAAACCTTGTTAAGAGTATTCAGACTATTTATAGTATATTTTGCTTAGTCATAATAAAACAAGAAAATATATTCGAACGAATGTTTGGTATAATATGAATAGAAACTATGATATTGATTTAGTTGGCTTTAAATGTCCAATTCCAATTCTAAAAATTAGTAAAAAGATTAAACAATTAAGCAAAGGCGACACACTTTCAATAGTTGCTACCGATAGCATGATTAAAATTGATCTTCCAATTTTTTGCAATGAGTCAAATTGTAGGTTAATAGAGATAGTTGATAAAAGTGATCATATCTACTGTAAGATAGAGGTTATCTAAACTATTATTTTCTTAAACTGACGATTATTAATGAAACAAATATTAGCATGCCTCCTAAATATTGGGACATTAATAATCTTTCATCAAGTATTATAGCAGCTGCTAGAGCAGTTAAGAGTGGCTCGGTATTAAAAAAAAGACCAGATATGACAACTGATGTGAATTTTAGTGATAGCATCTGAAAATAGTATGCTCCAACATAGCAGATTGATAAGACCAGAACTGGTAAAAATATTTCTACACTACTAAATTCTATAGCGGGTGATAGCAATATTAAGAATAATAACAATACTGGTATTACACCTAAATGAACCCAGAAACCAAGGATAATTGGGCTACATTTTCTAGAAGCTACACCTGCGGCAAAGTATAAGAAAGTTGCGCTTACACTAGATATCCCAGCCAAAAGGACCCCAATGGGGTTTATATTATTGAAATCCGGAACTATAACAAATATTAGTCCCAAGAAAACAACAGTAAATACTATGATATCAGAATTTTTTATACTTTCTTTTTCTCTTATTATTGTCGTGATTAATATTTGTATTGGAAAGGTAAAAAAAATAATTGCTGCGAGGGAAACAGAAATAAAATTAATAGAACCTACGTAACACAAGTTAATAAGGGCTGTTGTAATAGACATCACAATAACATGTGATCTAACCTCTGCGGGTATATTAAATTTTAGCTTCCCACTGACTGCAAGTATGAGCGATATAAGGAACATAAAAATAGCTCGAGAAACGACAGAAAATATTGTCGGAACACCATTTTGCATTGCGTATCCCGCCATAGGATTATTAATGCCATAGCATAATGATGACAGAACAGCAAAAAATGGTCCTTTGTTTTTTTGCAAGTAACTAGAATCTGAAGAGTTATCCATTAATCCATCTCATTGTTATAATATTTAACTTAAAATTTTTATTAAAAGGTGTTACTAATATTTAACTAAATAAGGAGCTTATTTTGGAAGATCATATAATAGAACTATCGCCTAATAAAGCATTTTCACTACAAAATATTGTTAAACTTGATGGCAGATTGAGCGCATATCCTCCTGACGAAGATGGATATGTGCCATTAAATTGTTATCTTGTCAAAGAAGAAAACGGAGCATTTTTATTTGATACTGGCTATGTATTCCATCAAGATAACATTCTCCTACAACTAAGTTCAGTTTTAGATAAAAATACACCCTTATCAATTATTCCACTGCGTATTAATGAGTTTATGTCAGTAGGAAATGCAAAAGCAATTTCACATAACTTCAATGTAATCTCCTATTATTCGCCGCATCCTGAAGCACCTGATTGGTTTGATTTTACTGATAAAGAGAGGGATCTTAGCTTAAAAAAAATTCCTACAAATCTTCTGCGTGGTACAGTGACATGTGAAGTTGGAGAAGGCAGTGGAAGAAATATCCAGGTTATAAGTGCTCCATTAAGGCTTATAAATACCTCCTGGATATATGACGAGCAAACAAAAATACTTTTTTCATCTGATATGTTTAACTATGGAATCGCGAGATCTGATCAAGAAGAATGGATTATAAATCATAATGATCCAAATATTACTAAAGGCCTTGTTAGATCCTTTTTACTAAATACCAGATATTGGTGGTTAGAGGGAGCAAAAACAAGATTATTACGAGAAAATATCAGGAAAGTTTATGACTCCTATGACATTGATATGATTGCACCAGGATATGGTAAGATATTTCAAGGAAAAGACCTAGTAAAACAACAATTTGAATTATTAGATGACATACTAAATGACTTAGATGTATCAAATACTAAAGCAAAATATGTGCCAAGAAATTATATGAGGTAAAAATGACAAAAAGTAAGCTACCAAGAGAGATATTAAAAAATATATTTTGGTTAGGAGATTGTTTGGAACAAAGATATCAAGGAAAGATTTATCATTCCTATAACTCATCCTATCTAATAGTTGGTGAGCATTCAGCTCTACTTGTTGAGACAGGGCACCCAAAAGATTTCAACGAATTGCATGATCAAATTCAGGGTATTTTATCGGAAAAAGAGATTCCTCTGAAATATATATTTATCACCCATCAAGAAACACCACATTCTGGAGGAGTAGGACGTTTTCTCAATCTATACCCTGATGTAGAGATACACGGTGATGTGAATGATTATCATATGGCTTTCCCAAATTTTAGTAAAAATTTTATTGCAATGGAAGTAGGGGATAGCATTGATCTTGGTGGCATGGAATTTATCGCCGCAGAACCAGTGGTAAGAGATATGAGAACTTCTCTTTGGGGTTATGTAGCTCCTTACAACCTTCTATTTCCAGGTGATGGTTTTGCTTATAGTCATTATCATTGGGATGGGCACTGTGGTATGGTAGCAGAGGAGGCGGATACCCTAGACCTATTTGATGTTTCAGCAGTTTTTGCTGAACTTGCATTATTTTGGACAAATTTTGTAGATATGGAAATTTATACTAACAAGCTCAAAGAGCTTGTTAAAGAACTAGATATAAAGTACATAGCGCCCACGCATGGTCTTCCAATATTAGATATTAATGAGACAATGCCAAAAGTGATAGAGGGTTTACAAGCTCCATATCATAAGCTTGCAAGTTAGGTTGAAGAATTAATTTAATTTTTTTCTGGATAAGGTACATTTTTTCCAGAATATCTTCTGACACGAATATTTGCTTGTTCAGCGTGTCCTGCAAATCCCTCAAGCATGCATAATCTAGAGCAAATTTCACCAACCTGTGCCGATGTTTCTTTATTTTCTATTCTCTGGTAAGTGCAGGTTTTTAGAAACTTTCCAACCCACAGACCACCTGTATATCTACTCGCTTTTTTTGTTGGTAAAGTATGATTTGTACCGATTATCTTATCTCCATATGCAACATTTGTTTCATGGCCTAAGAATAGGGATCCAAAATTTTGAAGGTTATCAAGGAAAAAGGAGGGATCTTTTGTCATAACTTGGACATGTTCATATGCTAGTGTATTTGCCTCTTTGAGCATGTCTTCATTATCTTTACATAAAATAATTTCACCAAAATTATCCCATGATCCTCTGGTGATACTTGCAGTTGGTAGTATTGACAATAGTCTCTCAATTTCATCAAGCGTTTCTCGTGCAACCCTTTCTGAGTCAGTAATTAGTACTGCAGGAGATGTAGGTCCATGTTCTGCTTGTCCAAGTAAATCTGTTGCACAAATTTCACCATCTGATGTATCATCTGCAATGACTAGTGTTTCTGTTGGTCCAGCTATTAGGTCAATACCAACCTCGCCAAACATTTGTTTCTTTGCTTCGGCGACAAAAGAGTTGCCTGGTCCAACTATCATATTGACGGGATCAATTCTCTCTGTCCCAATACCCATTGCGCCAATAGCTTGAACACCGCCTATGAGATAAATTTCATCCGCTCCTGCAAAATGCATAGCAGATATAGTAGCAGGGTGGGCGCCACCATTATATGGTGGTGCGCATGCAATTACCCTTTTTACTCCTGCAACCTTTGAGGTCAGGACACTCATATGTGCTGATGCCACCATCGGGTATCTTCCACCTGGAACATAACAGCCAACATTTTCAATTGGGATATGTTTATGTCCAAGAAAAACGCCTGGTAATGTTTCAACCTCAAGCTCATTCATTGTCTCAAGTTGTTTTTGTGCAAAATTTCTGATTTGATTTTGAGCAAACTTTATATCTTCAATTTCAGTTTTGCTTAATTTAGATATTGCTTCTTTTATTTGATCTTGTGTTAGCCGAAAATCAGCAGGATCCCAGTTATCAAATTTTTTTGAATATTCTTGTACAGCCTTATGCCCATTCTTTCTTATATCATTGAGGATTGATCGAACAGTTTCCTCAATGACAAGACTATCTTCTTTTGCATCAGAATTTTCAGGTCTTTTTTTTAGATACTTTATCACTTCTTTGAACCAATTATTTAAATACTTGAGGGTTAATTGGTGATCCTGTCCCACCGGTAATAATTAGCGGTGGTCCACAAAAGAAGAATTCATATACACCATCTTTCGCACAGTCTTCTGCGAGTTCTTTGAGATAAAATATCTCTCCCATACATAATCCCATTGCCGGTATAACAACCCAGTGCCATGGCTGATTTGCTTCAGAGGTCTCATTTGGTCTTACTTCAACGCCCCATGTATCTGAGCATATTGCAGCAATTTCTTTTTCATGGCACCAATAACAATTTTCAAATTTCACTCCTGGTGCATCTCCTCCAGCGTATCCACCCCATGCATTTTCACTCAAACATCTTTCCATTTGTCCTGTTCTTATGATGACAAAATCTGCTTTTTTAATTTCAACTCCTTGGTGTTTGGCGCATGCATCTAATTCTTCGTTGGATATTCCTTCTCCATCTGCAAGCCAATCAACACCTCTAAATCTTGCTATATCAAGCAGAACACCTCTACCATTCATCTTATCTTTAGAATTTTCAATGCCTAATACATTGAGACCAGTAACATCAATCTGCTTAGGATCATGACCGTTGTAAGCTCTGTCTTCGTAAAAGATATGTCCAAGAGCATCCCAGTGAGTAGCGCCTTGTACACATAAATTTAATGTATCATCAGCATATCTAATTTTGTTCCAATCTTGCCTTCCACATACCGCGTCAGTTCCAGTTGCTAACATCTGATGTATGGGATTAAATCTGCCGCCAAAAAGACCATTTTGTGGCCCCTCTCTATCGAGTGGTATCCCTAATGAAAATACCTTACCCTTTTTAATTAATTTTGATGCTTCGACAATATGTTTTGGAGTCACCAGATTCAAGGTACCAATTTGATCGTCTTTACCCCATCTTCCCCAATTTGATAATTCTTCCGATGCCTTTTTGATAGCATCAAGATTAACCTTTATATCCATTTCACTTCTCCTTTATTAGTGGGCTGTCCAACCACCATCAATTAACAAACTTGTTCCAGTTATCATCTTAGCTTGTGGTGAACATAAATACAATATTCCATCAACAATATCTTGAACATCGACTAGTTTTTTCATTGGTATCATACCATAGACAAAATTTTTAAACTTTTCATCTTCAAACATTGGTTTTGTCATGGGAGTATCCGCGAAAGTTGGTGCGATTGAACATACCCTAATATTTGATGGTGCTACTTCAACAGCTAAGGCTTTTGTTAACCCTTCAACTGCGTGTTTTGTCAAGCAATATACAGTTCTAGTAGGTGAACCAATGTGCCCCATTTGTGACGTCACGTTTATTATTACCCCTTGGTTATTATTTTTCATAATTTTTACGGCATGTTTAGAAGTTCTAAAAGTAGCTCTGACATTTAAATTAAGCATTAAATCAAGAGTTTCATCATCAACATCTTCGATAAGTTTTGGTCTGTTTATTCCAGCATTATTAATACAAACATCTAGTTTTTTTAGAGTGGACATTTCTTTAAAGAAAGCATCACCCGTGATATCAAACGGCCAGATTTCTATATTATTTGGATATTCTTTCTGTAGATCATTTAGATCATTTTCAGTTCTACTTACCGCGATAACTTTTGCATCTTGCTTTGCAAATTCAATGGCAGTGGCTCTCCCAATTCCTCTTGCGGCACCAGTAATTAAAACAATCTTATCTTTGAATGAGCTTGAGCTATTCATCTAGTTATGACCTATCTCACTTCATTTCAGATTTATACCAATGGTATATTTCTTCACCGGTCATATGCACAACACCTTCGTGTTGATTAATGTAGTCAAATAATTTTTCAACATGACCAATCCTATGAGGAGTTCCAGTAAGATAAGGATGCATGCTAATAGCCATAATTTTGATATTATCTTCACTTTCCATATACAATCGATCAAAAGTCTCTTTGCATTGTTGATAAAAAACATGAGCTGGTTGATGTTGAATAATATGAATAACAATGTCATTTGTTTCCAATGGGTATGGGAGTGTTAGCATTGGACCATATTTTGTTTCTAATGTTGTTGGCAGATCATCCATTGGCCAGTTGCATACATACTCAATCCCATTTTTCTTGA
>Ga0255783_10004198_pt1 | contig 13312 bp, 6 predicted proteins | sample 011ome_22_FD_179981 | JGI IMG/M metagenome (GOLD analysis project Ga0255783, IMG submission 179981) | Coastal salt marsh microbial communities from the Groves Creek Marsh, Skidaway Island, Georgia - 011507BT metaG (version 2) | ecosystem: Environmental > Aquatic > Marine > Intertidal zone > Salt... | reverse complement strand
TCGCAAGAAATTCAGGATTGCCTCGACTGTTACAACCAAGGTGTGAGTAAGTATCTTTCCCAGGACTTTGCCACGGCTGTAAATTTATTTGAGAAGTCTAAGCTTTTGGAACCCAACCAACCAAATATTAACTCTGGTACCAACAAGAATCCATCCACTGTTTTACTTGACCGATGCCGTTCATTGATGGAAAAACCTCCAAGCGACAATTGGGATGGGGTTTTTCCTTAAACATAAATCACAGGTCGTGGATTTATTGTTTTAGTGTCTATCTTCACTAAGTGGTTTAAGTTTAAGTTATTTCTTGTTAGCTCAAATGACGGATTTTAAATTCCAGTTTAATTTGACATGGAATAGCCGAAAACATGAAATGGTTCTGTAAGCATATTTCATATTTCAGCAAATAGCTTAAGTTTTGATAGTTCAAAGACCATATTTAAAATATATCATAAACAATTTCATTTAATCCAATTTTTTTGTTGACGGAAATCCTCTCTCCTTAAGTTTTAAGCCTTCAAATATCTACAAAATGCCCTATGAGTACAGAACCACAAAATTCAAAGCCGAAATTTAAACTCTCCAAGAAGTCGAGTTCCAAAGGCGGGAAAAAGCCATCCTTAAAATTAGGAAAAAAAACACCGGGTAAATTATCTTTAAAACCTAAAGGGCCTAACCCTGGTCTTGCAGATATTCCTCCTGCTGGTATCACACAACCCCCCATGCCGGCATCTGCAGTGCCTGCTTCTGATCCAATTCCTGTCAATTTACCTGCCCCCGATATACAACCAGCCGAAGCTGAATTACCTTCTGCACCAGAACCAATTTCTGAACTGCCCCCTATGCCCGAAGTTCCATCCGGAGTACAGGGAATACCCGCACCAAGTGAAGAGCTTCCGCCTCTTCCTCCAGTTGTGCAAGATGGTGGGCAGGTATTTGACGATCAACCCTTTGGTACAGAGGTGCCGGTTCCTGCTCCAATTGCAGAACCAATTCCTGAACTGCCTCCTGTGCCTGAAGTTCCTCTTGGGGCCGATGGCATACCCTTACCGAGTGAAGAGCTTCCTCCTCCCCCCGTTCCTGACGATGGTGGGTCAGTATTAGAACCCTCACCCTTAATTGAAGACAAACCAATACCCGCCCCTCTTGCAGAGCCAGTTTCGGGTCTTCCCCCAGTACCAGAGATGCCAGCAGAATTAGGTACACTGCCAACAGGTGAAGCCCTTCCGCCTCCTCCGCCTCTTGGCATGGAAGCGGTTTCACCCGACCCTGAATTTTCTCAAGGAGATGCACCATCACCTCCGCCTCTTCCCGAGCCTAACCCTGAAATACCAGCAATGACTGAAACGATAAGTGAATTGGAAGATTTATCTGGTGACAGTCAGGCTTTACCACCGCCACCTCCACTTGGAGGCACGGTTGAACCTGAAGAAAATTCAGAAGGTTTACCGAAAGCGAGTGATGTTTCGCCTTCTCTCCCGCCTTTTGGAGATGTAGATAACTTGCAGGGTGCACAAGAAGAGGAAATGTCCAGTGGATTTTCTAAAAGTCCTTCAAGCACAAATTCTCAAACTGAAGAGCCGCTAGATAACGAAACGATACTTTCCCCGGTTTCAGTAGGCTTACTGCCATCGGTGAAGGATGTTACATTAGAGGATTCAGTAGAAGAAGGTCAGGGTGATCTTCCTGATTTGGAACCTTCCAATTCAAATAGCTCGGCTAACCCTGAAGATCTTAATGATTACAGTTCTAAAATTAATGAGTTAAAGGAAGCTGTATCCTCTCTTTCCAAAGAAGTTTCCCGTTTGAAGTCTGAATCTCGTGAAGAGCTCGATAGCTTATTTAAAAGAGTCGATGAATTGGATGATGTCCCTGCTGCTTTAAAGTCCGAAGATGAAAAAGTTGAGGATTTGAGTAAATCTCTCGAATCCCTCAAGTCTAATCTTGGTCAGGAGATGGAATCATTTAAAAACCTAATCCAGAGCCAAATTAAGCATAATGAGTTGGATGGATCCTCTATTGAGAATCCTAGTTCTTCACTTTCTCAAAGTGGTGAGGTTAAATGGGAAAAAGAACAGTTTGTTGTTGTAGCTCAGGATGAAAATGCAGGAGAGTCATCACCACTTGATATATTCATTACAAATTCTGAAAGTGATGCCCTTGAAAAGGTTCATTTTAATATGACAAATGACAGACCGATATATTTCCTTTATCCTAGTACAATGGCTACTGTCTATAACGATAAATATTGAGGCATACTTTTTGTTTTTGGTGAACCCTCAGCCATGTGAGAATCTTTGTGGGAGTTTTTATCTCGATAATATAAAAAGCTGTGTTTTTTTCACTCTTCGTAGAGGATGGTGAAAAGCTAGATATTCTTAATAAGTTATGTATCTAATGGGTGAAAAACAAGTTTACTTGTTTGTTCAGCAAGTTAGTTCACTTCAAGCAATCGATTTTCCAAACTTTGCGAAAAGATCGTATTTTTTTCAACACCTTCTATAAAAATCTTTGAAGATCCATAAATACAAACTTTATGGCGTGCCCGGCTACATGCAACATAGAGCAGATGTCTCGATAGAATTTCAGAGATTATTTCAGGTATCATAATCAGAACCTCTTGGTATTCGGAGCCTTGACTGCGATGAATAGTCATGGCGTAGGCAACTTCATAAGATGGAAGTCGGGCAGGCGAAATTTCACGAAAACTGCCATCATTATTTGAAAACCAAACACTCAGGTTTGTCGTTTCTTTTGTACTTGGAAGAAAAATGCCAATATCGCCGTTAAAAAGACCAGATCCATAATCGTTTTGTTTGATAATAATGGGTAGGCCGGAAAATTTTGCTCCTGGGCTATGTGGTTTTTCTCCAAAGAGAGCTAAGCATTTCTTATTCATTGCAATCACACCATTTTCGCCACCATGAGTTGGGCAGAGAATTTGAAATTTAAGAAAAGCTTTATGGGCCTCAGCAGGATCTTTTACTTTGGAGAGAGTCTCGTATCCGCGATAAACCAAACGGTCGATTTCTGCGTCGCCACTGTGGCTATCATAAAAAGCAAAATCTTCCCGTTTGTCTTCTGCAAAGATTTGCTTCACTGAGCTGGTATCTCCGTTTGAAATAGAGCAACATAAGCGATTAATCGTACTACCTTCTCCAAACCTATGATTAGTTGTTAGTTGTGCCACCAGTTTAGGCTGATCAGGAAGTAAGAAATGCCTTACGATTGAAGAAAAGGGTGCTCCTGCTTCAACGGGGGCAAGCTGATCAATATCGCCTATGAGAAGGATTCTACAGTGGGAGGGGATGGCCTCAAAAAGCTTGGCCATTAGTGGTAAATCAATCATAGAAGCTTCATCAATGATGACGAAATCGGAATGTAGCGGGTTCTTGCTTGTCTTCTTGAAGTAGATTGAAGGAGGTAAGGGCTGAAGAAGGCGATGAATGGTAGAGGCTTCTTTGGGGAAAAGTTCTTTTTCTTGATCACTTAAAGACAAGTGTTCGAGATTGGAGAGTATCGCTTCAGTCATTCTTTGGGCGGCTTTCCCGGTCGGTGCTGCGAGAGTGACTTGTAATGCGGGGTTATTTTTAAGCAGTGAATAGAGGATGGTTACAAGTAGGTATGTTTTTCCCGTACCTGGTCCACCGGTAATAATAGAAAACTTGTTTTCGAGCGATAATTGAGCCGCACTCAGTTGATCATGGTCACCCTTTAAGATTCCTCGTAAAAAATCATCATCTGCTCTGTAATTTGTGATCTGCTCTGTAGTCCAAGATTTTAATCTTTGTGCGATTGATTTTTCATATTCATAGTATCTTCTAAAATACAAATCGTTGGTAGAAGATAGAACAAAGGGTGCCATGTCATCCGGACTTCCAACGAGATTATTGATTCGAAGAATTTCGATCTCATTGTTATCGGGCTCAACCTGAAGAGACGAGTGGCCTTCTAGCAGGTTGGTATAGAGGCGCTCAACTAGAGGATAGGCGTTTTTAATATTTGAATTTTGATTTTTTCTTTTAAAAAATTTAATTAACTGAGCTGGTAGCTTATGGGTTATCTCCTCGGTTTTCATACTTTTGGTGATAAAAAATAATCCATCGTTTCGATAATAGATTTAGATGGGCGGTCAAAAAAGATGCCATCGTCAGGATTTATGTTTTGGTATGTCCCTCTTATGAAAAGATAGTATGCTCCTCCAAATAAACTATCATAATCGTATTCATTAGCGTAACAGTGTTTAAGATAGCGGTGTAATGCTAAAGTGTAGATGTGGTATTGCAGCAAATAATCTGAATGCTTCATTTCATCCAATAAACGTGAAGATTCAAAAGAGGCTTGGTTACCCTCGAGCAGGTTAGATTTCCAGTCCAGTATGTAGAACTTGTTGGAATGTTTGAAAGTCAAATCTACAAAGCCTTTTATGTACTGTAATTCTTTAGAGGTTTCTCCGATTGATTGTTTTTCAAGGAGGTATTGTGCAAATCGATTTCCCGGTTCAGTTTGATGAAGTAAGTTTCCCAGTTCCTGGAAATCAAAATCACGAGCATGAAGATGAAATTCCATTTCTTCTAGGCGATCGTGAAAAGATAATTCAGCAAGCTTGAAGCTGTCTCCTTTGTGTTTATCAAGAGATACCTGCAATGTACTCTTTATAATATTTTTAGCCAATTCAGCATTACTTTCGTTTAGACCGTGTAAAGGGAGTAAACGCAGGACCAGGGCCTCAAAGTCATGAGACTGAAAATCAATATTTTCAAAAACTTCATGAAAAAAGTTTCCGGCTTTAGTGCCAGCTGGAAAAGCATGTGCACCGATTCTTTCAAGGTGAGGGACAACCAAAGTTGGAGAAGTGCTTTCGTCTAAGTCTTTTTCCTTTTCAATCCCCTTTACTTTACTTGAAAAAGAGCCACTAATATTTCCGGATGCAATTTCGGATGTGAAAAATAACGGCTTTAATGACTCATTTCTTATTGGCTTGCGATAGGCACCTTGGGGAGAGGGTTCTAATACTTCAGTGAAGTGAAAAAGAGAAGAATTACTTTTAATATGTTCGATTTTGTCGAGAGGTGCTGCAGAAAGACATCTACATAAAGCACTGTTTTTGAATTGTGTGTTTGGTTCCCTTAAATAAAAGTAAATCCTCGAGGATGCTCTAGTCAGGGCAACATAGAGAAGCCTTATGTTCTCTTGTTGGTTTTCTTTTGATTTATCTTTCTGGTGAACTTTCCAGCAGAATGGAATAAAAGTAATGGGAAACTCCAAACCTTTGGCTTTATGAATGGTTATTATTTTTACTGAGTCTTCATCAGACTCAAGCCGTGAATCTGCTTCTTCTTTTTTTAGATTAGATTCTGTTTGTTGAACATACCATAGGTAGAGTGCTCTTGGGAAAGAGGAAATTTCCTGTTCTGCTTGATATAAGCTTTCGGCTAAATGTAGATAATTGGTAAGCCTGCGCTCACCTCCAATTTCTTCCAGGATTTTTTCTTGTACCTTTTTTGAACCCTCTTGAGTTTCATGAACTTCTTCATTTAGAATATTTCGTATGGCATAGCTGATGCCTCTTTTTTTCCAAAGTTCGGACCACTCAAAAAAACGATTTGCCCAATGGTCCCATTGTGTAGGGTTGGAAGACAGGTCACTTATTTTTTGTGCAGTTAAGCCAAAAAGCGGAAGCAGTAAAACTCGTTTGATCATTTTGCTTTCAAACGGGTTAATAAGCGTTTCCATCAAATATTTGAAGTGTTGTGCCTCCTCTGTTTTAAATACTGATCGGTCTGCGAGAAGAACGCTGGGAATCTGAAATTCCAAAAACATCTGTTGAATTTTATCAGCTTCTTTATTACTGCGGCAAAGAACCGCAATATCAGAACCCCGAAGAAGGTTTTCCCCGATCAATGTACTTTTATCAAAATCTAACAGTTTAATTATCTCTGAGGATATATCTTGAAGAATTCTTTGTTCAAATGATTCCTGTTTCTCTTGTTTATTTAATTTAGGGAGGTATCGAATATTAAAGGGAGAAAATGAAAGGTCATGATTGTTTCTAACAAATATTTTTTGAGGTGCATTTTCAGAACTTCCTTTTGATTCGATAAATGAAATCCTCTTATCAAGAAAGAGATGACTTTCATCTGTTTGCCCATCTTCGGAAAGGTTATGAAGGGTTAAGAATTTATTTGTGGCTGAAACTAAATCCGGGTGGGTTCGGTAATTTGTTGTCAAAGAAAAAACATTTGAAGACTCAAGTCCAGTTTTTATACTTAGATAGTTATTGAGATCCGCCCCTCTAAATTTATAGATAGATTGTTTAGGATCACCAATGTAAAAAATTCTTTTGGCATGTTCTTCTTTATCGAGTGAAAAAAGCATCCTTAGAATATCAAATTGTAGAGGATCTGTGTCCTGAAATTCATCGACTAAAGCTGCATCGTAATCCGATGATACTTTTTTAGCAAAAGCTCCACCTTGTTCACCTCCGAGTCCTTCTGCGACTAGCTTTTGTAAATCATCAAAGGTTCTAACATTGGATCTGTCTTTTACTATGAGCAGGTTTTCAAATGCGAATTTTCTAAAGATTTTTAAGATATGAAGTTCTAAAGAATCACATTGGTCGCAAAAGTTTTGCACAGTTGAGAAAAAGAGAGGCCTTTCCAAAGATGAACTGTCTTTAGGTTTGATCTCATCTTTGAAAACTTTTCTTAAAATTTTGATAAGTTGAAAATCAGGAAAGTGTACAATCTCTGGAGTGGAGCTTGGAGGTTGCAAATTTTCAGAATCAGAGAAAATCGAGGGATTTTTTCCCTGCTTCATTAACCGATCAATTTCGTTAAATAGCTTTCTGGGGTATGCACCGTTACGAGCTCCTTCCTGTAAAAAATTTAAAATATCTTTTTTTTGATGAAACCAAATTTTAATAAGCTCTGATAGGGTTCCCATGCACTTGTTGGAGGCTTCATCTAAATTAAATCCTTCTTCTTCCTCTTCCTCTTCCTCTTCCTCTTCCTCTTGATTGAAGTAATCTTCGAGCCCCTCTGGCGAGAGATTGCCCGTCATAGAAAGCGCACTTACGAAAGGACTGGCTTCCCCAAAAAAAGATCTTTGGAAGTCTTGAATGACTTCCTTGAGCATCTCGCTTTGGTCTGTTATGAGCTCCGAGTCTGGTCTGACACCACATTCAAAAGAAAATTCTGCGAGCAGTCGCTTGCAGAATGCGTGAAGCGTATATAAGCGAGCATCATCAAAATTCCCCAGTGCTCGGTTTAAAAGAGCTTTTTCTTTGATTTGATTAGGTTGCAGAGTATCCTTAACCTCTTGCAAATTACTTCTTATTCGCCCTTTAAGCTCATGGGCTGCGGCATTCGTAAAAGTAACGGCAAGGATTCTTTCGATTGGGATTTCATGGTCCACAATCAGTCTTTGAACGATTTTACATAAAGTGTAGGTCTTGCCAGTTCCTGCGTTCGCTTCAATTAAGGTTTCCCCAAATAATAAGGGTGTTTGCTCCGGGTTAAAAATACTCGTTTGGCTCACACGACAAATTCTCCAATCTCATCCACGAAGCCCATCACGGTTTCGTTGATTTCTTGGGTCTGTTTTAGATCCCAAGGGTTGTTTTTGAAAAATAAGCGAGTAGCAAACTCATGCCCTTCGCCTCCTTTTTCATTAATCCAATTTTTTTTCGCAAAATCAATGGGATGAAGGGAATTTGATCGAGCCTTTTGAGTCCTGTGATTTACAGTTTGTTCAAGCCATGCCATGGAGGCATTTGCAAAAAAAGGAATAGGCTTCTGAATCCCCTCTTTGAAGAAACCTATCATTCGGGATAGAATCACTTGTCCTTGATTTGGGGAAATACTTTTAAATTGAAAGCTCTTGTCAATGCCTCCAATGAGAGTTTTTGAATTCCCCGGAGCGGGTCCGTAAATATTGTTGATTATATGAAAGATAAAGCCTTCTATACAGTGTTTGCCTTTAAGTTTTGATCCTTGGAGCAAGAAAAAAGTGTTATCATAGAATGGTCCTAAATCTCCCTTTATGTTGAGACCATGGAGTGTGATATCAAGTGGGGTTTTGTCGGTTTTTCTTTCAAAGTCTGGAGGAGAGCGATCAAATATACCTCGCAGTTCTCCGACTAATGAGGCATACAAGGCTTTCCCAATTTGCCCAGGGGGCAAAAGGTTTTTCTTCCTTAAGTCTTGGTATGCGTTTTGCAAGTTTTCACCATCTAAAAAACGAGTGATCAAATCTCGTTTAATGCTGCTGTCCTGTAGAGGAGAGTTTCCTAATCTTTCATTTTCTGGCAAGAGTGCTTTCTCTTCCCTAGTCGTGGTCAAGAGGACATTTTCTAAAAAATACTTACATGGGCTTTTCCAAAAGAAAGCAAGATCTTTGAGTGAAACAACCTGTGACCCAACGGAAACATTTTCCAGTTTTTTCGGGCAAAACTCTCCTGGAAATTTAGGCTCTTTGGAAAGAGCAATCGCACCTTTCCAAGCAGTTTTTGAAAAACTCCGACAACCATATTTTGTAAAAAATTGTTCTGAATGCATGGGTTCATTGACAGGCAAGAAATAATTTCGGCTAAAAAGTTGGAGTGGGTGATTTATCACATATGCATCTAGAGCGTTGCTTGGCCCTCCCTGGCTAGGGAAGTTAATCAGATCGTTGATCTGATCTAAGATTTCCTCAATGACTACCGAGGGAGGGACTGTGCTATTATTTTTATTGGATTGCCCTTGGTAGCTGATATAGAGGGTTTTCCTTGCGCAAAGGATGGCCTCCAGCACAAGCAAACGATCTTCTTCAGTCGAGTTCCTATCAGAATATTTTGGTGCTTTACGGCATAGGTCAAAGCTAGAAGGAATGCTTGTGGATGGAAATTCCCCACCATTCATTCCTAATAAGCAAATAACTTTAGCAGGAATTCCGCGAGCTGATCGTAAGCTGGCAAAGGTGACACCATATGTTAAGTGTCTTGATACAAGAGACTTTTCGTTGAGAGTTTTTTCGAGATGGAACCGAATAACAGATAGTGGTTCAACATCCAGATGCTCTAGGGTTTCGTCTGTTAAAAAACCAATAGATTTTCTTATTTCAACCAGATCACTATGAGATTCTTCATCCTCTATGAAAAAGGGCTGTATGCAAAAATTTTCCAATGTATGCTGCCATTCGCTGGGTTTTCTTACTTTTGAGCATTCATCATGCAGTGCCTTTAATGAACTTAATGCTTCAATGAATTGAGACAGGATAACTAGCTTTTCTCCTTCAATTTCATTAAATGGTTCTAGGTCCTCAAAACCTTTAATTTGCGAGGATCCACCACAAAAGCCTAAGAGCATTCGATCAATTCCTTGTTGCCAAGTGTTTTCATCAATATCTGGTAGATTGATCGATTTTTTATGGGAACCATCATACCCCCAAACGATATTAGTTTGGTCAATCCACCACCTAATAAGCTCCAGGTCTTTTTCTTCGAGTTTAAATTTATTTCTAACGGCAGGGCGACTAAGTAGGGTGTAAAAGTCTCGAGCCGTTGCCCGACTTTCTACAAATTCTAGGATATGATAAAAAGTGTCTATAACCCGACTTTCGCTGCGCCACTTTCGGTCGCACAAACCATAAGGTATTTTATTTTTAGCTTGTTCAGGGTTATCAAAAATGGCTTCAATTAAGGCCGAATACTTTTGTAAATTAGGGCATAACACTAGTATTTCACAAGGTTTCAGGCTTGGGTCTTGGTTAAACTGGTCAAGGAGGAAGTCATGTAGGATTTCAATTTCACGCTGGGGACCATGTGTAGAATGAATTTGCAAGCTGGAATCTTCTTCTTGGTATGTTTGTGGTTCAATGTCTTTTTTTTCCGGCATTTCAAGCAGCACTTTTTGGAGTATTCCTAGTACCTTTGAGTTCGGGGTATTGGCTACTTCATTGGTTATAAATGTAGGATTGTAGGCATGAAAGTTTTCAAGTTGAAAGATTAGTTTCTGCCAGCTTTTTCCAAGTGCACCGAGTAGGGGTGGCCCCAGTTCCAAGTAATTATCATTTCCTGTTCGGTTTTCACTTTGCCTTTGGAGTTGTTCTTTATTGGATAAGACTTCACTCCAGTACTGATCTGTTGGCTGTAGGAAATAAGTATATAGCGAATGTTTTGAGGAATACTTTGCAAAAGCTTGAAGGTGGACTGGTGAGGTTGGGCAAAAATAAAATAAAAAGAGCTTTGGGGGAGCCACTTGGGCAAAATTATTTTCTTGAGAGAGTTTGTGTAGGCTAGAGGAGGGAAGAAGACTGCTAATTCTTCGCCATAAGTGGGCTTGCCATTCCTCGTCTCCGGAAGTTTCGGAATTCAAACCATTCTCCCAATTTTCTAGTAGTTCAGGCCGATAGTGAAGGTATCCATCAAATGTTTGAGCAATCTCCCAACAAAGTTGAATTCTTTTAAGGGGGTCTTCTTCTGAAAGGAAGGGGCCTATCATTCTGAAGATTTCAGGGTTTTCTTGATATAATTCGGGCAAAACCTGTCTTATTTTCCACGCCATTCTTTCTTTGGAGAAAGGATTTCGAGAAAAAGTATGACTGGATAAATTAATTGAATCCGCAAAAGACCATACCGCTTGTTCCGGAGACATGAAATTTAGATTCGCGGAGACACCAAATAAGTCAGCTAATTTTTGTTTAATCCATACCCGTATTCCTCGGCCACTTGTTACAATCCATTTTTTTTCAAGGGGATCACTATGCTTAATATCACGAGCCAATGCACACAATAGGTTCTCTGTCTTATTGGAGGTAAATAAGTGGAGTGACATTAAATGCGATTAGTTTTTGAAATTTTTTTAGGCCAAGGTTCTTCTGGAAGGGGGTTTCCTCGAAAAGTAAAGGAGAGGTCATCAAGCTCAACTCTTAAATCACCTTCCTCTAAAGCGTTTTTTACGCGATCACTTACTTTAGACCAATATTCAATTTCGGGGTTTAAGTCTTGAGCATAATGCAAGAGAGATAGTAAATTTTCATCAAGAAAACCTTGTTTTCCAGAGTTTCCCTCAATCGTTGCCTAACAGTCCCTATTGCAGAGATGTCGAACCGTTTGAAGTAAGCAGTATAGCCTGACCCACTTCCTCTGTGTTTGTGCTATTTTAATTTCTTCTTCTAGAAACCAAACCATTTTTAAGAATTTTTTTTCTTCTTGAGGCGGGGTGTAAGCTGGAGTCGCAACGGTATCAAACTCGGATGGTATGTTTTGAAATGGGATAATTTTCGGCTTTTGTGGCCTAAACAAGCTTGCGAAAAACCCACCAAGAAAAAAGCTCATGAATGAGCCTCCTGTAGATTCTTGATGTAAAACATCTTTTTCAGCGTAATGTAAGTAATCTTCTTCATAGTCCTGCATAATATTAAAGGGGATGAGTTTTGTAACAATTTTATTATGATGAACAGTTTTTACTTTTTTTGGTTTTCATTTTGCCGTCCGATTTTTCTGATAAATCTTAGGTTTCACCATTTTCTTGCAGAGCTTTCCAAATTCCTCAGGTTTTTCCTGGATCCATTTCATTACAAGCTCTTGGCTCTTTTTAAGTAACATATATTGATTTAGTCCGTAGGCTCGGCCAAATGTCTGTCTGTTTTTAATCGCACTTGGTTGGTACTCTTTAATTTGCTTATCGGTCGCTTTTTCTTGTGAGCTACCTCTATATCTTTCCAAAATACTAGATCCCAAAAGATTTGAGAAAAGCGTTAGATAAAAAAAGCAAGTAACGATTTTGGGCGATACTTTGACTGCGATAAAGATTCTTTTACAAATCTGATTCATGCATATACTTTAACATAAGTAAGGGACATTAAGTGTCCTTTTGTTTTCAAAGTTGGTCCATGGGTGGAATCTTTTTAATAATTAAATTATCTTAGGACATTATATGTCTTTTGGTGTATGTTAAGCTTACGGCTTGAAAAGAAGAGATAGATATTTTGCAATGTTTAAGGATTTAGGGCCTGCTGTACGTGGTGCGGGTAAGAGAATCCGTATAGAGGATGTAATACCATGGAGTTTGCAGTTTTTAAAAAAAGATGATCGAATCATATGGTATCTTTCAATTTTGCAACGATATGCACTTTATCTACTTCGTGAAAAATCGATAACAAAGACTCGCAAGCAAAAGAAAAAAATTAGTCGAAAGTTAAAAGGCTTTACCGATAAAAGAGTCATCGACGACTTCGAGTGTTTTTCGCAAGAAAAGTGGGAACATTGTGCCGATATGCAAGCGGTTTTCATGGACCCTCAAATGCTGGCTTTTTCATTCTATGAAAAAAAAGAAAACAAAAGTATCCCCAAGACTGCCCATGAGGTTTTTAGACATTTTAATGAAGTCGAAAAAAAGGTAATCGCCCAACCAGGAGGTGAAAGGTTTTGTAATGATGGTGTTCCTTTTCTTGAATGTGATGATGGTGCGTGTTGGTTTATGATAGAAGATGGCTTTTCTTCACAAGAGGCGAAAGCAATGCGTCATTGTGGTAACGGCTTAGGTAGAAAGGGAGATGTACTTTTATCTCTTCGCGAGCCTCACAAAAAATCCTCAATGGTTTTATGGAAACCAAAGCTCACTTTTATTGTAAACGGTGGTTTCCTAGGAGAAATGAAAGGTTTTGCAAACCAAAAGCCAGAAGCTCGCTATCATTCCCACATCGAAAAATTATTGATGCAAGAAAATATTCTGGGAATTAAAGGGGGAGGTTTTTTACCAAAGAGTAATTTCAGCTTTCTTGATTTAGTTGAGTCGGCTCAGATTAGAATCCTTAAGGCAAAGCCAAATTTTACTTTTGATGTAATTCCAACTACCGGCAAAGAGCTTATAAAGGTTGATGGGTATGGAGAGTGGCAAACCGTAGATCATGCCTCAATGCCTGATTCTGCTACTGCCTTGGTTTCTGGTTTTTACAACGAAATTTCTCAGTGGTATGTTTTTCGGAAGTTTATTCAGGGACATGAATTTAGGCATCATATTAGTGTCGCATGGTGCTTTTTAGAAGGTGGGAAAATTAGTTATCTACATCAAGAAGGTGAAGGGGTAAACGCCACTGCTTTGCTTCCTCTACTTCTGCGGCCTGAAATAAAATTACTTGGGGAAAATATATTGGATGAAAATTCTTCTTGGGGGCAATCTCTTGCCCCTGATGGAATCCAATGCTTAATGGAAAAAAAGCCGAGTTTGTTTTTGGATGCCTCTCTTCAAAGTGTCCTCGAGAAGGTTGGTGTATCGGAAGCTTTTGTCGGGGTATTTAATGCTAAGTATGGAATGAATATTTCACTGTC
>Ga0255783_10004166_pt1 | contig 13374 bp, 9 predicted proteins | sample 011ome_22_FD_179981 | JGI IMG/M metagenome (GOLD analysis project Ga0255783, IMG submission 179981) | Coastal salt marsh microbial communities from the Groves Creek Marsh, Skidaway Island, Georgia - 011507BT metaG (version 2) | ecosystem: Environmental > Aquatic > Marine > Intertidal zone > Salt... | reverse complement strand
CAACCGTCATGTGTTTCACGGTCTTTGCCGTTGACCAAATTGAGCCACGAGGAGTCACCCTTCAGTGCGTTATTAACCGGTGGGCGCAAGTGGCTTATTTCCTCTCGCCATGACTTGGGCAGAAGCGGCATATTCTCCGCGCGATCATTTGCCTTCACCCACACGCACTGCATTTCAGGGATGACTTCGCAGTTGCCGTTCTCTCGCACACCGCCACATGGGCCGTTGCGCAAAGTTTTGGGACAGGTCATGGGACAGGTCATCCCCGTGGAATGCAGCACACATTGACCGCACATGCGGCAATCCCAAATGGGCTTTTTCATGGCGTGCTCCACCATGGGCAACAACTTTCGCACAGGAATTAACCAGCACGCTTCGTTGCGATAAGTTCCTTGGCCCGACGGACAGCAGTTGCCGCATCAGCGGCGTACCCGTCAGCGCCGCACACATCCGCATACTCCTGGGTGACCGGTGCTCCACCAACCATAATGATGACTTTGTCGCGCAACCCAGCTTTCTCAATGGCGTTGATATTAGCTTTGAACATAGGCATCGTTGTGGTGAGGAATGCTGACATGCCAACGATGTCTGGATTGTGCTCCTCAATGGCTGCAATGAATTTTTCTGGTGGGACCTGAACGCCAATGTCAATAACTTGGAAACCTGCGCCTTCCAGCATGATGTTGACCAGATTTTTGCCGATGTCATGAACATCGCCTTTAACCGTTCCCATCAAGAATGTCCCAACGCTCTCCACACCGGTCTGAGCAAGCAGGGGACGCAAGACATCGAGCGCCCCTGACATTGCCCGACCAGCAATGAGCATCTCTGGCACAAAGTAGTCTCCGCGCTCAAAGCGAGCACCCACTTCCTCCAGTGACGGAATCAGTGCGTCGAAAAGAATTGTCTCGGGAGTCATGCCGATTTCAAGACCCTTATTGGTCAACTCCAAAACGGCTGGCGCATTGCCCACCATTGTTTCGTCGTAGAGACCCTTGAGGACGTCGTCTGGTGTCATGCGGCACCAACCCTTCTGCGATCCTGCTCCGGCTGGGGAGCAGGGGATTGTTGACTAACTAATGGATTATTCGTTGCGTTGTGATTCATTGCGTTGTGATCAATAACTTGATCCGGTGTTGCTGGAAATTTGCCATTCGGCACCATGAGATAACCAAATTTTTCGGACACCAAAGCAGCCTGCTCGAGCAATAAATCCGCGTACTCCATGCTCACTTCACGAGTCATGCGCATTGTTGGACCCGAAATCGAAAGTGCGCCAATTATCTCGCCCGTCTCAATGAAAATTGGTGCCGCGATAGCGATCAAGCCCACCTCCAGTTCGGAATCTGCTAGTGACCAACCGCGGGTGCGCGTCTCTTCGAGTTCAGCCTCAAGGACTTTTCGATTTGTGATTGACCGTGGAGTCAAGCGTGCTAAGCGACCCTCCGGGAGCGTTGCACCGTACGCCAGGAAAATTTTGCCCAGTGCCGAGCAGTGAAGCGGTACGCGGGACACACCCCAATTCACGCCACCAATATGAAAAGTGCAATCAACCTGGCTGATTTGCTCAACTTCATCCCCCACGAGGACAGCGAGATTGATGGTTTCCCCCGTTGCCTGACCCAAGGCATCCATGCTCGGGCCCGCAAAGTCAATGAGTTCTTCATTGGGCAGGTGTGAATAGGCAAATCGGGTCAAGGATGATCCTGCTCGGATGGCACCCTGTGAGTTCCGACTAATAAGTCCGGAATTTTCCAGACTGGAAAGCAACCGCGAAAGGGTGCTTTTGGCCAGCCCACTCATTTCCTGGAGGTCGCCAAAGGAAATCGCCCGCGGAGACTCCATAACCATGGTCAGCAGGCTTAAAGCGCGGTCAACCGCTTGGGTCCCGGTGGGACTGGCCATCCTCGCCTCCTCTTAGATACCCCTTTAGATACCTCTGCAAAGAAAATTTTCGAAATCGGTACACAAATGATCCACATTATGAAACAGTTGTTCCATAACTGAGTCTAGATCTCGAATCTGCTCAGGCGCAAGAGCATTGTGAAAAATAGTTACCCCACAAATTCATACTTCGAACCTAAAGCTCGAACCTAAAGCTAGATCCCACCGTCGTCCAAGGAGTCCGATGTTCACCAACTCGATGCCGCGTTACGAGATCCTCTCGCCAGAGGCCATGGCCACCCTCGATCGAGGCTGGCGCCGGATCGTCAGCGAACTGGGCATTGAGTTTGCCAAGCCCGAAGCCGTTGAAATGTTCAAGGCGGCTGGTCAACGCGTTGACGGCGAAAAAGTTTTCTTTGACCCTGAATTCGTGCTCGAACAGGTGGCTAAAGCTCCTAGCCAATTCAACATTCAAGCTCGCAACCATGCCAATGACGTCATTATCGGTGGGGACAACATGGTGTTCTCAAGTGTTTACGGTCCGCCGTTTTTCCGCCGCGGTGATGTCCGCCGTGAGGGTTCCATGGATGACTTCCGCGACTTTGCCAAACTTGCGCAGTCATTCAAGGCTATGGACAGCGTTGGTGGTGTAGTGGTCGAGCCAGGCGATGCTGCCCTAGATTCTCGACACCTAGACATGCTCTTTGCTGCCTTTACTTTGACCGACAAAATCGTCATGGGCAACGTGGTCAGTGAAATTAACGCAAAAGATACGCTCGCAATGGGTGAAATCGTGTTCGGAGGTCGAGCAGCGATTGAAGAGACCCCCTTCTGCATCAACTTGATCAATTGCAACTCTCCGCTTCGGTGGGACGACCGCATGCTCGATTCCCTCATGGAATATGCGCGCGCAGGGCAGCCCGTTATTTGCACACCGTTTCTACTCATGGGCGCCATGTCACCCGTCTCTATCCCCTCAGCACTCGCACAGCAAATCGCTGAGGCACTCACGGGTATCGCACTCGCCCAATTGGTGCGACCTGGAACGCCTGTTGTATTTGGTTCGTTCCTTTCTAATATTGATATGCAGTCGGGCTCACCCCAGTTTGGAACCCCTGAATCCGGCATTGGATTACTTGCCACCGGTCAAATTGCCCGGCACTTTAAGTTGCCATTCCGTGGCGGCGGCGGACTGAACTCATCACAGGTACCCGATGCGCAATCAGCCTATGAATCCATGATGACCATGATGCCTACATTCCTGTCGGGCACAAACTTCGTCATGCACACTGCTGGGTGGCTTGAAGGCGGGCTCGTTTCGAGCATTGAAAAGTACGTCATCGACGTCCAAATTCTTGAGTCATTGCAACATGAATTCACTCCAATTCATTTTGACGACGAAGCCCTCGCATTCGGTGCGCATGAGGAAGTCGGCCACGCCGGCCACTTCCTTGGAGCCATGCACACAATGGAACGCTTTCGGGACTGCTTCTACCGCCCATTCCTGTCCAGCTCAGACAACTTCGAACGGTGGACGCGCAACGGGTCCAAGGACACGGCAGTGCGCGCGGCGGAGATTGCTGAGAAGAAAATCGAGGAATACGAAAAGCCAGCCATGGACTCTGCTACGGAACAGGAACTGTTGGAATACGTAAACCGTCGGCGCACAGAACTTGGTGACTAATTTATGGCGAATAAAAAGTACGACTACATCATTGTTGGTGGAGGCTCGGCCGGATCTGCACTTGCAAATCGACTGAGCGAAGACCCCAACAAAACTGTTCTCGTGCTTGAAGCGGGACGCATGGATTCGTGGTGGGACGTCTACATTCACATGCCTGCCGCTTTAACCTTTCCAATTGGCAACAAGCACTACGACTGGATGTACTCCTCTGAGCCAGAACCACATATGAACAATCGACGGGTGACCGCGGGCCGAGGCAAAGTAATAGGCGGTTCAAGCAGCATCAACGGAATGATCTTCCAGCGGGGTAATCCATTGGACTATGAAAAATGGTCCAAGGAACCGGGCATGAGTAACTGGGATTACGCCCACTGCCTGCCTTACTTCAAAAAGATGGAAAATGCCAAGGGTCGTGACAGTGAGTGGCGGGGCACGTCAGGCCCACTGGAAGTCAACAAAGGCAAGGTGAAAAACCCACTATTTGGAGCGTTTTTCAGTGCCGCGCAGCAAGCCGGTTATCCACTCACCGAGGATGTCAACGGATTTCAGCAAGAAGGCTTCGCACCATTTGATGGCAGCGTGCGAAATGGGCGCCGCCTCTCTGCGGCTGGCGCCTATCTCCATCCGGTGATGCATCGCACAAATTTGACGGTGAAAACACGCACCCTCGCCACCAAAATTCGTTTCGAAGGCAAGAAAGCTGTAGGTGTTGATGCACTCGTCAGAGGAAAGAAAAGGGTCGCCTTCGACTGTGACGAAGTCATTCTGTGTGGCGGAGCCATCAACTCACCACAACTGCTTCAGCTTTCGGGAGTGGGAAACAGTGAGCACCTCAACAGTGTCGGGGTGGAAACGGTACATCACCTTCCAGGTGTCGGTGAAAATTTGCAGGATCATCTCGAAGTTTATGTTCAACACGCATGCAAGCAACCAGTCTCGCTCAATCCCAATTTAGCGTTCTGGCGCAGACCTTTTATCGGCGCCGCGTGGCTGTTCCTGCGTAGAGGTCCCGGCGCATCGAATCACTTTGAGGGCGGAGGATTCGCACGCAGCAATGAGGATGTCGACTACCCCAACCTGATGTTCCACTTCCTGCCCATTGCCGTGCGCTATGACGGCACCGCACCCGAGGGTGGCCACGGCTACCAAGTACATATCGGCCCTATGTATTCCAATGCACGTGGCAGCGTCAAGATCAAGAGCAACGACCCTACCCAAGCACCCGCCATTCTGTTCAATTATCTGTCCACAGACGAAGACAAGCGGGAGTGGATTGAAGCTGTCCATGTCGCCCGCAAAATTTTAGGTCAGTCGGCTTTCGATCCATACTCGGATGGAGAGATCTCACCGGGACCAAGCGTGTCAAGCGACGAAGAAATCCTTGAGTGGGTCAGGGAAGACGGCGAAACCGCCTACCACCCATCTTGCACCTGCAAAATGGGCCTCGATGACATGTCAGTTGTGCATCCCGACTCACTCAAGGTGCACGGTATCGAGGGCGTGCGCGTGGTTGATGCCAGCGTGATGCCTGTTGTGACCAACGCAAATATTTACGCCCCCACCATGATGATCGCAGAAAAAGCAGCCGATCTCATCAAAGGTAACAATCCCCTCCCATCTGAGGAGATCGCCTTTTATCAGCATCAAAAATTGGCATAATCATCAACCGAGTCGGGTCAATGCACTCGAAAACAGAAAGCGAGCCGGGCACGTGACTGATCTGCACATCAATGGGGTCTGGGTTGCAGCCCACGATGGTGCAGAACGTGAAATCATCTGCCCAGCCGATGGCACAGTGTTCAAGAAGGTTGATGAAGCTGGCCCCGCTGATGCTCAGGCGGCCATAGATGCGGCCCGTTCCGCATTCGATTCAGGCTGGTGGACCCAGATTTCCGTTATCGAACGCGGCGCGATCTTAGAGCGAACGGGCGATCTCATCGAAGAGCGACTTGAAGAGTTTGCTCAGGCCGAGTCGATGGACACGGGCAAGCGAATTGTTGAGGCCCGCTACGACATCGCTGACTCAATTCGGTGTCTCCGATACTTTGCCCAACTTGGCCCCACATTCTCTGGCCGCTCGGTCGATACTGGTGATTCACACATTCAATCTCGCGTTCAGTACGAACCCGTTGGTGTGGCAGTACTCATTACCCCGTGGAATTACCCCCTGCTGCAAGCCGTCTGGAAAGTCGCACCTGCAATTGCCGCAGGCTGCACTTTTGTGCTCAAGCCGAGTGAACTAACTCCGAGCACTTCCACCATGTTTATGCAGGCGTTAGTCGATGCTGGCCTTCCCCCCGGAGTTGGGAACTTAGTGCTCGGCGCAGGTGCCAGCATTGGTGAGACTCTGACAAGCAGCTCCAAGGTTGACATGGTCTCTTTCACCGGAGGATTGGAAACCGGAAAACGTGTCATGGCAAGTGCTGCCGCAACAATCAAAAAAGTTGCGCTTGAACTTGGCGGCAAAAACCCCAACATAATTTTTGCCGACGCAGACTTAGAAGCGGCTCTCGATAACGCGCTGACCGCAATCTTCTTGCATTCTGGTCAAGTTTGTTCCGCTGGCTCTCGATTAATCGTTGAGCAATCCATTCATCATTCATTCCTCCAAGAATTTGTGGAGCGTGCCAAGAAAATTCGTCTCGGTGGACCATTCGATGAGTCAGCCGAAACAGGGGCATTGATCAGTGAAGCGCATCGAAATAAAGTGCACACGTTCGTGGAGAAGGGGGTCAGCGAGGGAGCGGAGCTACTTTGCGGCGGAGAGATCCCCGAGGGTCCCGGTTATTTTTATCCCCCCACAATTCTCGCGAATTGCACAACTCATATGTCGTGTGTGCAGGATGAATCATTTGGGCCAGTTGTGACCATTGAAACTTTCACTACTGAAGAGCAGGCAATAGCACTGGCGAATGACACCTACTACGGCCTCGCCGGCGCCGTCTGGACCCAGGATGCAGGAAAATCGCAACGCGTGGCAAATGCTTTGCGCCATGGAACTATTTGGATCAACGACTTCCACCCCTATGTGCCACAAGCTGAATGGGGTGGCTTCAAACAGTCAGGAATTGGCCGTGAATTGGGGCCAAATGGATTACTCGAATACCTCGAGGCCAAACATGTTTACCACAACACAAGTCCAGCACCCAGTGGCTGGTTTGGCGCCTAAGGAGCAATCATGACCACGAGCGATTCTGCGATCTCAGTTCGAAACCTGTGGAAGGTATTCGGGCCGACTCCCAATGCAATTGTTGGAACACCCGATGCGAACTTGAGTCGCCCTGAACTTCTGGAAAAGACCGGTTGCGTTGCCGCTGTCAACAACGTTTCCTTCGACGTCGCCGACGGTGAAGTATTTGTCGTTATGGGTCTTTCCGGCTCAGGAAAGTCTACGTTGGTCCGCTGCCTCACTCGTTTAATTGAGCCGACGTCCGGTGAAGTTTTCATTGAAGGTGAAGACATTCTTGCCGCTTCAAAGTCCCGCCTGCGTGAATTGCGACGCACTAAGTTCTCCATGGTGTTTCAGCATTTCGGTCTTCTCCCCCATCGATCAATCATTGACAACATCGCCTACTCACTTGAAGTTAATGGTGTCAAAAAAGACAAGCGTCATGCCCGCGCGAATGAAGTCATTGAACTTGTCGGCTTAAGTGGTTACGCCAATCACTATCCCGAACAACTCTCCGGTGGCATGCAGCAACGTGTTGGACTAGCCCGCGCTCTCGCTCTTGATGAACATTTAGCGCACTCGATCCCCTGATCCGAAGGGACATGCAAAACGAAATCGTCCGCCTGCATGACGACCTCAACAAAACAATGGTGTTCATTACCCACGACCTCGCTGAAGCAATGCGAATCGGTGACCGCATCGCGATCATGCGCGATGGTGCAATCGTTCAGGTTGGTACTCCCACGGAATTGGTTTTGAACCCAGCAGATGACTATGTCTCTGACTTTACCAACGACATTCCCAAGTCACATGTTCTCCGAGTTGCTGACATAGCGGTACCCATCAGCGGGGGTCACGCAAGCTCGTCGCAGCCAATTCCGCATGATGCAATTGTCCGATCAGTAATGCACCGGGTTATGAGTGACCCTGATCCGATATCAATTGCAAAGAATGGGGAAATCATTGGCTGCATTGGGCGCGACGAGCTGCTCACCGTTTTTGCCGAGGATATAAACGAGGAACTCAACGCATGAAAGCGTACATTGACACTCACGTTCCCGAGTTTTTGCGTCGCAAGTGGGTATTAATTGTCGGGCTCCTTGTTGTTTGGTTTGTCCTTGGTCGAATATTTAAGGGAGTTCACACCCTTGATATTGGCAACTCGGAGGACACCCCAACCACTGAAGTACTCGGTCAGTTTGCTGCGAATATTCGCGCGGCACGGGCCGAGAATCCAATCTTTGTTTACATTTTCAACCCGTTCCGCCAAGGCATAGAAAGTTTCGTCGAAGTCATCCGAGCAGTCATATCGGACCCTGCTCCAGGTGCGCTGATCCCTGTCATTGGCTGGGTGGGGATTTTGGCCCTTATCGGTTTCATAGTTTTCGCAACATCAAACTGGCGCACATCACTGCTTTCCATGGTGTTGATTTTTGGGTGCGGCGTTCTTGGAATGTGGACCTACTCCATGGACACCCTGGCATTGACCATTGGTGCTGTCGTGCTCTCATTGGTGATTGCTCTTCCCATAGGAATTTGGGCGGGTCTCAATGACCGAGTCATGAAAACTGTGCGCCCGGTACTTGACCTCGCTCAGATCCTCCCGACCCTGGTCTACCTAGCACCACTTGCACTGGTTTTCCTCATCGGTATTGCGGCCTCAACCATTGCAACGATGATCTACAGCATTCCTATCGGTATTCGCATCACTGCACATGCAATTCGGAGCCTGCAGAACGGACCCATCGAGGCAGCTGAATCGATGGGTTCCACACGTTGGCAAAAACTGACCAAAGTTCAGTTGCCCATGGCCAAGCGAACAATCATCCTTGGTGTCAATCAGACGACTCTGGCAGCACTTTCCTTCGTGGTCATCGCTGCACTAATTGGTGCACCCGGTCTGGGCGAACCTGTCCTTCAGGCGCTTTCTATTCGAAATATCGGCGATGGTGTCACCGCGGGTCTGGCAGTGGTCTTTATTGCCGTGATGCTGGACCGGTCGACAACTGCGGCCGTCGTTCACAGCAATCAGATTCCACTGACAGGGAAACCTTTGCTCGTGAGGCGCCTTTCCCTCGGAGCTGCGGCAATCGCAACGATTGTTGCCATCATGATCTCTCGCCAGCAACTCTGGGCGGCAGTATTCCCTGAGTCCCTTGATTTTCGAGATCCAATTGGTAACTGGTTCGATGCCATCACCGAGTGGTTCACAACCACTTTCTATTTCTTGACAACTTCATTCAATGAGGTCTTCACTCTCAATATTCTGAATCCCATTGAATACCTTTTGGCCGATGCGCCCTGGTATCTCACCATCATCATGATTTCAGTGATAGCTGCAATCATTGGGGGACGCACCGTTGCAATCCTCTCTGCCGTTCTATTACTGCTTATTGTTTGGATTGGCCTGTGGAACGACACCATGATTACGCTCACCCAGGTTCTCATTGCGACCACAATCGTTATGTTGATTGGTGTAGTGCTGGGTGTCGCTGCTGGGCGCAATGCAAAATTCGAACGAATACTCAAACCGTTCCTCGACGCTGGGCAAACATTGCCCGCCTTCGTGTACTTGGTGCCCGTTCTGGCCCTCTTTGGTCCAACCCGCTTCGCGGCAATCGTCTGCGGAGTCTTCTACGCGGCCCCCGTCGTTGTCCGCGTCGTGGCAGACGGCGTTCGCGGTGTACCTAAGGAAATGGTGGAGGCAGCAATTGCATCGGGCTCCAGCACCACCCAAGTTGTTACGAAAGTGCAACTTCCAGCCTCCAAGAAGTCCCTACTTTTGGGGGCGAATCAGGGTTTAATTTTCGTATTGGCCGTCGTCGTAATTGGCGGACTTGTTGGAGCGGGCGGCTTAGGCTACTTGGTTCTTCAAGGAGCGTCGAAACCAGAGCTCCAAGGAAAGGGATTAGCCGCAGGGCTGGCTATCGTGCTTCTTGGGATTGTGATGGACCGGATCGCGCACGCAAGTGCGCGGCGGAGTTAGAGCTCACTCAAATCGGGTGAGCGGGATAGAAGGGGAAACCGAATGAGGAGAAACCTCACCAAGCGCATGGCTGCGTTGCCACTGTTGGCAGTTGCAGGTCTTGTGCTCGCAGGTTGTGGCGATAGCGTCAATGACGCAGCCACTGAAACCGCAACTGAAGAGGCGGCGGTCGCTACTGAAGAAGCAGCTACTGAAGAAGCAGCAGAAGAAGTCGCGGCATGCGGTGACTGGGCAATCGCCATGCATGGATGGGTTGGTTACACCGCCTCTGCGCAGGTCGTAGCCGAAGTTGCTCAGGACGCACTTGGTTGCACGATTGAGCAAACGCAACTCGAGGAAGCCGGCGTCACCTATGACGCCATGGAAGCTGGCTCCATCGATGTGATCGTTGAAGATTGGGGCGGCGGCCGCTGGCAAGAGTGGGTTGACCGTGGAGCAATCCAAGAAGTCGGCACCAACGGAAACGTTGGCCTCATTGGCATGTACGTCCCTCAGTGGATGGCTGATGAATACCCAGATATAACCGATGGAACGAAGCTCAATGACTACGCCGAGCTATTCCAGACACCTGAGACAGGTGACAAGGGAGCTTGGTACGAAGGCCCTCCCGGTTACACCACAATCGGTGAGAAGATCATCGATGCTTATGGTTTGAATTACCAAGTTGTCTCAACGGGATCTGAAGCTGCGCTCATCGAGCTCTTCACTCAGGCCGCGGACAACAAAACAGCAGCCCTCGGATACTTCTACGAGCCACAGAACTTCTTGGCTCAGGTTGACTTGGCTCGCGTTAATTTCCCAGCCAACGACTGGACTGACCCAGCTGAGGCTAGCGGTCTGACCGACTACCCCGAGTCGCCACTCATGAAGCTCGCGACAACTGAGCTCGTCGAGTCGGGTTCACCATTTGCAACTCTTGTTGCGAACTTCAACTGGACCAATGACGACCAGAACATGGTCGCTGCGGACATTGAGGGTGGCATGACACCGCAGGAAGCAGCACAGAAGTGGATTGCAGCCAACAAGGACACGGTCAATTCGTGGCTTGCCGGTACAGGCGCTTCAATCAGCTAATCGCTCAAAAAGTTGAAGGCCCGGTCGAGAAATCGATCGGGCCTTTAACTTTGCCACAAATCGAGAGATACCCATGAACATTGATATTGCGGTAGACATCAACGAACCTCCTCTCATCATTGCGTTTTATGCCAAACTTCTGGCTTATCAAACTCAGGTTTCAAATGAAACACGCTGCGAGAGCGCCCGAACATACTTCTCCTTGACGGGTCCCGCAGGTACCAAACCGACATTAAAATTCCAAGTTGTCCCTCAGGAACCACCGTCCAATAATCGGATTCATCTGGACAGTCATGTCGATGACATTGAGGTGACAGCGACCCGGTTTCCTGCCGGGGCTTGGCCAAGTTCATTTGTTGCCCTGACTTCAACGAATAGTGGTGCCTTTGTCTTCACCTTATTGACCGTACATGTGGTTTGTGTGGTTGTTTTGCACGTTCCAACGACCTTGCCGCCAGCGGCCGCATTCCACACATTCGTTTGGTAACCGAGGACCTCTCGACCCTCAAACTTTGGGACCGCGGTCCAGGTAACGGTGATCTTGTTCTTGATTCTTTCTCCCGCAACATCGGTTGGTTCAAGAGGAATTGCCGGCACAGCCGTCGTGTCAATCGGAGAGGAGATAGCACCAGGTCCAATTGTGTTAACAGCAGACACCACCACCCACACATGTTGGGCATCGGCCAAGCCCGAGATTGCGCAACTGAGATTCGGAATCTTGACGTTACATTGTCCGACCTCCACCACACGATCGCTTGCCGCGTATGCGCGGGCAACGTAACTGCGCACTGGATACCCACCATCATAAATTGGTGGGAGCCAATGAACCACTACTCCACCGTCACGGTTCGAGAGCTGCACTGCCTGAGGCGCATATGGCTCAGATGGTTTGGGCTCTGATAACTGGCGGTCCGTGTATTTGCTGCGACCCTGGTCGCTAGATGCAATGACTTCGATCCAGGCGGGTTCAAAGTCATCCAGACCTTGGAGCAAACAGAAATTGATCGAGTCCTCTGGATCGGGATCATTCATACTGCACGTTGACATAAGACGGCCGTCTTCTTGATCAGACCAAGCTCGAGCGGTGTAGGAATCAATGGGGGAACCACCGTCATTGGCTGGAATGGTCCACGTCGCCATGATTGCTTCATCACCCGGAAGCAATGTGACTTCACGCGGTGCCGTTGGATCGTCCTGAGACACCCGCACACCAACTCGGTCGCCAGTCGACACCGAGTCCACGCTCGTCGTGGTGAGTACTTCTAGGTAGTAGAGCTCGCCATTGCGCAAGCCATTAATGGGACAGCCAATACGGTTCTGTGAGCCTGCTTTGGCTTCACCATTTTTCACCTGGCTTGCAGTAACAAGGCATTCACCTTCGAGCGTGCCGCCCGTTGCGGAATCCCATGCCCTGGCCGTGTAAGAAATAATCGGCTTGCGGCCATTGTCATTGGGTGGTTGCCATGAAACCCGGATTCCTTTTTCCACCGGAGTTCCAGCGACCGCATTCACTTGGCCAGGCGGGTCATAGAGGATGACGCGCACCCTTGGTGTGGAAGGTTGACCTGAGCCTTCGCCTGTTACTGCATACACATCGACATAGACAGGTGCATCTTCAAGGTCCTTTATCGTGCAAATATCTCCGCTGGTTTGGCACTGGCCCTTGACCACGCCCCCCGAGACGGCCGAGTGAGCTTTGGCAACATAGTTGGTAATCGGCAAACCACCGTCTGAAACTGGAACCTGCCAGTTGACAACAACGTCTCCACCCACTTGCACTGCTATCACTGATCGCGGCACCTCAGGCCCTGTCGCGGTGATCACCTCAACTCGCGGTGAGGATGGCGTTCCCTGGACTAAGACATTCGAACCAATTACATCGACGTAATAAGTCGTGCCATTGGGCAACGGACCCAAATGACAGGTGAGTTTGGAGGTCAGCGGTTGACACGTGGCAATCGGTTCTCCACCAGTTTCCGAGAGATACCCGCGAGCCGTATAGGTCACCGGCCTCAAGACACCCAAAGATGAAGCCGCGGACCATGTCACTTCGGCGTAGCCATTCCCCCGAACAACCTTCACCGACCTCGGTGATGTGGGAGATGATGGATTGCTAGCGGTAACGCGGCCCGAGGCCGAACCGCTGAGACTTGCTTCATTCGTGGCTACGACGGACAGGTAATACGTCACGGAATTGGACAGACCCGTCATGCTGCACTCCGTGCCACTCGTTGAACACGATGCAACCGCGGTGCCCCCAGAATCCGAGGTGTACGCGCTCGCGGTGTAACTAGAAATATCTGCTCCGCCATCGGAACTCGGCGCCGACCACTCCACCCTGATGGTTCCATCGGTTCGCGAGGCTGACACATCTTGTGGCGCCCCTGGGGCAGCCACCGAAGGTATCCCCGTGATCGATGAAGCAACAGTAATTCCCTCTGAATTTACTGCGCCAACGTTAACGCTGTACGTGACCCCGTTCGTCAGACCAGTGAGCACGCAACTCGTAGTGGTTGACGCGCACGATGCCACCTCTGTTACACCTGCGACTGCGGCGACGATGTACGAAAGTGCGCC
>Ga0255783_10004137_pt1 | contig 13467 bp, 10 predicted proteins | sample 011ome_22_FD_179981 | JGI IMG/M metagenome (GOLD analysis project Ga0255783, IMG submission 179981) | Coastal salt marsh microbial communities from the Groves Creek Marsh, Skidaway Island, Georgia - 011507BT metaG (version 2) | ecosystem: Environmental > Aquatic > Marine > Intertidal zone >... | reverse complement strand
CTTCCAATATTCACCTAAACCCTGATGCTCGTTTCCAAACAAAAGGGCCATTTTCCTTTCATAGAGAAATGTGTGTGAAAAATCAGATGCCTTTGAACTCGTGGCCACACAAGGTAAACCCTGTTTTTTAAGCCAATTGTAAATTTCGGATTTGCTTCCAGATTTGACTTCAGATTTACCCATCAGACCCCGGGAAGAGCGAATTACATTGGGGTTGAAGAAGTCTACCTTAGGATCCGAAAGCAAGACAAGCCCCCCACCCAGTGCTTCACTTGTCCGGAGAATCGCACCCAAATTTCCCGGTTTTTCTATTTCGTCAAAAATAAGAACAGGGCCATCCATTGGCTCCACCTCATATCCCAAAATATCCATCTCCCATGCCTGAACAACGCCAATCACCCCATCAGATGTTTTTCGGTAAGACGCTTTCAATAATGCCTCTTTTCCCAGCTCCCGCATTGAAAATGAATGCTCTTCCCGCCATTTTAGAAAATAGGTAGTTGCGTGTGAATGGGTGACCAGGTTTTCATTAAAATATATTTCCAAAACTTGCCTGCCTGCATCGATCAGGGCTTGCAAATCTTGGGCGCCTTCAACCACAAAGCATTGCCGTTCCCGTCTTCGGCGAGGTGATTCTCGAAGTTTAACCAATTCTTTAACGGCTGGGTTGGTTGGGCTGTTAATTATATCTGACACAATTTTATAAAAAGGGTTTTGCAACCAAAGGGCGAGCTCGTTACGAACCATTCGATGAAACAACAGGAGCCAAAGGGTTTTACCCCACACCCATACCCATATCATCATGAACTTGAACTGCGAATTGAAAGCCTAACCAATTTAGGTCAGGGGATCGCCCGCGATAATGGCTGGGTAATTCAAGTACCGTTTGTCATTCCCGGGGAAGTAATCCTAGCTAGAATTTACCGAAACCATAAGAATTATTCGGAGGCTGACTGCATTGATATTCTGAGCCCATCACCTGATCGGGTCATCCCCAAATGTGACCTTTTTGGAACCTGTGGAGGATGCCAATACCAGTCTGTTTCCTATGAAAAACAATTGGAGTGGAAAAATGCCCAAGTTAAAGAGTGCTTTGAAAAAATCGGTGGTCTTGACCTGCAAGTTAATCCAGTGACTCCCTCCCCCAAAATGTATGGTTATCGGTCCAAACTGACACCGCATTATGAAAAAAGCCGGGAAGGCTTTCCCAGAAAACTTGGTTTTTTGAAGTATGGGTCCAGGAGGATACTGGTCGATGTTCCTCGTTGTCCGATTGCAACCCGTGCTATTGATGATGCCCTACCATCTGCCCGAGGCGAACTTTTTGAAAAAGCCAAAAAAAATAAAGGGGGCACCCTTCTTCTTAGAGACACCGAGGAAGGTGTGGTCACGGACCCCAATCAGCTTGTTACCGAGAGGGTCAGTGATTTAGTTTTTCAATTCAAAGCGGGTGAATTTTTTCAAAATAATCCATTTATTTTACCTCACCTTGTTGAGTATGTGATTGAGCAGGCCAACCCAGATACATCGAAAACATTAATTGATGCCTATTGTGGGGGCGGGTTATTTAGTCTTTCCGCCGCCAAAAAATTTCAACAGGTCGCTGGTATCGAAATTAGCCGTGAAGGATTTGAGGGCGCCCGGACCAATGCCTTGCTCAATCAAATAAAAAATGCTGCATTTTATCTGGGCGATGCTCATTCTATCTTTTCGGAATTACAAGACCTGCCCAAACCATTCTCATTGGTCATCGACCCGCCCCGCAAAGGGTGTGACCAGAACTTCATTCAACAAGCCCTGGAATTTAAGCCTGAAAGGATTGTCTATGTCTCCTGCGACCCATCCACCCAAGCGAGGGATGCCAAGCTTCTCACCACAGGCGGGTATAAAGTTCTTGCCGTTCAACCGTTTGATTTATTTCCACAGACCAGGCATATTGAAAATGTCTTAACATTAGGGATTTAACACCGTTCCCGGTTTTTTCGCCAAAGCAGGTTTGAAAATTGATCGCAGTATACCTGCCTTTCTTTCAAAAATTCATCGGTCCAATCCTTCGCTTCCGGGCCTTCTTCCAAAAGCCGGCATAGCTCGCTTTGAAATTTTTGGGTAAATGCCTCTTCATTGAAAGAGGAAAGGTGAGCAAGCTCCAATGTTCCCTGAATCAGGATAGCTGACCGCGTTCTCTTCATCGCTGCCCCCGCAATTTTCTCTCCCTTTCCATCCATCATTAAATCTTTTCCCACGGGCTCATGAAAACAATCTCCCGGAATGCCTGCCTTTTTATCGACCTCACAAGGCTGTAGAAAAGTTATAATGGATTGCTTAGCCAACGCATTCCCTATGGCTGTATGAATGTACTCATAGAGATCCAACGATGGAATTTTAAAAGAGTGGTGCCCTTCTGGTATGACCAGGCAATAAGTCCAGTCTTGTCCATGCCTTACAAGTCCTCCCCCCGTTGGTCTCCGGATTAAGTATTTGATCGGTATACCGGCTTCCTCTTCGACCCATTGCCATTTTTGTCCATAGCCAAAACTGATTTCTGGCTTCACCCACCTGTAGTGACGGAAGGATGGAAGACTTACTTTCACCGCATGTTGCATCAACCACCAGTCTGTGGCCATATTTTCAACTCCTGCTTCAGATAAGGATGGGTAAACGAGTAAACTCACGAAACGAAAATTTTAAAATTTATGAATGTAGTGGTGGGGTTTATCAGCATTTTTCCGATGCCATATAAAAAGGTCTTCGGGGAGCCGCAACTCCTCCAACTGGTCTCTTACAGACGATGGGGTAACCGTCAGTTTTCCGAGAAGAGGTGCAAGCTCAAAACCAAGATGAGAAGGCCTGGGTTCACTGCCCGGGTAATCCTTAATAAAGCCTTTCTTTATGTGGCTTGGAGAAAACCCAAAGTATTCAAGGATCTGTATACCGAGTTCATACCTGCTTATTTCCTCAGACCCTGCCCAATGAAACAAACCGTTTAAATTTGGCCTCTCCAAAAGCTCCACCACGGCGGAAGCAACATTCTCAGCCGAACATGGTTGTCTCATCTCATCATCAAACAAGGTTATAGGGACATCATTTTGCAAACACCGTAACATTTTTTCATGAGGGCTTCTTTTGCCTTGAGGGCTATTCCCGTTCATGAGAGTAATTCGTAAAATCGCCAGGTTTTCATCTGTCACCGCAAGGACTTTCTTTTCCGCTTCAAGCTTTTGCCTACCATATTCATTTAAAGGATTTGGCATATCGGTGGATCGATAGGGAGATGCTGTTCCGTCGAAAACCATATCCGTGGAAATATGAATAAACCGGGCACTCAAGTGGGAGGCAATCTCTGCAAGTTTAACCGCCCCCTCTATATTAATTTTTCGGGAAAAACTTGGGTCTTTATTTACATGATCGGGAGAAGAAATGGCTGCACAGTTTATAATAGCATCAGGCCATAAATCTAGAAGATCACGGGTCAAGCCTTCATCATTCGAAAGACAAATAGAGTGAAACCCTTCTTTCTTCGTTTGAACGGAGTATCGCAAAACTTCGTGATGCCTCTTGGTTAATGCCCTTGAAACCGCATCACCCAAAAGACCACTAGCACCATATAAAGCCACTTTCACAAAGCCCACTTTAATCACTCAACCTGATCGTACAATCCGAGAGTTCACAAATCTTGTTTTGCTTTTCCTTGAACAAAAGCGTCACATCCCCTAATCTATTTTTTTTAAACGATGAAATTTTCCCAACTTGCGAACCCTCGCATTCTGGAACAACCCACTTACCAACCAGGCAGGCCCATTGAGGAAGTTGCCAAAGAACAAGGCATTGACCCTGGAGATATTTGTAAGCTTGCCTCAAATGAAAACCCCTGGGGTGCCTCAAAGGCTGGGGTTGATGCTGCCCGTGACGCTCTTGATGATGTGCACCGATACCCGGATGGCGGATCACTGGCACTAAGAGAAAAGCTCGCCAAGCATCACAAACTAGCTTCCGATCAATTCATTATCGGAAATGGATCGAATGAAATTATCGAGCTCATCGGCCATGTTTTTTTGAACGAGAAAGATGAAGTGTTGTTCGGGGAGTATGCATTCATCGTTTACAAGCTCGTTTCCCTTCTTATGGGTGCCAAGCCCGTATGTGCCCCCATGCCAGGCCTTCGGCATGATCTCCAGGAAATGAAAAATTTAATCACTGAGCGAACCAAGCTGGTTTTTCTACCAAGCCCAAACAACCCAACTGGTACATCCAACACGGAAGATGAGATTTTTTCTTTTGTTCGAGATCTTCCAGGTCATATTATTTTTTGCCTAGATGAAGCCTACGCAGAATATTTAGAGCATTCACCGGACTTACGCACTTTGATTCAGGAGGGCAGAAAAGTAATTGGACTGCGTACTTTTTCTAAAATTTATGGACTGGCAGGGCTTCGTATTGGATATGGATATGGGAGCAAGGAAGTTATCAAGCTATTGCAACAAGCGAGGCAACCCTTCAATGTAAATACAGTTGCCCTTGCTGCGGCAACCGCAGCCCTTGGTGACCAAGCCTGGGTTGAAGAATGTAGGCAGAAAAATAATGACGGCATGCAGCAACTCCAAGATGCCTGTGACCAGCTCAGCTTACCGTGGATACCCAGCGATGCCAACTTCCTGCTCATTGAAATCGGTGAAGGTCAAAAAGCATTTCATGCATTGCAGGCTCTCGGCGTGATTGCACGCCCCATGCCTCAAGGATTAGAGCGGTATATTCGTGTGTCTGTTGGGACTGCCCAGGAAAATGAGATAGCGATCTCTGCTATTAAAAAAGTTCTTCCAGGTTTGAAAAACTCAGTATGATATCTGATTTCATATGGATCATGGCAGGGACTTGGGCAGGTCTCATACTTTTTTCCTCCTACCTTGGCATCTTTAGAGCACTTGTTGACAGAATTCGGTCTGGGCTTTCGGCTGCCCCAACTAAGACAGATTCTGTGTCCAAACTTATCAGCAAGACGCTTTCCCTGCCAAATCATGAAAGGCCCTTCCATATTGAAGCCAGCTTTTTATCTTCCTTCCAGGTTATAACAGGTTTTTCTTTCATCCTCTCTCTTTGCCAATGGGAAAATACAACCGCCTCTTTACTTGTGGCTTTTATCACTCCTCTTTTGGTTGAGAGATTTTCGACATGGCTCTATCCCCGAAAAATTCTTCAGTCTAAGCACTTGCAACTCCATTTAAAGATAGGGTTGTTTATAGTTAAATTTACGACTCTTTTATGCAAACCTCTGCAAATAATCCTCTCTTTTTCCGAGAGCTTGCTTCAGTCATCAGGTCAAAAAAGTATACAGGCAAAAGAGGAAGAAAATGAAGTTGCTGACCACATTCGTATTGTTGGAAGAGAAGGTAGCAACATAGATCCGGATGTGCTTGAGATTATGGGTAACACCCTGGAAATGAGCCAGTTGAAAATCAAAGATGTAATGATACCTCGAAATCAGGTACAAATCCTAGATATTCATGACTCCTATCAAAAAAACTTAGAAATCACAAAAGTCTCCGGACATACCCGCCTGCCTCTCTGTGAAGGAAACCTCGACCACTGCCTTGGCATTATTCATGTAAAACATGCCTTTCGCACTATATCCGATGCCCAGGATACCTTTGATCTTCATCAAATTACTAAGTCCCCCACCCTTTTAAACAATGAGGAGTTTCTCCCGGTGGCTCTTAAAAAGATGATGAAGCTCAAGGTTCACATGGCTTTGGTGAAAGATGAGTTCGGGGGGATAGATGGCGTGATTACCCTCGAAGATATTTTGGAAGAAGTCGTTGGTGAGATTCAGGATGAATTTGACTCGGAGGAAGAAGATGTTGAAAAACTTAGCGATGGGGTATGGAAGATCTCGGGGCTTACTGCCCTACATGAGTTACCTGAGGAACTTGGGATCACGGATGAAGACCCTGAGCTTTCGAGCCTAGGCGGTATGCTTACTCAAACCATTGGAAAAATTCCGGAAAATGGAGAAGTTTTTGATTTCCCTCATTTCAAAGTGGAAATCTTAGATGCGGATGACACTCGAGTGCAAAGCGTAAAAATCATGCTTCGCCAGCCCTCTACTACTTCAGAGAAAGCTTAGTCGCGCGGAAAAAGAATTATTTTCTCCTTCACATTTATCCCGACTAGTCGATCACCCCAGTCAAGCTCATCCCTCCATAATGTTACGGGCTCTAAAGATAACCTATCGTGAATCTGTGCATGAATGCCTGGCATGACTGGAGAAATAGCAACACTGACAAGCCTTAGTCCTTCTAGCATTGTCGCCAGGCAAGTTTGTAATGCTTTTAAATCTTCCGGAGCTTCAGATTTTGCCAGTTTCCAAGGCAACCGATTATCCGCGTACTTGTTAATCGCCCGAACGAAACTGAATATCTCTCCCAAGCCAAGATTGAAACGGTAGGCACGGAAGTGGTCGAGCATGGAAGTTCTTGAGTTGTCCCAATGATCCAGCAATTCTTGCTCGTACGCTTCACTAAGTCCGGCAGCGGGGACAAGGCCTGACATATATGTTTGGGTCATGTGTAGCAGCCGACTCAATAAATTCCCAAGGTCATTCCCGAGGTCTGCTCGATACCTGGATTGAAAGCGTTCCAGCGAAAACTCTGCGTCCTGCCCCACAGTCATTTCTCTCATGACAAAATATCGAAAGCTATCAGCACCATATTGGTCTACCAAACTTAATGGATTTACGGTTTCGCCGGTACTTTTGGACATTTTAGCACCGGAAGTGGTCCACCAGCCATGAGCTAAAATTGACCGGGGTATATCCAAGCCACTTGCATGTAACATAATCGGCCAATACACGGCATGAGGTGGAGTGAGAATATCTTTCCCGATTACATGAAGGTTAGCCGGCCAAAAGTTCTTTGTGTCATCATCTCCCGAAATAACCGCGGAGTAATAATTAACCAAGGCATCAAACCATACATAGGTGACAAAGTTTTCATCAAAAGGAAGAGGTATGCCCCAAGACAATCTTTCCTTGGGCCTGGATATACATAGGTCATTTAGAGGTTCTTTCAAAAACTCAAGCACCTGAGCCTGCCGGTTTGTAGGTAAAATAAAATCTTTATTTTGGGAAATATGATCCACCAACCAGTCTTGGTATTTACTTAACTTGAAAAAATAATTACTTTCAGTAATTTCAGTTACTTCACCAAAAATTTCGGGCCACGCACCATCCACCTTATCTTTTTCCTGAAGAAATTGTTCTGCACGGGTTGAATAAAAGCCTTGGTATTCTGTCTGGTAAATCTCTCCTTTATCATAAAGATTTTGCAAAATATCGGACACAACCTCCTTGTGTCTTGCCTGGGTTGTCCGGATGTAATCATTATTCGATACATTTAATTTTTCCAGCATCGCCTGGAATTCAACCGCCACTTTATCACAGCGATCTTGCGGTAATATTCCTTCTTTCTGGGCTCCCTGTTGAACTTTTTGGCCATGTTCATCAAGCCCAGTTACAAAATGAACATCATATCCATCTAATCTCTTTGCCCGAGCAATTACATCCGTAAGGATTTTCTCATAGGCATGCCCAAGGTGAGGAGAACCATTTGCATAATCAATCGCGGTCGTGAGATAAAAATTCTTCATTTCAACTTCTTATTACACGAGAAAGGCCTAAAGAACGACATCAATCCATTCTAAGTTTGTTTAGAGGGTTGACTTCGTGCGATCCTACTAAGAATATCTGAAGTTCAAGCTAAGCTTGTTATCACATCCCCAAAACCCTGCAAATTAGACCGGGTTTTAACTTTTGACGATTCGTCACCCTTTTTTCTATCAGTATGAGCGAAGACATTCCACAGGCTCCTGAAACCATTGAGGTTGAAGGTTTGCTAATCCTAAACGATAATAAATCGGGCTCATTGCTCGATCCACAAAGAGGTGGAAAATCCACCCCTCATGATCCTTTTGTTCCAAGAGAATTAATCCGGCGTTTTAAGCTTAAAAAGGGTTCCTTCATCAAGGCTGATGCAATCCCGGATAAAGTAAGGCCCAACCCTAAAGTCAGATTTATACACGAAGTGGACAGCGTAGCATTAAACGATCGCAAGAAATTATTCCGATTTGATCAGCTCACAACGATCCAACCAAAAGAAAAATTAAACCTTGAATCAAAGGATGGCCGAATGACAACCCGGGTGCTTGACCTTTTTTGCCCGATTGGGAAAGGACAAAGAAGCTTAATTGTGGCACCTCCCCGGGCGGGAAAGACGACGATTCTACATGATATTGCCAAAGGAATTGAAGAAAACCATCCGGAATGTCATCTTATGGTTTTGCTTATTGATGAACGGCCAGAAGAAGTCACAGACTTTCGAAGAACCGTGCCCGCAGAGATTTACGCATCCTCCAATGATGAGGAAGTAAAAAATCACCTCCGCATTGCTGAGCTTGCAATTGAAAGAGCGAAGCGCCTAGTGGAGGCCAAAAAGGATGTGGTTCTTCTGATGGATTCCATCACGCGTCTATCCCGTGCATACAATGCTGCTTCAGGTAAAAGTGGGCGAACCATGACAGGAGGGCTTGATGTACGAGCCCTTGAAAAACCTAGGCAAATTTTTTCCTCCGCCCGAAATTCCGAAGAAGCTGGTTCCTTGACCATTGTGGCCACAGCCCTTGTTGAAACTGGATCCAAAATGGATGAATTAATTTTCCAGGAATTTAAAGGTACAGGTAACTGTGAGATTGTGTTGGATCGAAAAATTGCCGAATTACGATTATGGCCGGCGATTAATTTGGCTTCTTCCGGTACCCGAAAAGAAGAGGATCTCATGAAACCAGCAGATTTAGAAAAGACCTCTTTTCTCCGGAGAGCCATGTCTCCCATGAAAATTATTGATGCAGCGGAAACACTTATAGATCGCATGTCGTCCACTTCTTCCAACAAAGAATTTTTGGAGTTAATTCAAACATCTTAACTCATTGACAATTACTGACTCTGCAGGCATTTTAAACCGCTTCCCCTCTTATTTACTTACTGGCATCCGATGCATAATTTTTCTGATCAGTGTCTAGACCTCGCTAGGGCTCTTTTAGGCAACAATCTCAAGCACATTAACGAAGACGGAACGATCACTCCGGCGACGAACGAATCGAGTCGTATTGATGAACCTGGACACGCGGCTTTAGCTATAGGCGAATTTTTCCGGGCTACGGGAGAAGTTGAACTCGCTGGCTTTGATTTGTTTGATCTTTCCGCCCGTTGCATCACCCATCAGGCATTTTCCGATGAAGCGAGTGACAACGGTATGGCCTACGCTGCCCTCGGCCTTCTTTCTTTTGGTGCTTCTAAGGAAAGAAACCCTGTATGGGAACGCCTGCTCGATCCCACACGCGAGCAATTGGATGAATGTCTCCTTACTCGAACCGAACGCAAGGATCACTACCAAGCGTTCAATGTGGCAAAATCGGTGGCCCGGTTTAGTTTTGGTCTCACCAAGAAAGATGATACTGGTAAAGTTATCGATCGCTTTGTTGACCATTTAGAAAATCACAGCAGCGGCGGATACTTCAATGATGATGAAACAGGTCAGACTGGTCTTTTCGACATCTACGGCTTGCTATCATTTGTGTTTATAAGGCAAGCCCTTCAGCTTCATGCCAATGTGCATCTTAAGGATCGTAAGTTACCAAAATTGCGAACTTTTGCTGAAAAGTATATCCGTATGATTCCAGACATGACCAGACAAGACGGTCTTGGCTGGAATTATGGTCGATCTGTTGGCGCCTACGGCCAACTCCACTGCATCAGCATGATTTTGCAAGCCATGCGTGATCAATGGATTGCCCCCGAGAAAATGCCACTTTATCTCGATTCTTTACGACGCCTTTTCCAATACTTTTTTGTCACCTATCTTGATCAAGACAAGGGTGACCTAGTCATAAGAGACGAAGAAAGAAACACCGTTGATAATCACACGACAAGAATTGCCAACTTTGATGCTGCACGCTACCTTTGCCAATGGGCTCGCTTGGCTCGGGTCATAGGGGGTTCTCTTGCTATTCCTGCGCCAAACCGTTCCAAAACCGGTGGTCGCTTCGTCATCTTTGATAAATCTCACAAAAAAGAAAATGGCCTTTTTCTCTTTCGTGATGAAAATATTGGTGTCCAATACCAACTACCCCTTATAAGCCCTACACCTTCTATTACCTGTGACAATTTGGCTTTCCCTCATTGTCCTGGTATTTTTGACTGGCCGGTGAATCGATACCTTCCCGTGATGCTCCCTGAACTTACCTTCGGTGATGCCACAATTATTCCCTCCTATTATGGTAAGAATTCGGTTACAGGAATAGGTCTTAAAAAATCTTTTTACCTACGCTTTGAGCAACCGGATTTGATTAAGACCGACGGTACTTTTGCCTATGGACTGGGTAGCTGTAATGTGCAATGGAGTTTTGGCGATGGAAAAATTACATCCGAATTTGTCTTCAAAGTAAAAAATCAAGTCTCCATGGACAAGATGCGATTAGCCTTGGTTATTGGGGCTCCCCATGATTCCCACAGGCTTGGAACAACTTTACGTCAAGGATCAGAAGGGTTGCGTGCCAATGTTGAAATTGATGACTTCCAGGCACAATGGGGTTCTTTTGAAACAGTTACTGATGACTCTGAGTACAGAGGTTATGCAGGAAATATCCATTACATCCAATATTTGTTTCGTGATCACCCCCTTATCATGCGCCCTGGACAGCAATACAAGTTGGTTATGTCCTACCACCCAGATGTTGCTTTTGCCGACGAGTAATTCTGTTCCCTCACTTCCTTTTAAAAGTATTTTTGCGGCAAGAATTAAATATGCTTTCGGCTAGAGTCATTCCATGCCTTGATGTCGACAATGGTCGAGTTGTAAAGGGGGTTAAATTTCAGGAATTAAGGGATGCCGGTGATCCAATCCTCGTGGCGAAAGCCTATGAAAAACAAGGGGCAGATGAATTGGTATTTTTGGACATCACCGCTTCAAGCGATGACAGGAAGACGATGCGTGATGTGGTGGAAAAAACAGTAGCGTCCTGTTTTATGCCTGTGACCGTTGGGGGAGGCATTCGAAATCTTGATAATATAAGGGAAATGCTCTTAAGCGGTGCAGACAAAGTAAGTATTAACACCGCTGCAATTCTTGATCCCAGTTTAATTAACCGGGCTTCGGAGCACTTTGGTAACCAATGTATTGTGGTGGCTATAGATGCTAAGCAAAAAGCAGACGGTAATGGTTGGCTTGTTTACACTCATGGAGGCCGCAAAGCGACGACTCTTGATGCGGTTGAATGGGCCGTGGAAGTCGCCGATCGAGGAGCAGGAGAAATTTTACTTACCAGCATGGATGGTGATGGAACTAAAGAGGGATATGATTTGGAATTGACGAAAACCATCAGCGAGGCGGTACAGGTTCCTGTAATTGCCTCCGGTGGTGTTGGTAATCCTTCTCATATGGCCGATGGGATTAATTTAGGAAAAGCGAGTGCAGTCTTGGTGGCCAGCATCTTTCATTTTGGGGAGTATACGGTAAAAGAAGCCAAAGAGGAAATGCGAAAGCAAGGGATTCCAGTGAGATTATAATCTTACTTTTTAGGTTTCCATCCGCCCTCAAGCTTTTGATCCAACTTTGTAAGACCTAACCCCCAAGAGCACGCCCGATGAGGTGAATTTATTATTCTGCAGAAAAGTTAGCCGCACAATTACAATATTTTTTTAAAATCGTTGAGGAATTTTTCGGCTACTTTATCAACCGTAAATTCCTTCGATTTTTCATAGGCATGAGATGATAAAATGGAATGCCTTGGCTCTGCCATTAAAATTTCCGATAGCGTTTCCATAAGAGAAGATTCAAAACTTTCACTTCTTGGGATGATAAAGCCTGACTCAGTAGATGTAATATCATTAAAGCATGGCAAAGCAGAGACCACCGGGACACAGCCCATACTCATGGATTCTAGGACAGAAAGCCCAAATGTTTCTCCCTTTTCAGCCAAAGATGGATATAGAAATATACGAGCCGATTGATATTCTTTCTTTATCTGAAAAGTTTCAAAAATTGGTTCAAGTAATTCAATGTTCGCTTTTTCTTTTTCTATCAAATTCCTTATTTGATTTCTATATTCTAACCCCCCTCCCCCCTGGTCTCTCCTCCAGGGACCAACAATTCGCAATGTCCAGTCAATGCTTTTGTCACGGCTTACTCTTACCCATGCTTTCACCAAAGATAAAACTCCTTTCTCCGGGTGAATCCGGCCAAAATATAACATTCTCTTCGGTCGACCTTCGATCGGTAATCTAGGCTCAATTTCCCAGGGTATGGGGTAAGGCAGTACCGAAATCTTATGGCTTTTGGAAGCAATCTCTCTCTTGGCAGCCTCAGCTACCGCTATACTCGGCACCTGCAATCTCTTGGCTTTCTTATAAAGCTTCAATTGTCCTTTAGGGTACCTCCCAACATGAACATAAATATTTCCAAATTTTTTTGGGGGCATTACAAGCGGTGCCCAAAATGTATGAGTAACAAGAATATCGGCAGGCAAAAGCATCTTTCTGGCTCTCCATACATAGGGGAACTCGCATAATTTCAATAAATAGGGGTTAGTAACCGCGTCCCTGCTTACAATACGCTTGTGAGTAACGCCATCGATAACTTCCTCCGCAGGCAGTTCATCACATAGGCGCGATACATGGGTTACTTGATGCCCATGCTTAACGAAAGCCTTACCCAATTCAAACCAAGCTTTTTCAATGGCTCCTCCCCGGTAACTAGGAACGGGAAGAAATGCACCCTGAAGAATATTTATTTTCATGAGGAGGAATAAATATTTTCAGATAAAGTAATGAGGTTTTCAGCCGCTTTTCTAATATGAAAATTTTCCAGAAAACAGGGTTCCGCCGCCTTTCTCATTTCAGTATTTGATTGAGTCAGCCACTGATTAACCAACGCGTTAATACCCTCTTGATCATCATTTACAACCATACCCGCATTCGACTGCTCCACTTCACGCCATAAATTTACTTTGTTGGTAATATACACGGGCTTTCCTACAGCAAGTGATTCGGCAACCACCATACCAAAATTCTCCTGGTGTGAAGGTAAAATCAGGGCATTTGAAAGCCTGAGCATTTCCCACTTCTCTTGCTGATCCAGCATACCAGTCCAGAGAATAGACTGCTGATACTTTAATGCATTGTTTTTTAAACTTTTAAAATTGTTGGAGTCCTGAATATTCGGGCCTGCTAGAACGAGTAATGAGTCCACCGAGTTATTTTCCATCCAAGCTTTTAAAAGTAGGTCTATTCCTTTTTTTTTATGAAACCTACCTAAATAAAGTAAAACTTTTTTCCCGTTCAGAGACGGAAAGCGCGAATAAAGTTTATTTCGAACGGATAAATTTAAATTTGGTGGTGATTCAACTCCTAGACCAATTACACTT
>Ga0255783_10004122_pt1 | contig 13502 bp, 8 predicted proteins | sample 011ome_22_FD_179981 | JGI IMG/M metagenome (GOLD analysis project Ga0255783, IMG submission 179981) | Coastal salt marsh microbial communities from the Groves Creek Marsh, Skidaway Island, Georgia - 011507BT metaG (version 2) | ecosystem: Environmental > Aquatic > Marine > Intertidal zone > Salt... | reverse complement strand
GTGCATTTTTTGCGTTAAAATTAGTTAATGCAGTCCTTGTAGCATTAAATTTATCTTTGGCCAGATAATAGTTGGGAATAAGGCCATGGCTGCCAAATTCAGGATTATAGTTATAAAAATTTGGAATTAAGCCACGATTCATCTGAAGATGAGGGTGTGTGTTTAGATCTAGTTGGTCTTTATCATATTGAACTTGTAAATTCCTTGAGCCTACTTTGTTTGCGTCTTGAAGATTAAAATTGCTTGCTCCTAATTTAACTTCAATAGCCTCCCCTAACGCTTTAATTTCTTGAGAATACGCGTGGCTTGCTCCGTATCCTCCGAACATATTAATTTCCCACTGGACGCCTTTGTTTTTGCTTGTAGGTAGTTTGCCAGACTTGTCTTTTGGAGGCTTTTTGTTAACAACTTTAAACATTGGCTTATTTGATTTTCCAGTAAGATCTTTTTCATCATTTGATTTTTGGACTAGCTCTACAAATGCTTTATTTAGTATTTGTATTGGATTCTTAGATTTTGTACCCTCTACACCCTCTAGTATAGCGCGCTCTATTCCTTTTTGTATTTCTTTTCTTGCATGCTTTGCGGCATAACGCATTCCTTTGTTAGCCATCTCGGATGTTTTATGCCCTTTTGTTGCCATAGCCTCAATGGGAAGTTTTTCAGAAGTCGACATTAAGGTATGCTCTCCTCCAAGCTTTTTTCCACCAAATGTTGTCCCTGATTTATATAATTCTGGTATCTCTGTTATTCCGTTTATGAAATCAATAGGAGGAGATTTCCCTTTTTCTTTTTTTAATTTAAATTCTTTTACTAAAAGGTCTTCATAATTATTACCTTTTTCAACGGATTTTTTCCCTGCGGCACTTGGATCTATGCCTGCTTTAAAAGCTTCTAATTCTTCCGATTTGCTTAATAGCTGATAAATTCTTGACTGTTTACCTTTGTCTTTCTTTCCTAAAAAGTGTTTAGAAATCATTGAGTCCTGAATTGACAAATTTGGGTTTTTTTCTTTGACAAAAGCTAGAAAATTACTGGAGGTCCAATTAGTCAAACCATTTGCTTTTTTTTCTTTTAAAAATTCAGCGAGAAGCTTTTTGTATCGCGCTGCTTTTTCTTCAGCTGAAGAAATGTTGTCTTGAGAAATGCCACTGTCTACATAATTCGGAATCCATCCGCCAGACAATCCCATTGTTCTTGCTAGGTTTGCGTCAGGGTTTTGATATCCCATTTTAGAGAGCGTGTTTTGCGCCTCTCCCAATTTTGTTGCAGACATTTGATTGGCTAAGCCTGAAAAACGTTTTTTGGATAAAAAGTCTTCTATATAACGGTCACTTGATAGTCGAATGCTTTTAGCTAATAAGTTTGCGGGAACAAATTTTCCAAACTTGGCCTCAATAGGTACGCCTCCAGATTTTGTGAAGTCTACTGTCGCGTTTTTATATCCTTGTTTTGTGTTTGGATCATAGGTTCTTGAGTATCCTTTGTTTTGTAATCCGCTTTTAAATAAAACATTTTCATAAGTATCGCCCCTGACATTTAAGTTTTTACTGCCAAGGCCTCGTCTGTCTGACCTACTGAGTATTTCTGATTGGTTGCCAAAATACATTTTTCTTTGTAAAGCATTAAAACCTAAACCTTTAAGAGCTTGGAATTGGGGCTTATAACTAGCCGCAAACTTTGCAATATTATCAAGTGGGGCTTCGAGAGTGCGCCAACCTTTTACCCTGTTTCCTCTAAAGTCTGATTGAGTGGTTTGAGTAACCATTTTAGCGGTTGGTAGTCTTAAAATGTTTGTATTACCTAACCTTTGAGCTGCAAGCGCAAAATTGGGTATCAAGCCGCTGTCATAAGTTTTGTTGTTTGAGCTGCCTTCAAGATTAATTGCTTTACTATCATTAAAAGAACCGTGATAATCGCCCTGCTTTTTTAAAGCTAAAGTTATTTCATTCATGTTGATTTTATGACCACCTATGTTTATGAACCCATCGGGGTATTCTCTGCTTTTTGTTGCGGACAGATATCTTTGCATCGCGAAATCAAGCTTTGGATCGTTTGGTCTAAGTCGAGCCCCTCTTTTCTTTAAAGCTGCAATAATGGCAGACTTTACAGCCATAGGTTGAGCGGCGAAGTTTGGCATGAAACCGTCACTGTAAGTTGCGTTGTTTGCGCTACCTATACGATTAGTAGAGTGACCTCTTCTTTGTTGTTTTTGAGAGGCTGAGTATTTGTGAGGTATTCCATACCCATGAGCCAACCCGAACATACTGAGGTACAATGAGCTGTTTATTAAGTTGGTTGCAAATGCTCCTCCGCCTGAAGAGCGAAAGAGTGGAGGCGACATATTGTATTTAGAGCGAGCAGCTTTAATAAATTGTCTTCCTTCAGGCGTCATATCTGGTAATTGTATCCCCTCTCGCTCTATAACTCTAGCTGGAGTTTTAGACCTCAGCGCTTCCCACATGCCGTCCGAAATATTAAATTCCCGTATTTCCTTGGCTTTACTTTTTTGATCTCGAAAGAAAGGGTTTGCTTCCATGCGTAGCTTTGCCTGCCCAAGGTTTTTAGCTACAAAGTAATCATTTTGAGCTCCGACATATCGACCGCCGCCATCATAAGCTTTGAAAAGTTTTGCGAAGTTTGGCATGAAGCCGTCACTGTAAGTTGCGTTGTTTGCGCTACCTATACGATTAGTAGAGTGACCTCTTCTTTGTTGTTTTTGAGAGGCTGAGTATTTGTGAGGTATTCCATACCCATGAGCCAACCCGAACATACTGAGGTACAATGAGCTGTTTATTAAGTTGGTTGCAAATGCTCCTCCGCCTGAAGAGCGAAAGAGTGGAGGCGACATATTGTATTTAGAGCGAGCAGCTTTAATAAATTGTCTTCCTTCAGGCGTCATATCTGGTAATTGTATCCCCTCTCGCTCTATAACTCTAGCTGGAGTTTTAGACCTCAGCGCTTCCCACATGCCGTCCGAAATATTAAATTCCCGTATTTCCTTGGCTTTACTTTTTTGATCTCGAAAGAAAGGGTTTGCTTCCATGCGTAGCTTTGCCTGCCCAAGGTTTTTAGCTACAAAGTAATCATTTTGAGCTCCGACATATCGACCGCCGCCATCATAAGCTTTGAAAAGTTTTGCGAAGTTTGGAATTAGTCCATCGCTATTATAAGGGTTGAAGCCGTGTTTCGATTTGAATTCCGTTTTATAATTTTGCCCAGCTTTTGACTTTAATGGGGGCATAATAGCTGGTTGTTTCATATTTGGGAACTGCTTAATAGTCTCTGCGTCATTATAGATTACTCTACCCAACCCACTTATGTTTGTAGATTTAATTGAACCAGGTGTGTATCCAGCTTTCATGGCTCCAGCTCGCTCAGATTGCTTTTCCATTGGAGTGACACCACCATAACTATTTGCCGCATTTTTGGATGCATAGTTTGGAATAAGACCTTGCGCTTTTTGGTTTCGGCTTTTGGGTCCGTCGGGTCCGATTCCTTTTACAATTAAATTTTCGCTAACACCAGCTTTTCTAAGAAAAGGTGCAATGTTTGTTGCTATTTGTCTTTGTTTTTCAAGATATTGAGTTTGTTGTTCTAATAGTTTTAAAACAACTTGCTCCTGCTTTACTTGATCTCCGTCTAGTTTAAAAAGCTCTTTATTGAGGGCTACATTTTTAATCATAGCATCAACGATTGATTCCTGAATGGCAAGCTCTTGATCTTTAATATTTTTAATATTAATTATGTCTTTAACTGAATTTTTAGCAAAGGTAAAAGCCATTTTAAAAAGTTTACCAAAAATTAAAACACCAATAGCTAAGCCAGGCCCAGTTAAAACGGAACCAAAAGCTCTAGCGAATCCCTTTGCGAAATCTCCACCTATACTTTCACCTTCTTCTGAGCCTAGTAGGCCATTCATTACTTCAGCTATCTTATTGAAACTTTTAAGAAACTCCTTAAGTGCTGGAGCTACACTTAGTTCTCCGAGATTTGCTGTAAGCTCTCTAAGGTTGGTGAAACTTTGATTGGAAATAGCTGCTAGCGTTTTTTGTAGTTGCTCATTTTTGCGTTGAGCTTCATCGGTAGCTCGACTGGATATTTTAGTAGCTTGAGCATATAAAGATGTTTCATTGCCTAAATCTTTTAGTGCCGCTTTTAATATATTAATTTGAAACACTCCACCAACTTGTTCCGCTACAGCTGCTTTTGTTGTATCTCCGAGTTGATCGTAAGCTTTTGATAAGTTTGTCAAAACTGTAATTGCAGGCAATGTGTTACCTCGAATATCTCGCACTGCAACACCAAGCTCTTCAAGCCTTTTAATTGTACTAGTTCTTTGAATCCTTGTAAAAATTGTTTTGAAACTATTACCGATGACTGCGCCACCACGAGCTGTAATTTGTTGAGCTGCGGTAACAGATCCTATTAGTTGATCAAAGCTAACGCCAGCGTCTTGCGCAACCGCTCCAGCTCGAGCAAGAGCGTTAATTAAGTCGTCAGCGCTTACGGCGAATTTTACATCAACTGCCGCCAGCTTGTTAATAATCTGCGTGGTAGTCAAGCCAGCGTCTGCAAAACCATTAACTGCAGCAGTTAAACCTTTTACTGAATCGGCAGCTTTTAAACCTGTTAGTCTTGTTAGAATCAAGGCATCATTGGTTCTTTTAAGAGTTTCCTCCATAGATAAACCTTGACGCGAGAATTCTAAAGCTGCTTCAGCTGCAACTTCAAGAGCCTGCGATGTATTTCTTGCGACTTTAAAAAGGCTATCTCCAAATTTTTGTAAATTACTTGCGGTTGTACCAAGAACAACATTAATGTCAGTAAGTATTTTTTCAACCTTTTGAGCTTGAACAAAAAGTTGAGCAAAAGAGGTTGTAACTCCACCAATAATTGCTGCAGATGCGCCGAAGGCTATAACACGAGCATTGGAAGCTTCTAGAGATTTTGTAAACTCGTTAGCTTTTGCTGACATGCGACCTAGAGGCTGGGTAAAGTCACTAGCTCTAACCCTAATAACTATTCCTTTTCTGTTGACGCTAGCGACTATGCGGTTAATGTCTTCTCTTAAACCAACTACATGTGTTCTTAATCCTGCTCCTACTGCCATACCTTTTTCCTTTTAAGGATTATATACACTTTATTTTTGAGGAATACCACTTAATTCCATAAGATCTTGCATATTTAATGACCCACCTTTTTTCTCTGCAGCTTTGTGTAAAGAAATACCAGCTTTATCGCTTGGTTTTTCTAGACCTGCATATTCAAAGTCTTCATCGGTAGCGTTGAACAATGTGGAAGCATCTTTATCGCTACTGAATTTATCTTGAACTTTTTGTTTGGCCTCATCAGAAATACTACCGTAATCTAATAATGCTTCTGGATCTTTTTTAATTTTAGCAGGAATATGTTTATTATTTTCAAATATATTTTTAAATATTTTTGTATATACAATTAATTTTAATTGATTGTAAGTTAATTCCACAACTGGCCTACCAAAAAAACCAACAGTATCATCACTAAAAGGAAAATAAATATAATAAAAATCTTGAAGAATCATTGTTTGTATAGTTAATTCTTCAAACCTCTGGAAGACTTCATTATAGGATTGCACAAATCTAGAAACATCTTCAGCGTATAATTCATTAAAGTCTGTTTCTTTAGGAAACATTGGTTTTTCTAGGTCAGCATCTTCATAAAAGCTTTTAATTATATAATAATCATTTGATCTTTTTTCCGCGTAATCTTCGGCGTTAACGCCTATTAATTCCTGCTTCTTTTGATGCAATGCTTGTATTTTTTCTCGAGTCTCTTTAATTTGAGCATTTTGTTTATCAATTTGAGATTTTAATACAAGTTGTGTTTTATTTTCTTGCAGTTGGGTGATGAAAAGATCAAGCCTTTTAATTTCAGATTCATCTTTGTCGGTCCAAATTCCGTCTTTTTCGAGGGTCGATAAAACGGATTCTTTTGTGGGTATACCCCTGTCTATAGCAGTTTTGAGATAGAGATCTTTAATGTCGTCAATATCAACTTGATCTAATGCGCTTAAGTGTTTGATGTAGTATTTATGGTCATCAATAAATACATCTGATCTACCTTTAACTACATCTCTAAAGATTTTCCTGTATGCGGACGCATCCACATTATATCTCGCCTTTTTCTATGTCTTCTTCGAGGCTCTCAAAATCTTCTTTTTCCGCTGAGACACTAAAGTACCAAAAGCTAATGAATGCTGTAAGTTTTTGATAAACTGCGGCAAACAAGTCATCCTCTTCTTCTTCGAGCTTAAACATAAATTCTTCTTTAGCTGTAAAGTCGTCGCCTTCAAAGTATGGAACGATTTCTCCATCTCGCTCGATGTGCGACAAAGACAATAGATACCATGTTACTACTCTAGTTTGAGCTTTGTGGTCGGCTGTATGATTTAAAAGTGCTGCAAAATTTGTTTCAGTTTGAGCGATTTCCCTGCGGAGCGCTGCCATATCTTCTACGACTTTTTGCTGTTTTTCGGTGAATTTCTTTTTGTCGGTCATTTTCCAACTAGTGAATTCAGTTTGTAACTCTCCAAGCCTGCCGTAAAGTTTTGCTAAATCTTTAGCTTCAGCTTCACTCATTAATCCTCCAGTATCTGAGTATTTATTTAGAAGCATAGCCTTGGTAAGAATTCCTTCTTTGACGCATTTACTCATTTGTATGCTGAATTCCATGTCAGCTTCTTCCATTTGTCTGCGGGTAGGCTGCTTGATTACAAAGGTATGTTCTTTGTTTTCTTTTTGGATTCTTTTTTCTTTGACGATTTGTTTTTCTTTGACCATCTTTTTTTCGATGTCAGTATATTTTTCGTCTTTACCTTCTGCGTTTTTGCGAGTTTTTTCAACTTCAACTTCTTTTTCAACTTCGATTTCTTTTTCGACGTCTACTTCTTTTTCGACCTCTTCCTCGAGGTTTAATTTAAAACGATATATTTCTTTATTTGATTTTGTATACATGCCTTGTACCTTGGTTATTAAATTATATTAATATTAAAATTTAAAATTTATAGTAAATTTTTCTAAATCTGAATTTGAACCTCTAATTGATTCATTTCCTATGTCAAGAATTTTCTTTCGAAGGTATTGCATTTTCTCTTCATCAAAATAATTCGCTTGATCTATAAGCTTTTGATGCTCAGGCAAATTGCGCTTGAGTTTATTAAATGCGATTTGATTGTCTGCATGCAGATCCTCAATTAGAACTAAAAAACTTTTAAATAAATTTTTAGTACTACCGTTAACCCTATCCGAAAGAAATTCTTTTGCTTCCATAAAACCTTTTACCAATTTAATGATACACTTATTATAGCTTTGTGTGTAAAAAAAAGTATGGGATCGCTAATCAACAACATAAACAAAGATATACTTGAGTCAGTTTTTGACCACATACACGATACTTTTTCTAGAGAAATAAAATTTATAAAAGATGCACAACGAATAATATTAAGCACAGATCCAAATTATAATTATTTATATAAAAATGCAAGAGGACAAATTACATCTGTTAAAAGAAAAATTGTAGAATCAAAATTTAATGCGAGAATATTATATATAGGTCGACAGAATGAAGACTTGTTTGATGGCGAGGCTGGCGCTCAAATTAAAGTCGATAAGCATGTGGGGGAAGTTAGAATCAAGGTGGGCGCCGATGGATATGAATATTTAAAAGACACAAAACGCTGCGAATTCGATGGCAGAAAATTTAGTGTAATCAGTGACGAAATGCCTCATGGATTGTTTGCGCCAAGATATTATACTTTTTATTTAAAACCCGTAGACGAAGGATAATATTATTATGGTCATGATACCAAGAAATCAAGGAGCTAAAGCTTTAGCGTCAATGGACTTAAGGCAGTCCTTTGAGTTTGTGAAATATGTCAAAATGACTGTAAGGGATGAATTTCAAAAAATTAAAAGAGACACAATTCAGGAATTTGATGAGCATTTAGTAACTCGCGAGATTGAAGCAGGAGCGAATGCCGAAAACATATCAAGAACGCTAGGTGGAAAGGGAAACCTTTTTTCTTTTATTGGGTTTGATGCAAACGCAAAACCAACTTCACCCATTCGAGAAGCTTTTAGGGGGATGGAATTAACATCAACAATAGTTAGAAAGAATGGGAGCTCTGAAAGTAGAATTTTGTATCCATCAAAAGATGACATATATAAAATTACGCCAATGCCTTGGGCGGAAGGAAGAAGTTGGGCTGCGGGCATTGAGGAAGGTATATCAAATCTTGGACAATTTCTTCAGAAGTCTGCGCCGCAAAGTAGGTCTGGTGGGGGTATACAGTCCAAGAATCAAGTATCTACATCTCAGTTTAGCAGAACGCCATATATTTCCGCCATTATAAAATCATTAGAAAAAAGAATTCAGGAATTAAATTCCTCAATAATATAATATGAAACCCCAGTTTCAGCATCAGGTAATTACTAGCTTTATGTTGTGGCTAGATCACATTATACTGAATAGAGGTGAAGCATATCAAAATATTGATTCTTCTTTTTATTATCAAAATGACGACAGATTAGATGAAAATTATGTGGCATTTGCGTCGCCACACAAACAATGGGTTGCAGATTCTTCAATTAAAGGGGCGAATGTAATCAAGGGCATTGTGCTTGATGGTTATTATGTTGAAAGAGGAAAGCAGGGTATTCGTTATGATTTTGAAAACGGTAGAGTTTTAATTCCTCGATCCCTCGCAAATCAAACATCTAATGTTGAAGGAATATATTCTGTCAAAGATTTTAATACATATATAACAGATCAAACAGAAGAAGAATTATTAATTGAAACAAAATTTGATAAAAATAGTAGATTTGATCAAGATATATTTGAAGGCATAAAGCCATACGATCAAGTTGTGCCAGCTATATTTACTTCTTATGAACAAGGCGAAAATATTCCTTTTGCTTTTGGCGGGCAAGATATTACAGAAAGTAAAATTAGGTGTGTTGTTTTTGCTGAAAATTCATATCAATTAGATGGTATATTTTCTATATTAAAAGATTTAAATTTAAGCACAATTGCAAATGTTGGATTTAATGAGCATCCTTTAAATGAATTTGGCGATTTAAAATATGGTATTTACGATTATAAAGATTTAAGTGATAGATATTATCATGTTGGAAATAGTGATAGTTTCTTTTATCTTGATAGGGTTACAGTTTCTAAGCTAAACGATAGGGTGGCAAAGAAATCCCACCCTGGCCTATATATAGGTTTTATTGATTTTAATGTTAGAGCGCACCGCTATCCACGAGGACCTCTTGCTGAGCCTGTCGCCTCTAGAGCTCCGAAAACCAGTTACGCACCACTTTCTCCGTATCAATTAAGCATAGAGGCAATGCAGGCTCCATTGCCTCCATTTAGTTTAAGTGTTCACGATGGATATCCCAAGGCTCCTAGAAATCTATTCTTAACTACAATAGAGCACATAAGAATGATGGCTGGAGAAATCGCTTCCTTCACAATTCTTCAAGGTGGAAAAATTAAAATAAAACTAGAAGGTGCTGCGGGACAAATTGCGTACCTCAGTATAATGGGTGAAATTATAAAAATAGGTGCAGATGTTAATGATAATTTAATTTTTGATAATCACACTTTTACAACTGTAGGCGAGACAATAACTCGTAATATTACGGGTGTTGATTTTGATATAACATGGGACGGTAGGGGTAGTCAAATTTTTACAATTACAAGGGGAGCAGGCACTTCTTCGAGAGAGTTTCAGGTCGCCGTGTATGTTCCTTGTGATTAACCGCAAAAAAAAGTGTACCTAATAAAACATGGCATATAAAGTATATTATAGTTTTCTTCACGATAATCAAGTTCCATACGAGACTGATTATTACAGGCTTTATAGACAAGAAGTTATAGGCGGAACAAGTGGAACCTATATTCAGGTAGCTCAAATAACTCCTACTGGATTAGGGAAAAATTTAATTATTAGTGGTGTAGATTTAGTAAATGATTGTAATATAGAGTATAATTATAAAGTTTCTGCATATAATGATAATGCTGAAATTTTTTGTATTAATCCTTTATATTCTGGAGTAGAATTTATTTGCCCAACACCCTCTTCGACAAACACTCCAACTCCAACCATCACGCCAAGTGTTTCAGTGACACCAAGTGTTTCGGTGACTCCAACAATTACTCCAAGTATCACGTTAACACCAACAATAACTTCAAGTGTTTCGGTAACTCCAACAATAACTTCAAGTGTTTCGGTAACTCCAACAATAACTTCAAGTGTTTCGGTGACTCCAACAATTACTCCGAGTATCACGTTAACGCCAACAATAACTCCAACAATTACTCCAAGTATCACGTTAACACCAACAATAACTTCAAGTGTTTCGGTAACTCCAACAATGACACCGAGTGTATCGCCTGAATAAAATTTTTTTTCACATATATTTTATTTTTGTGTATTTAATGGAAACTGTAAACTTTTTTAAACATAATGAGTAATTTACCTGCAAGAAATCGAGTAATCTATCAAAGTGAGGCGTTATTTATATCGCCAGATACAACTGGGCATCATATATATTATATGCCACCGCATACAGACTATCATCCGACTGGAGATGATATAGAAAAATTAAAAAGATGCTTGATTAGTGGGATCGCTTATATCGGTAAAGAGTATGATGCAACAAAAGGGCCGACAGTAAAATACTTTAATGCATGTTGTGGTCAAGAAGTTAAATATTTTACTGGGGTAGGTTTTACTGGCATCAATGGGGTCGTAGAAGATTATAAGTTTAGAACTTACGATTGTAAAGATAGAACTGTCAATGGGGAAGAACTGTGGACAGGATTCAGACATCCTGTTTTAGGTGAAGTATTTGGTGGAGACATTGCATCTACTGGTTATTACTTCACTGGGGAAAATTTCACTGGATACAAGCCAATAAGCCTTTCTGGACAAAGTGGGCTCGATCTCATGTCTCACGAAGGAGACTTTAACAACAGTGGCAGTTGGGGAACTACAGTAGAGCAACTCAAGAGAGTTCAAAATGCAAATTACAGTTTTACAATAAATCGTCAAGACGTTAATCAATTCGGACATCTTGCAAGAATTGATTCGGTTGTTCTTGAAGCTCCAACGGTAAGCATGGACTTCTCTTATTTCTTAACTGACGGAGACAATGAAAGATTAATGGGAATGGTTACAGATGGATCTTTTCAGAGCTTGTCTGGAATAATGACCCGCTCTCAAAATACTTTTGGTAATAACTTTTTTATTCTTACAGTTCCTGAAGGCAGAGATGCACTCAAGGGCGACCAACTTGTTGCAGAAGACAATAAAACAGTAATTAGTCTTGGAAATGGATATGTAACTGACTACTCAATTGAAGGCAGTGTCGGAGCATTTCCAACAGCTTCTGTTACCGTAGAAGGCATGAATATCAAGTCGGACATTGGAACTGACTACAAAACCATTCCAGCTATTGACCCAACTGATGGCACATTAATTTGTAACCGATGCTTTACCTTGCCTCCTACAGAAAGTGGAGATGGTACAAGCGTGCTCAAACCAGGTGATATTACAATTGACCTACAAGATGCAGGTTTAATTTCAAGGCAACTTAGTGGAGATAGTGTTGGTTACAACTCTCCAGAAGATGTAGGAAGCGCTCATGTTCAAAGTTTTACTCTTTCTACTCCAATGGGTAGAAGTGCTCTACAAAGACTTGGTAGTACCTACGCATACGCAAAAGAAATTGATTTCCCAGTAACTTGCACATTAAGCGTAAACGCTTTAGTAGCTGATTTAAAATCTGGCAATCTTGTTGATTTAATTTGCGGAGGAACTTATGACTTAAAGGTAAGAATGCAAAACCCTGCATGTGTAGTTTGTGATCCAAGTGATGCCGCTGACGCTATCGTGATCGACTTTAAAAGGGCTACTCTTGATTCAGAAAGTTTCAGTTCTGCAATTGGAGACAATAAAACTGTCGACCTTACATTCACCACTCAAGTTGGTGGGCCAGAAGAGTCTGCAGTTGGAGTATTCTTCAGCGGATACGAAAATCAAACAGGCGCCGACCTTAAAAACAAATCGTTCCCAACTGTTTATAATACAGGGAATGGATTAAAATACTACAAATACGGACACCTTGGAACTACTGGGTATGAGCAAGGCGGAGAAGGTTGGTCAAAAGAATTAACCAATCATACATCTACATCTTGCACTGGAAGTTTCACAGACTAAGTTGTGCATTTAATTATTATTTAAAAAAATAATATTTATTTTATTATATTACACCACAATCTTCGGGTTGTGGTGTAATTGTTTATTAAGGTATGAGGAGTTTTTTTAGATCGGAATATGCGGCATTATTTGTAGGCCCAGCACCTGCATATAGGGCTCATTTCGATGATGATCAATCATTCCTAAGGCAACTTACAAAAGTCCAATCTGTATCTTATGGGTTTGATATTAACCGAGAAGAAATAAAACAAATAGGCCATGAGGATTTGTTAACTAGAAGAATTAATATTACAACCGCTGAACCCGCACCAGGCAGTAATATAGATGTAAATATAGAGCCTGTTCCTGTTAATTTTAATTTTGAATATATTCCAACATGCGGATTAAATGAGTATTTATTGAACTTTAATGTTGTTCCATCTGGCGAGCCTGCTGAAAATAGCTTTATTTCTCGCCATTTTGGAGACAAAAACTTTTTTCTAGTTTTACGCGATGATGTCGGAAAGCAAGCTAATCACTTGAAGGCTGATAGTGATTTTCATGGACACTATGTAATGGGTATAGGTAATGCTTTTGCGGTTGGATATTCTACTTCTGCAAGCGTTGGCTCGATTACTCGTTCTTCTTTTGATTATCAAGCTTCAAATATTAAAGTAGATATGTATTCTGGAGATAATTATATTCCAGCCATTCATTTGTATGATGGTAAATATAAAGAAAATCATAAATATCGATTTGGCGATGAGGATTTAGCTAATGAGTATGACCATCCTGGCCTTATAGCTAATTACATTAACCTCACAATAGAAGAAACAAATGTCGGTGGTCCAGTGCTATCAAGAGAAAATGCTAACGCTAATGCTTTTGATATACGCTTAGACATGCCAAGAAGAAGTTTATATGGATTTGGTTCCATGTATCCATATGACAGAAAAATGTCATTGCCTTGCCGTGGTAATTTAAATCTAAGCATAATAAAAAAAGATTTAGAAACTGGCAATTTAAATCAAATCCTTAAAAGAGATAAGCCATACAAAATATATATAGATTGTCATAGTAATTGTCCGCCAGCATCTCAATTTTGTGAAGATCAAGATCGGACAACATTGATGACATATGTTATTGATAACGCTGTACTTAAAAATACAAATACTAGTTTAAGTGTTAATAATTTCGCTACTGCTTCTCTTGATTTTGATTTTACTGTCACAACTGAAAATGGGTTTTTAATAAGTGG
>Ga0255783_10004086_pt1 | contig 13576 bp, 12 predicted proteins | sample 011ome_22_FD_179981 | JGI IMG/M metagenome (GOLD analysis project Ga0255783, IMG submission 179981) | Coastal salt marsh microbial communities from the Groves Creek Marsh, Skidaway Island, Georgia - 011507BT metaG (version 2) | ecosystem: Environmental > Aquatic > Marine > Intertidal zone >... | reverse complement strand
ATAAAAATTGGCATAATAGATTTACCCACTTTTTATATAGATTTCAATGCATGGCGAAATAGAGATCCAAATTTTAGAAGCAGCTCAAAAGATGTTGAAACTATATTAAGAAAATTCGATGATCAAAAAGTTGACGCTGTCTTAATTGATCTTCGGGGCAATTCCGGTGGTTCTCTTTTTGAGGCGAATAAATTAACTGGATTGTTTGTATCCTCTGGAGCAACACTACAGGTAAAAGAGAGTAATGGCAGTATAAGACCCTGGGGAGATTTAAGAGCTAAGCAAATGTGGAAAAAGCCAATGGCTGTTATGGTCGATAGATATTCTGCCTCTGCATCAGAAATTTTTGCAGGAGCTATTCAAGATTATCAAAGAGGAATAATAATTGGACAAAAAACATTTGGTAAAGGCACTGTCCAAAAATTAGATGACCTCAGCTCGGGACAAATAAAAATTACTGAATCAAAGTTCTATAGAATTACTGGATCTGGAATGCAAAACAAAGGTATACATCCGGATATCACATTACCAAGTACCTGGGATATTGAAGAAATTGGTGAAAGCTCATACGATACAGCCCTCCCTTGGGATGAAATTAAGCCAGTGCGTTTCAAGAAATTTTCCATGGAATCAGCTTTAATCTCACAATTAAATGATGAGCATTTAACAAGAGTCGAGCAAAACCCAAACTTGCAATATATCCTTGATATAAGAAAAAGATATGAAATTCAAAAAAATAAAGAAGTGATTTCTTTAAACTTATCAAACAGAAGAATCGAAAAAGAAGAAAGACAATCATGGGCGTTAGAAATAGAAAATAAGAGACGCGCATCTCTTGATATAGAAACTTTTAGTTCATTCAAAGCTATGGAGGACTATAATGATGCCAAAGAAGCTGAAGATAGTGAAAAAGATCCTGGGATAGACATTGATAACGACTATCTCCTAAATGAAGGCGCACAAATACTATCAGACTTCACAATATTTAATCAAAACATTTATTTCTCTAAAGCTGCATAAAATATGAAAATTGTCTCCTTTAATATAAATAGCATAAGAGCTCGCCCCCACCAACTTATTCATCTAAGAGATACCATAGACCCTGATGTTATAGGAATACAAGAAACTAAAGTAAATGATCCTGAATTTCCAATTGATGAAATTAAAGAAATTGGATATCACTCTGAGTTTTGGGGGCAAAAAGGTCACTATGGAGTAGCGATTCTTAGCAAAAAAAAGCCCGAAAATGTTCAAAAAGGTTTTGCAGACGATTTAGAGGACGATCAAAAGAGATTTATACAAGCTACTTTTAAATGGAAAAGAAAAAAAATTATTATCATGAATGGGTACTTTCCTCAGGGAGAAAATAGATCGCATGAAACAAAGTTCCCAAAAAAAATAAAATTTTATAATGACTTAGAAAAACATATCAAAAAACTTAAAAAAACCGAAGAGAATTTAATTGTAATGGGAGATTTTAATGTTGCTCCATCTGACTTAGATATTGGTATAGGTGAGCAAAATGTAAAAAGATGGTTGCGGGATGGTAAAACTGCTTTTCTCCCAGAAGAAATTGATATGTGGAATAAAATTAAAGATCTGGGTTTTATAGATTCATGGAGAAAACAAAATCCTAGAGAAGAATCAATTTATTCATGGTTTGATTATCGCTCAAGAATGTTTGATGATAATCCCAAAAGAGGACTAAGAATTGATCATATTCTTATCTCAAAAAGCATAGAATCTGAGATGTTAAATACTGGGATCGACTACCTTGCCCGGTCAATGGAGAAACCTTCAGATCATTGCCCTGTTTGGCTAGAATTAAGATAGATTTTTAAATTAATTTCTTCGATTTTGAAAGAAAGTTTTTAATAATCTTGAAGATTCATTTTGTAAATATCCTCCTTTAAATAAAACCTTATGGTTTAGATCATCTCTTTGAAAAAAGCTATCAATGGATTCAATTGCGCCTGTTTTTGGCTCGTTTGCTCCAAAATACAAAAAATTTATCCTTGCATCCAAAATAGCTTTTGCACACATATGACAAGGCTCAAGAGTAACAAAAATATCACAACCAATTAGCCTATAATTATTTAAATGTTGGCTTGCTTGATTAATAGCTTTAATTTCAGCATGACTGGAAACTGAATTATCTTTTATGACGCTATTAAAACCTCTGCCAATAACCTTATTATCTTTTATGACAATTGCACCAACAGGAACTTCATTTATTTCTTGTGCTTTAATGGCCTCCTCAAGAGCAAGAGACATAAAATATGATATTGATGATAGCATAGCTATATATCTATAAGAATTAGATAAAGTTTACCCAAGAATCAATAGGCCTCCTTTCAGATTTCAGCTGATTGACTCTTGCATTTGAGTCCTCATAACCAACTGCCATCCCACAAAATAGCATCTCACTCTCATCAGCTTTTACAAAACTAGCAACGCTATCACTTTTTATTGACCAAGATTCTTGAGCGCATGTGCTTAAGCCAGCTTCAATTGCTAATAGCATAAAGGTTTGTAAAAACATTCCAAGATCAGACCATTGAGGTGGCCCCATTTGTTTGTCAATAAAGCAAAAAAAAGCTGCGGGAGCGCCAAAAAATTTAAAATTTTCCATCACTTGATTAATCCGCCCTGCTTTGTCATTTCGTTCAATTCCTAATAATGAATACATTTGCTCTCCAAGCTCATACCTAGAAGTTCTGTATGGCTCTTTTAAATTTTTTGGATAAATTTCATATGCAGGTGTTTCAGGTTCAGTCCATTCATTTTGAAAAGATAGAAAAGAATCCATAGATGGTCCATTGATAACGTATATTCTCCAAGGTTGAAGATTTCCACCAGATGCTGCCCTTGATGATAGCTTAAGTAATTTTTTGATTAATTCATTTTCTACAGGCTTACTAATAAACTGCCTTGTTGATTTTCTATTTAAAACCGCTTCTGAAATTTTCATTTTTATCCCTCAAATAAATTATTATCCTGCAATATATCTTTATTCTATAGTGTAAAATGATTGCTTTCATAAAGTTCAAAAATTTATAAAAACCAACCTTTTATATAAAAATAGTTACTAAAAAATGATTAGCTTACTTTTAAGAGACTTTCAAAATCTTCGGCTTTACAACGATTTAACCGTTTTATTTTTTGCAAAGATATTTTTTGCAATTGTAATTTACACTGGATTAATCTTTAGCGGAATCGAATACCCTTTTAATTTTCATGACTTTGCTAATTTATATAGAACTTGTAGCTCAATAAATATTAATATTGGATTTACGCAGCTTGTTTGCATAGCTGACATAGAGTCTGTAAGTCAGCCATTACCTATCATTTTAAGCTTTGTTTTAATGATGGTAAGTTTGACATTAATCTATTGTACATTTTTTAGTTTTCTTAATCGCACTGGACAAATTTTATTAATGTTAATGCTAACATTTCATCCATATTTAATAATTAGTACTTTTAGGTTAACTACCGACCTTTTTGCTCTGCTTGCTATTTCTATTACAGCATATTACATAATTAGGGATATAAAATTTAACAAGGCTTTCTTCCTAATTATCTTGAGCCTTATTTTATTTAGATATCATCTTGCTGTTATATATTTACCGCTATTTATTTTCATGGCATTTGATAACTGGAAAAAAACAAAGCAAATTGAATTAGTCAATATATTCTCTATTTTGATTTTAGCTCTTGGAATAGCTAGCGCTTTTTCATATGCAACGATGTTCGCTGGCAATAATAAAGGCTTTGATTTGCAAACTCTCATTCTCAATGCAGTCTACTTATTAGGTTTCAGGGAAATGGTTGGGGTCAATGGAATAGCTGAGTTTCTTTGTTGCAATATTTTATGGCACAACATTCAGTTTATAGTTTCACTTTGTTTAATTTGCTTGCATGTAATTGGATTAATCGGAGTATGGAAAATTGCTAAGGTGACAAATTTCAAAATTTTGTTAATTTTTATTTACCTTATTCCATGCATATTAATTATTGGTCATTTAAGATTTCTTCTACCCTTAATCCCTCTTCTATTAGGAGGGGTAGCCTATATGATTGCGGATAAAAATAAATTAAATAAATATAATAATTAAATGGAAGACCTTGCAAAAGTTTATATCTTAATCCCTCTTTATAACGAAGCCACTGTTATCGAAGGTTTAGTAAAACAATTGAGCTCGGTATTTAAAAATATTGTGATTGTTAATGACGGTTCAACAGATGATTCACAAGAAATTTTGGAGAAGCTTGATATACATTTAATAAATCATCCAATTAACATGGGTCAAGGATCAGCGATTAGTACAGGTTTCAATTACATATATGAAACTGATGCGAAAGCACTCATTACCTTTGATGCTGATGGACAACATTCAGTTGAGGACGCAAAAATCTTTGCATATGAAATATTAAAATCAGAAAGTGATATTATCTTTGGTTCAAGATTTTTAGAGCATTCAGAAAACATTCCCTTTCTTAAAAAGACCGTTCTTACTTTAGCCTCAAAAATAACTAATTTATTCTCAAAAATGGAGCTTACCGATACACATAATGGAATGAAAGCTATAAAAAAAGATTCACTAGCTAAAATTAATATTGAAATTGATGGGTATGCTTTTGAATCAGAATTAATTCAATGCGTCTCTAAAAAAAATCTAAAATATTCAGAACTTCCTACAAATATTGTTTACACTGAGTATTCAAAAGCAAAAGGTCAAAGTTTAATGAATGGTTTCATAATTCTTGAAGATCTAATAAAACTTTGGCTTAAAAGGTAAAATGATTAAAATTTTTTTAATATCTTTATTCTCAGCTCTATTTATTTATGGGTTCGTGAGGCCTTTTTCTTCTGTCTTCTCAAGGTTATTTTTATTTTCAGGATCTCTTCTAGGAATTTTAAGTGTAATTGGAATAGAACAAACTGATAAAATTGCAAACTTTGTTGGAGTTGGAAGAGGTGCAGATCTTTTTGTATATCTTTCTCTGCTTACTATTTTTTTGTTTATAAGCTATACGATAAACAAATTTGAAACATTAAATAAAAAAATTTCTACTCTTTCTCGTTCTATAGCACTGTCAGATATAAAAAAAATAAAAAATGATTGACCTCAGGGAGTCAGTAGTTGTCTTGGGTGGAGGCATGACTGGGGCCTTTGCTGCAAAGGAATTACTTGATGCTAATTTTAAAGTTGTAATGATAGATGCAGGGTACTGTGAAGACGATAAAATCGTTGATCATAATAAAAAAATCATCTCCCCCTCATATAAATTTAATATTCAATCAAATGAATACGTTTATAAAAATTTTACCTCTAAGCTAAATGTTGAAACACATAACTTCAATGCAATTGGTTCTCTTGCAACTGGAGGTCTTTCAAATATTTGGGGAGGCGGATTAAGTAAATTTGCTGAACATGAATACCATAGCAATAGTTCTGATCATGCTGAAATAGATAAAATTTACGAAAAGGTACAACGCGAAATGCAGCTAGCAATAGAAAATGATGCAGTTACTAAAACAAATCAAATATATGACAAGCGTTTAAAAAGGCTATTTGGAGAGAATCGGAATAAAATAAGCTTCAACTCTCCAGTAAATGCGTTCAATGAAAGGAATGCAGGTGATCAAAAAGTCAACAATCACGGAATTTTTAATGCAAATACATTAATCAATAAGTTAAAAAAAAATAAAAATTTTAGAGTTATATCAGATAGTTTCATAAATAAGTTAAGAAAACATGAATTAAATTATGTTCTAGAAACTAGCAATAAATTATCAGAAAGAGGAGAAAAATATTTATTAAAAAATGTTTTTTTCTGTTTAGGTGTGATTTCAACAACAAAACTGATATTAGAATTAGAGCAAGCTTTTGACATAGCAATTCCTCTAAAAACAACTCCGTTAGGATATTTCTTAATTTTCACTTCAAAAAAAAGGCAGAATGACACAGCATTTGGAATTTCAGGTTTGTCTTATAATTTTAATAACCATGATGATTTGATCTCAGGAGGCATCTTTCCTTGCAATATTGAAATTCTTTCATATTATAAATATTTAAATTGCCTGCCTAAATTTTTAAAACTGTTGATTGATAAAATCCTTTTACAAAGAATGTTTATAGGGAATGTATTTTTTTCGAGCTCTATGAGCTCAAATCAAATGAAAATTTTTGAAAATGGTAAATGCTTTATTGAAGGAAAAAATCATAAAAGTCTGAAAAAAAACTTTAAAAAAATTAAAAAATCTTTAAACATATCATTAAAGGGATTTAATATGCGTATTCTGCCTGGAATTGGTAAGCTTGCAGTACCAGGCAGTGATGTGCACTATTCCGGAACATTGCCAATCGATGAAGATAATTTTTCCAAACTGAAATGTGATAATTCAGGAAAATTATTTGGGCATGAAAATCTATATATTGCTGATGCATGTCTTCTAAAGGACCTGCCTGGCAAACCTCACACACTCCACTCGATTTCTCAATCAATTCTTATTGTGAAAAAATTTATTGTTTCTAATTCTGTCTAACTTCAAGAAAAGCTTCTGTTTTCTTTAATTCATCGAGATTTGGAAGGTTTAAAAGACCTAATATTCTTTCAGATAGATAAAAAAAACCAAAAAACCTCAAAAAATTTGCAGCAAATCTAAAACAAAAATTTGGAAATTTAATTGAGCGTATTTGATAGTAGTTTTTTAGAAAAGACTCAAAAGATTCTTCATTTGAGCTAATAATTAAAAACTTTCCGTACATATCTTTTTTAATTAATCTTGAATAGATCATTGAGACAAAGTCATCAACTTGCATAGGAGCAATATTATTTATGTTTGATGGAACTGGAATTGGTACTTTGAATCGTTTCAAAAAATGAAAAAACTTATTTGTCTTAGATTTGTAAGAAACTAAAAAACTTGGAGAAAGAATTAAATCCCTTTTAGCGTCAAATAATTTCTCTATAGCAAATTTATCTTTTTGATAAAATGAGGTATTTAAAAGATTCTCTAAATTCAATGGCGTGGAAAAATATACAAATTTTGCCGATTGGCATTTTGAAAAACAATGAATTAAATTTTGAGTGCCTCTAAAATTAATTGAATTAGTAGTAAGAGTATTAAAATTGAAATCATATGCGCAATGAATCACTATGCAATCCCCTGAAAAGCTTATGTTTTCTTCTGACAAAGAAGTCTTTAAGTCATATTGTATGTATGTTTCGTTTGGATGCAGAGATGGCTTGTATCTTCCAAGTAAAGTCACTTCCTGTTGGAGGTTTAAAAAAAATTCCCTCATAGCAGACCCAAGCTGACCTGAAAAACCTGTTAAATAGAATGTCATTTTTTAGAATAGTTACTAGAAATGACAAAATAACATGCAATTGAAGAAAAGATATCTGAAATAAGTTTAGATGAGTAGTTGTCTAAAAGATTATGCAAGTTGATGAAAATAAGTGATGCTAAAGCTGGTCCAAAGAAAAACGTAAAAAGATACTTGATTGAGAAAAAACTCACATCAGAAAAAATTACTCTTTGGTAGTATAGGCCAGAAAAAAACCAAAAGAAAAGCCTTAAACCGAAGTTTGCTAAAGCTATATCCTGAGAAAAAAATAGAGTTATTAAGAAAAAGAGGGAGAATTCAAGAAAATACACTGCTCCTGAAATTTTATAATATTGAAAAAATTTATTAATTTTTTTCTCCCCGGAGAATGAATCTATTTCCTCTATATTGATTGATTGGTTTTTCTAAAAATTTAAAACTAACATGAGATAAAAAAATTATTAAAAATAATCCAATGATCAGAATAAGAGATGAGAGCATCTCATCCTGGATAACAACTTGAGAGAAACCCCTACTATCTTGCACAATTGGAAAATCAAAAATATATTTTAAGCTTTGCCTCATAGCCCACCAAATAAAGCCATGAATCATATAAATTCCGTAACTAATAGTGCCCAAATAAACCAAATATTTATTATTTAATATCTGGATCGCTATATTTGTAGGTTGATTTGAAAGCTGAAGAGCAATTAACATAATAGAAAAAATAACAGGATTGAAAATATTCAACCCAATTATGTCTTCAGGTTCTGCAAAAATGATCATTCCTATTGATGCAAGGATAAATATATAGGATATAAAATTTGGAAGAGTGAACTTGGATGAGGAGCAAATATTCCAAACAAGTACTCCTAAAAAAAATGAATAGAAGCATCTGATTAATCCATTGCTTGCGCTTAGATTAGTGTTAAACAAGAACATAAATGCACTAAAAGAAATAAGTATTGAAATTGGTACAATTAAATATGTTCTTCTTTGTGAGCCAAAAATAATTAGAGCAAATAGAAAATAAGTCAAAAATTCAGCTGAAATTGACCAGCTTGCACCATTCCATGTCAGATACTCTTGGAAAACTGCATGAACCATCAAAACATTCTGCAAGAATGATTCTAGGTTGTTAATAGTAAAAGCTGGGTTGTTTGCTATCAATCCATATTTTGCTTGAGCAATATATTTTGCATATTCAGCAGCTACAAAGATTATCAACATAACTATATGTAGTGGATAAAGACGAAAAAAACGCCTAGCTTGAAATTTAAATGCGTCTGAAAAACTATATATTTTTTGTTGAAAATTTAAGGCGATAACGAAGCCTGATAAAAGAAAGAAAAAATCAACCATTAACCATGAGTTTTTTACAAACATATTATTCGTAAGATATGAGTTTATTGCAAAATGATAAAATACAACTGATAAAGCTGCTAAGCCCCTTAATGATTCAATGTATAGAATTTTATTTTTAGGTTTTTGCATCTTCGATCTAATATCACACTTTAAAATATAAAAAATTAATCACTAATTGCATAATACTCTCCAATAGAAAATCCTATTTTTTGAGAAACACTAGTTTTTAATTTTTGTTTGTTGGTAAGTGCAGAATACTTTGAAAAAGGTATAACTCTAAAATCAAAGCTTATTCTTGTATTATTTTCAGCATTAATTTTATTGCCATGCATTAACCCAGAATCAAATATCAGCATCTCACCAAATTTTAAATTAACTGGAGAAAAGTCTTGCTTATCAAAAGAAGATTCAATCCAAATTGTATTTGTGTCATAAGCTTTTGTAACAGGTATCCAAAAATTAATCTCTTCGATGGGGTGATTGTAATCTCTATCTCTATGCCATCCACCAACCGCTTTGTTATTTGGAAATTGAATTCTTAATGTTGGTTTTGCCTGATATACAATCTTTTCATGAAAAATTTCATTTGATATATAACTTATAAACTCTTTATATGTCTTCAAGAAAATACCATCTTCATGCGATGCAAGATTATTATATCCAGGGTCAATGCCATAAAGAAGTTCATAAAATAGCAAATTTTGATCCTGAAATTCTTTTACAATTTCTTTAGGTATGAATTTCGAATTTAGATTTTTATGAATATTTGAAAGCTTTTCTGCTTTTGAATTTAAAAGATGAGCTGAAAAAATCTTATCAAAATTAAACTTCTTTTTATCAAAAGACTTAACAAGGATTTGGTTATGTATATTTATGCTCATCGTTTATTTTAGCCCTACTGTTATAAACTTTGAAACTATTCCCACTCAATAGTGGCTGGTGGCTTGCTTGAAATGTCATACACGACCCTGCTAACTCCCTCCAGTTCATTCACAATTCTATTTGAAACATGTGCTAAGAAGTCATATGGAAGCTTTGCCCAAGTAGCAGTCATAAAATCTACTGTTTCAACTGCTCTAATAGCTATCACATCGGCATATCTCCTCTCATCACCCACAACTCCAACTGATTTAATTGGGAGAAATGCACAAAATGCTTGGCTTACTTTATCGTATAAGCCTACCTTAATTAATTCCTCAATGAAGATTGCATCAGCATTTTGCAGAATTAAGACTTTTTCTTGAGAAATCTCTCCAAGAATTCTCACTCCTAGTCCTGGACCTGGAAATGGATGACGATTTAACATCTCCAATGGCAGGCCAAGCTCAGATCCCATTTGCCTAACCTCATCTTTAAATAAATCACGTAAAGGCTCCACTAAATCCATCTTCATATCATCTGGAAGACCTCCAACATTGTGATGAGATTTAATCACCCTAGCCTCTTTAGATTCTGATTCAGAAGATTCAATCACATCAGGATAAATGGTGCCCTGCGCTAAAAAATTAATCTCATCTTTTAATTTAGCAGCCTCATTATCAAAAATATCAATAAAAGTTCTACCAATAATTTTTCTTTTCTGCTCTGGATCTGAGATGCCTTTAAGATGTCTATAAAAAACTTTCTTTGCATCAACGACTAATAAGTTTAAATCCATCTTCTCTTTGAATAGACTTTCTACATCTTCTGCTTCATTTTTTCGAAGCAACCCATTATCAACAAAAACACAAATTAAATTTTTTCCAATCGCTTGATCTAAAAGCATTGCTGTAACAGAAGAGTCTACTCCTCCTGATAAACCAAGTAATACCTTTTGATCTCCTACTTTTTCTTTGATCTCATTTATTCGTTCCTCAATAAGATTTTCCATTTTCCATTGAGCTGCACACTTACAGATCTTGAATGTAAAATTTTCTAATACTGTATTGCCCTGTTTTGTGTGGGTAACCTCAGGATGGAACTGTAATGCATAAATAGGTTTGTGGACATGCTCCATCGCAGTTATTGGAGCTGATGCAGTTGACGCAATTAAATTAAATTGATCTGGCAGAGTTGACACATGATCTCCATGACTCATCCACACATCAATTGAGGACCCAGAGCTGAACCCATCAAAAAGCAAAGATGATTTTTCCAAGAGAATTTGAGCATGGCCAAATTCTTTATTTTTTGACGAAGAAACTTGACCCCCAAATTGCTCAGCAAGAGTTTGCATCCCGTAGCAAATTCCTAAGACAGGAACATCTAATGCAAAAATAATTTCAGGAATTCTTGGAGTATTGGATTCAGTAACTGATTCCGGACCTCCAGATAAAATTACTCCTTTGGGATTAAGGGATTTAATTTTTTCAGTTGAAACATCCCAGGGAAGTATTACCGAAAACACATTTAAGTCCCTTATTCTTCTAGCAATGAGTTGAGTGTATTGTGAGCCGAAGTCCAATACCAAAATCGTATCAATATTTTTTTTATCTAAAGAGAGATTGTTGCAATTGCGCATGCTTAATAATGAATGAATTTATATTATAAGGGTAACTATATTAAATCTTTCTTAAGATATAAACGGTTTGATTTTTTCAGCAAGATTCGAAAGCTCTGGCTTAAACTCAATGATTTCATCCATAGATAAACCTTCAAGCTCATGAGGAAAAACGAGCCATTTCTCAGTTTCATGAATATAAAAGTCAGGTTTTCTATTTGTTTTATTTTTCTTTGGTTTAAAGTATGGAGTGGCTACTTTAATTTCAGGTGTATTTTTTTTACAAGCCGTTTGAAGATCTAAAATTATTTTTTGAATAGATATTCCCGTATCATGCACATCATCGACAATTAAAAGCGAATCTTCTGATTCAACCTGTTTAATAATATAGTTAAGGCCATAAACTTGAACCTGACTATCTCTTTCATCTATTCCTTTGTAATGAGAAGTACGAATTGCAATATGATCTGAAGATACACCGAGGACATCTAAAAACTCCTGAACAGCTATACCAATTGGAGCTCCGCCTCTCCAAACTCCAATAATATAATTTGGGCGGTAACCACTTTCATAAACTTTCCAAGCAAGCTTAAATGAATCGCTTAATAGCTCATCAGCTTGAATAAATAATTTATCCATTATTTGTAAATTGCCAAATTAATAGCTCATACTTAATCGAACCATGAATTGACGAGGCGGAATAAGCTCTAATCCAGTTGCAGCCACACCAAAGACATCTGTCATGCTAGAGTTAACACCATCTTCATCTGTCGCATTAAGGATTTTAAAGTCCAGTCCCCATTTATCTCCCACAAAATCAATGCTTGCAGTAAGATTCAATAAATCATAAGAATCAATAGCATCAACAATAGTGTTATTTGATACTCTTTGTTGGAAGTCACCTCTATGAATGTACTGCATTATCCCAGTAAACATACTTCCAGATGCAAGCGCTGCTTCATAAGTGAGGCTGATGTCCGCTGAAAACTCCGGGCTCTTTGCTAACTCATTACCCTTAACATTTTCTCTTAAGCCATAGCGCAAATCTTCTTGACCAAAGAAATATTGATATGCATCTACGTTATCCAAGACCATGTAATCTGAAGTGACCTCTGAATCAAGGAATGATAGATTCATATCAAAGATTAATGAGTCAGTTAAAAGGCCTTTAAATTCTATTTCAAGACCAGACATTTCTGATTCCGGTATATTTGCTACCCCGCCTCTATATGGATCTGGGTCAGTAGCTTGAAATTGAAGATTCTCATAGGTGTATGAGAAGGCTGCAATATTGGCACGCGCTCTTCCATCCATTAAATCTGTTTTCAAACCAAACTCAATTGAATCAACTGTCTCAGCGTCAAATGTAGGAAATACTAATGCAGGGGCTAAAGGTCTTCCAGCAGCAGCATCTTCTACTTCAGTAAAACCAAATGTTAAATTGCTACCACCAGGCTTGAAGCCTCTCGAAAAGGATAGGTATGCCATAGCTGAATCGGACAAGTCTAATTCACCCGTTATCTTTCCGGTGGTCTCATCTGATGTACCCTTTTCTGTAAAAGTCTCCACATTGAAAAAATTAGTAACATTGGTTTCAAATGTATCTTCTGAATATCTCATCCCAGCAACCAAACGAAAATCATCACTGACGCTGTATGTTCCTTGCCCATAAAATGAATATGATTCTCGGGTTGGACGCGCATCAGTCACAAAATCCCAATCGGCTCCGAAGACATCAAACCTACCTGGAATGCCGTAATCATGGGTGTAGCAATATGCAGAATTTGCAAAGGACTCTCCGCATAGATATCTTAATTGGCCAGTTAGGTCATTGTCTCTATATCCCCTTATAGTATTTTCTATTTCATGCTCCATATAGAAAGCACCAATTGTCCAATCAAGCTTTCCATTTAGGATTGGTTCATTGGAAATTAAATTAATTTCAAACGTAGTTGTATCTACAATAGAGGTTTCAGGGTTGAATTCAGCTCTTTGATAACGCGCATATTTGCATTCGTCAGGCTGAGGAAAAATTTCTATACAAACTTGTTGAACTGGAGGTAATCCTGGAATAGATTTAACAAAGTCACCGAAGTTATGTCTATCATTATCTCTAACGACCAAAATATCATCCTCTTGGATGCTAGCCATGGCTCTAAGAGATGCAAACCCTAAATCAGATTCATAAATTGCAGCAAAAACTGATGAAGTTAGTTCATGATTCGATAAAGTGTCTTGGGATAATTTTCTTATATTTGGAGTGGGATCATCAATACCTCGCATAGCCGATCCATTTCTATCAACTTCAAAAAACTGACCGAAAAATCTTAAGCTTGAGCTCTCATCTAGATCAATAAGCAGATCACCACGGAAACTAACGCTGCTTGCATCATCCAAG
>Ga0255783_10004082_pt1 | contig 13577 bp, 7 predicted proteins | sample 011ome_22_FD_179981 | JGI IMG/M metagenome (GOLD analysis project Ga0255783, IMG submission 179981) | Coastal salt marsh microbial communities from the Groves Creek Marsh, Skidaway Island, Georgia - 011507BT metaG (version 2) | ecosystem: Environmental > Aquatic > Marine > Intertidal zone > Salt... | reverse complement strand
TCTATATCCACCATATGAAATTGCAGGATAGTCAGGATTACCAATAAATTCTTTCGCACTTTTATTCATATTCAAGTCTCCAGATTGACCACATGAAGTTAGTAAAAATAAGGAAATAAATAAATATTTCATTTTCTTCATTTAATAACCTTCACATATATGGCCTTAATTAAATTCGTTCTATTAAAAATTTCTTGTGAGCTTTCCACATCTAATTCATGACCTTCTATTATTTTTTCAGAATTGTTATGAAATGTAATTCTGATATCTTCTTTATCTGATAATTTATAAACCACGGGAACTTGGCAAATGGTATATGCTAATGAATCTTCGTCTAATTCAAGATAGGTTATTTCATTTTCTAAATTTACGAATTTAAAAGATTTTTTTTCTGAAATAAATTCGGTCTTTCTTAAAATAGTTGGATCAAAGGTAATTTTTCCCTCATTTACGAAATAACCTAATTCATAGAACCTGCTGATAATATCCTCTTTAACCTGACCCGTCATACCCGGTTGCTGAACTCCTCTGCCTCTTGGAGTATGAGAATATGGATCTGTTGGAAAACCTCCGTATAATTCAGGTGATTTATTAACTCCAATACCCTCATTAATTTCAAAGTAATGATCAAAAAATCTTCCAATAATTTTTGGATCACTCTTTTCAAGAATAGATTGTTGTGTAACTTCTGCTGATGCTAATAAAAGTTTTGAAACCATATGCCAATAAATAGAACCAAGTCCTTCGTAGCCATAAAAAGTTCCAGATCTGCCTGTAAAAGACTTATGATTAAAAACATTTTCAAATATTTCTAAGACAAGATTCTTGTCTTTATTGACAAGATCAACGTATTTGGATGGTAATTTGGTAAGTTCATCAATTAAACACCCAGCATTATGAAATAAACCATTAAAGTGATATTTATTGTTAATATCTTTTACCACAATTTGTTGATTGTCATCTTTAATCAACTCAACCAGTAAAGATGATTTACTGATATCAGTTTCAGGAATGACATTTTTATCTAAAAACCCTAGCAGTTCTTTATTAGGATAAAGAATATAGCTATATTGATCATCCCAGAAAAGATTACTATTTTTTAAACTATCTAAAACAGATAGGCTTTGTTCTTGAGTTAGGTATCCTGAACTTAGAACGCCAACTTGACCTTCAAGCATTTCAGATAATCTGTCTATACTAATTTCTTTTTCGCCAAGATTAACTAAATTGTATGCATGGTATAGTCCATCTTTTCTTTTATTAGAGTCAATTGTTTGCTCAAGAACATCTTGTACTGTTTCAAAAAAACTAATTATTCTGTCTTTATCTAGTGATTCTTTTGTACCAGAAAAATAAGAAGTATAGATTCTTTCTCTGTACTCAGATGCGACCTCACCTATTTCATCAACAAATTTCTTTCTATTTTTATCATCTATATTTAATTCAATTGAACTAAATGATTTATTTAATTTCTCAAAAAAATGGAATAACTCTGTTGAGATCTCAAAAAATCTAGATTCATCTTTTTTAAGTACCTTTATAAAAAAACTTATAAAACGTCTTAAATAATAAAGAGTGACCATCGAGACACCGTTCCCGACAAGAGCATTATTAGCATCATTCCATTCAGGTCTTTGTGTATTCATCCAAATACCAGCTCCCGGAATAAAATTTGATAATTTTGCTAAAACTGTTGTTAAGATTTTTTCAAAGAAATTTACCTCATGAATAAAGCCCTGATAATTCTTTAAAGCTGCTCCATCAGCGCCCTCTTTTAATCTATCTTTTTCTATTTTATCTGCTAATTTAAAGTTGAAATCGATTGTATTTTTGGGATCTTTATATATCGATTTATAGTCTTTAATTTCATACGGAACATTAGCATATACGAAATCATTTTTATTTAAGAATGTGTTTAGTCTTTGAGGAAAATAGTCTTCTGAAAATTCTAAAAATTTTAGCAAGTATATTATTTGATGGTCACCCCAATATCCAATATATGACCAAGGATTATCCGGTTCAATTGTCTCCCAATCAAATCCATCTTTTGTAAGTCTATAAGGGTTATAACCATCAAATGTCGAAGCATTGAGGAATCTATATATCATCCCATCTATAAATTGCGGATATGAATACGCCAAAGCTTCCCAGTTCTGAAATATATCTCTCCAATTTCCTTGATAATCAAGAACTTTTTCACCCGTTATATTATTACGAGTGTTTATAGAAAATTTATTCCAAGGTCTACTTGGGTCGCCGTGCCTTCGACTAAATTTAATTGGTAAATATTCTGTACCCAACCTTTTATATACGCTAGATGTACTATTGTGAATTGAATCTCTTAAGAAAAATAAATCAAAAGTATCTGGCCACTCAGCAAAGATTTTATTCATACTAATGCTACATTTTTTATTAGCATTATCTATATATTTAACAAAATCATCTTTTTCAATTTGATAGTCTTTATCAAAAATTCCTCCTCTCATAATATTAAAAAGAGTGTTTGCAAAATGTCTTATATTTCGTCTTCTATCGGTTGAAAGTTGCACACCATCTGAGGAGGCCACAAGTTTATATAACTCATTTGATGAGCTAAGTATTTCTGAATTTATTTGTTCAATAAGTTTGTTATTTGAAAGTATTTCTTGCTTCAAGATAGTAATGTCTGAAGAAGACTTGTTAATATCAGCAGCAAACAACCATTCTTTTTTTTCATCAGGTTTTAAATGAAAATCTGCATTTATAAAATAAGCACCTCTTTCTGCTTTTATATCAGACTCTTCCTTTAATTCATGCCCTTGCCTGAATCTATCCAGTTGATGTGATGAGAGTAAAACTTTATTATCATCAAGACCAATTTGGAAAACTGTATTTGCTTTCAAAGCTTCGCTTGGTTCAGCTCGATCAACTATAGTTGCACTAAGAGCATAAATACCAATTTTTGAATCAGAATCTAATTCATTTCGTTTATAAGCATCAGCTAAATTACTTGTATTTGCTTGAATACCCTCGTCGAGACCCCAAGGTAATATATTTTGAAAACCATCAAGGATTGATAATGATATATTTTCTTCACTTAAATTTTTTATTGATGAGGTTTTTATAAAACCATACTTATCGCAAGTGGTCCATTGATAAGAAAATTTAACCTCTAAATCATTATTTATCTCCTCAAAAATAATTTTATTACCTCTAAGATTTTTATAAAGATTACGTTTTATTTCATAAACAAGCTCAGAAGATTTTGTGAAAGGTTCCCATAAATAAGTTTTATTATTTTTATGTATATGAAAAATTGATTTATGACCTGTAACCTCATAAGATTCTGCTATCTTGTCATCGGTATAGTATGGAAATAGTGCGTTATTACTATTTTTCCTTCCAGCACTTAGCGCACCAGTTGATGAAATAAAAAGCCAATGATCATAAGCGCTGACAATGCTCATAAAAAAAGGTCTCATTTTATTTACATTAGAAATCTTATAAAAATTTTCATTGTTAATAACAACCTCTTTTCCAGATATTTCGAGGTCTGATGAGTTAATAAGATTATCACCAAGATATAATTCTTTTCTATTATTCATGATTTGCTTAAGCCTTATTTATGTTTTTTTTATAAAAATTTAAATTGCCATGAAGACAAGCATGTTCTTTTTCAACAACACCAATCTTAATCATTTCTAAAATCTGTAAATGAACTAATTTTTTATCCCCATAAAAATTTTCAATAAATTTATCCTTATCCATTATTTTAAAAATTGATCTAATTAACCCACCAGCAATATAAATTCCTTTACCAGAAATAAAGGTTAGAGCCATATCTGATATAGTTTCTGCTAATGATTTTATAAATCCATCTATAACATAATTAGCCATTTCATCATCAGAGCCATATCTTTTTACGATGTCCTCTGAGCTTAATCTTTCTCCTGTTTTGTATTCATAGATATCAGATATTGCTTTACCAGATAAAACGTCCTCTAAAGTTCTAAAATGATCAGTGTTATCAATAGAATAATTTTTTAATAATGCTCTTGTTAAACCTGTTGTATTACCGATTTCTGTTGGAATTACATTATCATCACCTATTAAGAGTGCTGCACCAAGACCGGTTCCTGGGCCAATAAAAAAACTATTAGAATTAAACTCTGTACCCTTTTTAATAATTGAAATGTCTGAATCTTCGTATGCTGCCAAACTATGCCCAATTGATTCCCAGTCATTTAATAAGTGACAGGTTTTAAAATTAAAGGTATTTTTAATATCTTGCTCGTTTATTGAGAAATCTCTATTAGTCATCGTTATTGATCCATTAATCTTTGGACCAGCAACTGAAATTACTAAAGATTCAACATCTTTATCTTCAGTTAAATTGGTTAATATCTCATTAAAACCCTTAATGCATGAAAGCTGAATTTTATTTGTCTCCTTAAGAGATGAAAAATTACCATCAGAATATGCATATCTTAAATTTGTGCCACCAATGTCAATTAATAAAACTTTACTCATAATGATAGTAATTTACAGATTTTTGGTTCAATACTGTTAATATATTTAATTGAATGAATATCAATCACCCAATCGCCTCTGGTTGCTAATTTTGCTCTTGAAGTTATAGACGATATTTCAAAGTTTTTGTTATTTAAACAACTTAAAGGCATTATTATTTTTTGCCATGTGTCAGTTGATTCGTCTGTTAATAATTCAGATAAATCAAAGGACTTATAGCATTCTTTTGTTCCAGTTATATTTATTTGATTTTGATTTTTTGAACATTGCAAAATAAGTTCAATTTTTTTATCTGATGCCGATTGAGACCTTATGACTAATTCCAGATAACCATTAGGCATATATGATAAATCTTCACTAGATCCGCTAGAAATTTCCCAAAATTTCATTATATCGACCTCACCAAAGTTAATTCTTTTTGCATCATCTTGTTTCTTATAATCAAATTTTGATATTAAAATTCCAGCTCTTTCATTTTTATAAATATCTGCACTTATACCCTCATAGATCTGCTCATTTTTATCTGAATCATAATATGAGACTATTTCTTTATATGATGGATACGCAGAACCTAAGAAAAGAGTAATTTCATCTTTTTGTGGAATGGTTTCATCAATATTTATATCATTTAGATAGCTATTTACATCGTAGGTTAGACCAAAACCAAATGGAAAAAGTGGACTATATTCATCATCTCCATAGTTCAAGTTTGTCTGATATGAATATTTCGGCCATGAATAAGATAATTTTCCACTAAAATTATAATTAATTTCATCATTACTATTAGTAAATATGACGTCTGTTATTCCCTCAACTGCTGTTCCAGGCAACCAAAGTTGAACAAAAGAATCTGATAGATTAATTTCTTCATTTACAATCAGCGGCCTTCCTGAAATAAACAAAGAAACAGATGGTATTTTTTGATCTTTGATGTCTTTCATATAATTTAAGAAATTAGTATCTTGGTTTTCAAAAAATATATGCTTCCTATCTCCATCGCCTTCTGCATATGGATCCTCACCATAAACAAAAATAACTAAATCAGGCCTCTTGTCATAATTTGATGTATTGGAGAATTCAACGCTACCACCATTATTTTCTACTTTAGATTTAATAGCTTCATATATACTTTGAGAATTTGGGAATTCACTATTTTTATTTTCTCGGCCCTGCCAAGTAATAGTCCAACCACCCATATGTTTTGTGATTTTATTAGCTGAATCTCCAATAACAAGTATATGTTTGCCAGATCTGATAGGAAGAGTTTTGTTATTATTTTTAAGAAGTACTATCGACTCTCTTACTGCTTGTCTTGCAATATCTCTATGCTTAACATCACCAATATAGTTATATGGATACTCATGAGGTTTTCTTCCATCAAACATACCTAATAAATATTTTACAGATAATATATTTTTTACTGCCTCATCAAGCCTTTCGATAGGTATTATTCCTTCTTTGACTTGTCTTAGAGTATTTTTATAAAGAGGCTTCCACTCATCAGGCGCCATAAAAATATCAACACCTGCATTAAATGATTGTGGACAATTTTCTTTTGAGCAACCTGGAACTTGACTATGTCCATTCCAGTCACCCACAACCAAACCATTAAAACCCATCTGATCTCTTAAAATATTTTTTAACAGATAGTCGCTACCATGCGCTTTATCACCATTCCATGAATTAAAACTTGCCATAACAGTCTGAATACAAGAGCTAATAGCTGCAAAATAAGGTTTTCCGTGAATATCTCTAAGATTTTGTTCACTTATAATTGTATTTCCTTGATCAATACCATTTTGAGTGCCGCCATCTCCGAGAAAATGCTTTGCAGTAGCAAGAACATGATTATCATCTAAGAATTCATCACCTTCGCCTTGAAGACCTATTATCATAGATTCTCCAAGCAAAGATACTAGTTCTGGGTTTTCGGAATAACCCTCATATGTCCTACCCCATAAATCATTTTGCGGTACAGCAATTGTTGGTGCAAAAGTCCAAGGTATACCTGTTGAGAGAACTTCTTTAGCTACGGCTTCACCGATTTTTTGAATGAGGTCTGGATTCATTGTTGAACCAAGTCCTATATTATGTGGAAAGATTGTTGCTCCTATTACATTATTATGACCATGAACAGCATCCGTTCCCCATAAAATAGGCACTACAATACCGTCAACAATTGGAGAAGCATTATAGAAATCTGCGCTTAATTTTTTCCAATCTTCTACAGAGCTATTTTTATCTTTATTTGGGAATTTACCTCCACCATTCAAAAAGGTTCCTAACTGATACTGCTTAGCATCTTGAGGTGTAACTTCATCAATGTCAGGCATGATGATTTGGCCGACCTTCTGCTCTAAGGTCATATTTTTAATAATATTATTTATAAATGCTTCATCCACTGAAATTGAACAAGCTTTATCATTAGACCAATCAACTTTTTTAGTGACAATAGATGTATTTTGATCTTGATTACTACAAGCTGTAATTACAAGAATTGAAAATATTATATAAAAACTATTCTTCATAAAGTTTATGCAAAAGTAATATAGATAAATGCCAAAACACTTATGACTATTAATGTATTTATATTAAAAGATTTCGAAGTTCTAAAATCTATTCCATTTAAATCAATAGCATTAGGTTGAACTTGATATCCTTGAATTAAAGATGTTATGTAGCATGCAAATCCAGAGATAAAAAATACAATACCCATTCTATGGATATAAGGAAGTTCTGGGAAAGTAAAGCTTATAACGATAGATAAAACTAATGAGGATATTGCAGCAACCAAAGTAGATAAAGTTGTGGCTTTATTCCAAAATAAGGCAACTAAAAATATAACCAATATTCCTGGTGTAAATAAGCCGGTGAAGTTCTGTATATATTGGAATATAGAATCAAAGCTTCCTAAAAGTGGTTTTGCAACTATTACAGCAACTAACAAAGAGAGAACAACAGTATTTCTTCCAATGCTAATTAATTTAGATTCAGAAACATGGTTTTTAGAAAACTTCCTATATATATCCATTGTAAAGATAGTACTAATACTATTTGTCATTGATGCTAATGAGGAAACAATTGCAGCAATCAAAGCTGCAAAAGTTAATCCCAACAAACCATTGGGTAAAAGTGACATCATAGTTGGGTAAGCTTGATCCGATTTTTCTAGAACTGGAAAAAGTATTGCAGCACATATGCCTGGTAGAACAATAACTAAAGGCATTAATAATTTTAGATATGCTGCAAACATAACGCCTTTTTGAGCTTCTTTAATTGATTTAGCACCAAGCGCCCTTTGAGTAATATATTGATTAAAACCCCAATAAGCAAAATGACCAATCCATACACCAGCACCAATTAATATCCATATGCCAGGCAGATTTTCATACGATGGATTATCTGGTGAAAGAATCATATCAAATTTTTCTGGGAGTTCTTGATAAACAATAGTTAGTCCACTTAAAACACCTGAATCATCAGAGATGGTATTAAGTGCTATATATGAAACAGCCAGGCCTCCAAATATCAAAAGAACAACCTGAACAATATCAGTCATCGCAACTGCCTTTAGTCCGCCTGAAAGAGAATAGGCTAATGAAAGTAAAGCTAATAAGATTAGACCATTAACTAATGACAACCCTGTTAAGGTATTAATAGCAATTGAACCCAGCCAAAGCACTGTAGTTAAATTTATAAAAATATATACGGTTAACCAAAAAAAAGATAAAACTAAACTTACTCTTCTATCAAATCTTTGCTCTAAGAACTGAGGCATTGTATAAATCTTTTTTTCTAAAAACAAAGGAAGAAAAAATTTAGCCATCACGATTAAAGCTATTGCAGCTGTTAACTCCCAAACTGCAATTGCCATTCCAACAACAAATCCTTGTCCTGACATCCCTATAATTTGTTCAGCTGAAATATTTGCTGCAATTAATGATGCGCCTATAGCCCACCAAGGAAGAGATCTCCCAGCTAAAAAATAATCTTCTGCAGTTCTTTCTTTACCTCGAGCTGCTCTTGAGACATAAGTTGCAAGAGAGATAATACCAATACAATAGAGACCTACAATAATCCAATCCAAAGTGTTAAACATTATCCTCTCCTAAGGTTAACTATTACCAATTAATTCTTTTGATTTTTCTAATTTATTTCTAATCTCTTCCCATGATTTAGATTTAATTAAATCAGCAGGTATTAAAGCAGAAGCACCAACAGCTGTTACATTATCTAAAGCTAAATAACTTAAAGTATTTTCATCTGTAATTCCACCAGTTGGAATGAATTTTATATCAGAAAATACAGATTTATATGCTTTGAGTCTACTCACCCCACCAGACAGCTCAGCTGGAAAAAATTTAAGCGTTTTAAAACCAGCTTCACTAGCTTTCATTATTTCTGATGGAGTTTGGACACCAGGAATCATCACAATGTTTTTTGAAGCTGCATAATCTGCTAGATCTTCAGAAAAACCTGGTGTTAATAAAAAAGATGCGTTTGCTTCATTGGCTATATCAATATGAGATTTAGTTCTAATTGTTCCAATTCCTAATTTGATTTCAGGAAATTTTTTAAACTCATCAACTATTTCTAGAGTTCTTTCATCTCTTAATGTGATTTCAACTAAGGGGATAGAAACATTCATAAGAATATCGCATAAAGGTTCAACATCATCTCTAGATACCAGAGTGGTTAGAGGAAGTAATTGAGTTTTTTTAATGATATTTAATGCATTCATGAGAAAATAGAAGCTCCAGTTTCTACAGTACCAACTTTATCTCTAAAGGCTTTAAAGAGCTCCCTTCCAACCCCATTATGTAAATGGTTTATTTCTGCATGAGTTCTATTCTTTAAAATATCATCATCAACCAATAATTTGAAAGTTCCTTTATTAATATCTAACTCAATCAAATCACCATCATTTATTAATCCAATAGCTCCCATGTTAATTGCTTCTGGAGTTACATGAATTACTGCAGGGACGCTTCCAGATGCACCCGACATTCTTCCATCAGTTATGATTGCTATTTCAAACCCTTTAGACTGAAGAACATTTAGCGGTGAGGTAAGCTTATGAAGCTCAGGCATACCATTAGCTGATGGGCCCTGACCTCTGACAACAACAATCAAGTCTTTATTTAACTTATTTGATTGGAATGCTTTTAAAACATCTTCTTGATCATCAAAAACCATTGCTGGAGCTTTTATAACTTTGTCAGGGCTTTTGAGAGCAGAGGTTTTAATTATACCTTTTCCAATATTGCCATCTAATAACCTTAAACCCCCAGATTGTCTGAATGGGTTATTTGTATCCCTTATAATGCTCTGATCAAGAATAGATGAAGTATTTTCCCAGATAAGACCTCCATCATGTATTTCTAACTTGTTTCTGTAAACATTTAAACCCTTACCAAGAAGAGTTTGAACATCTTCAAATAAATATCCACCATCCAATAAAGAGCCAATAAAAGCTGATACTCCACCTGAATTATGAAATTCATTTACATCAGCTGTTCCGTTGGGATAAATATTTGTAATGATTGGAACAAAAGATGCAATTTCATCAATATCTTCAATTGTAATTTTAAAGCCTCCAGCCTCTGCCATAGCAATTAAATGAATAGCCAGATTGGTAGATCCACCACTAGCTATAAGGGCCACAATAGCATTAACCCAACTCTTAGAATCAAGCATTTCTCCCATTTTTATACCCTTATCTTTAAGGTTTAAAACGCATTCAACAGTTTTATCTATTAGCAGCTGTCTCTCTTGAGTTTTTGGTTGATAAAACGATGAGCTTGGTAATTGCAGGCCCATAACTTCCATAATCAATTGATTGGTATTCGCAGTACCATAAAAAGTACAAGTACCTGAAGTATGATATGCAGCTTGTTCAGATGAAATTAAAGCTGATCTATCTATTTCTCCACTTGCATATTTTTTTCTGTTAACTGATTTTTCAGAATTTGATATACCAGTTGGCATTGGTCCAGCTGGCAGCATAGCCATTGGCAAATGTCCAAATGTAAGAGCACCTATGACTAATCCTGGAACAATTTTATCGCATACGCCTAGACAAACGCCTGCATCAAAAACATTGTGTGAAAAAGCTACTGCGGTTGATAAAGCAATAACATCTCTACTAAATAACGATAACTCCATACCAGGTTCTCCCTGAGTAATTCCATCACACATAGCAGGCACACCACCTGCAACTCTTGCAATAGCATCTCTTTTCTCAGAAGAAGCTTTTATAACATCTGGGTAATCTTTTAAAGGAGCATGTGCAGAAAGCATGTCATTATAAGCTGTAACTACGCCTATAACAGTACCCCCATTAGCACCTTGATTTTGCTGAGCTTTATCACACGAAGCAAAAGCATGAGCAATATTACTACAACCCATATTATTTCGAGCAGATTTAGATTGATCTGAAGAAAAATTTATTTTTTTTAAATAACTAGATCTAGAATCCTTACTTCTCTCATCTATACGATTCTTAATATCTATAAGTTTTTTATTTAAATTCATTTTTTTGATGAGCCATTTTTCCAAGATCTAAAATCTCTTTTTAAAAGTAAATCTGCATTGGATGGACCCCATCCTCCTGATATATATTCTTCCATTGGGACATCTTCTGATTCCCAAAGATTGATTATGTTATCTATCCATTTCCAAGACGCTTCAATTTCATCACGTCTGACAAACAATGATGGATTACCTCTTATAACATCTAACAGCAATCTCTCATAACAATCTTGATGACCAAGTTCATGATAGTCATGTAAATTCAAATCTAAAGGTAATTCTTCTAAATCATATCCAGATACACCTGGTTTCTTTGTGTTTAATTTAAGATCAATGCCCTCATCAGGATGGATTCTTAAAACAAGTTGATCGGCTTTCAAAGAAGCTTCTTTTGAAAAAATATTGTGTGGTACAGCTTTATACCTCACAACAATCTCAGATGATTTTGAATGCATGCGTTTACCAGTTCGCAAATAAAAAGGAACTCCTGTCCATCTCCAGTTGTTTATTTCTAATTTAAGTGCAACAAAAGTTTCTGTATTATTTTCTGCATCAACACCTTCTTCATCAATATAAGCACAGGCTGCTTCACCTTTTGAAATACCATCAAGATATTGAGCTCTTACTGAATTTATACCAATAGTCTCTTCTGTAAAAGGAGCAAGAGATTTCAGCACTTTTAATTTTTCATCCCTTACTGATTCACTTTGAATTGATACTGGCGGCTCCATTGCAATTAAACAAAGAATTTGTAATAAATGATTCTGAACCATATCTCTAAGAGCACCAGTTTCATCATAATAACCACCTCTGTCTTCAACTCCTAAATCTTCAGCAACAGTAATTTGAATATGATCTATAGCAGAATTAGACCAGCTTTTTTCAAAGATAGTATTTGCAAATCTTAATGCTAAGAGGTTTTGAACCGCTTCTTTACCTAAATAATGATCTATTCTATAAATCTGACTTTCATCAAAACCAGCAGATAGTGAATTATTAATATCCTGCGCAGTTTCAAGGTTGCTACCAATTGGTTTTTCTACTACAACACGACAATTATCTTCTATTAAATTATTTTCCTTTAAAGAAATTGATATTTGTTTATATAAGTTTGGAGGTGTAGCTAAATAATAAACAACAGGCCTATCCTTTGGAATATTATTAATATTTTTCCAATCCTCACTAGAACTAATATCAAGCTTAATATAGTTTAATCTTTGTCCAAACCTAGTCCAGGCTTCCTCATTATCTTTAAAGCTAGGAAAGTATTTTTCTAAAGAGTTTTTAACCATTTGAGTATATTCTTCTTTTGAAATTTCTCTTGATCCCAAACCTATTATTTGACTTTCTTTATCAATATTCCCAAGCGTTTCTTGCCTAAACATAGCTGGTATTAGTTTTCTATTTGATAAATCTCCAGTACCGCCAAAAAGGTATAAATTGAATGTATTAAGATCCATTAAATGATTCCTTTAAAAATTGTATTTGATTAAGTTGATTTGATAATTCAGTTACAAATTTTGCTGCATATGCGCCATTAATTACCCTATGATCGTATGAGAGTGATAATGGTAAAAATTTTCTATTAACAACCTCATTATTAATTAAATGAAGATTATCAAATGGTTTAGATAAACCCAAAATTGCTACTTCAGGCGGATTAATTATTGGAGTAAAGTATTTACCACCAATGCCACTCAGTGAAGAAATAGTAAAAGTAGCGCCTTTAAGCTGATCGACCTTAAGCTTTCTTTCTTTTGCTAGCTTAGCTAATGACATAACATCGTTAGAGATATCTAAAATAGATTTTTTATCTGCATCTTTAATGTTTGGAACAATTAAGCCCTCTGGCGTATCTACCGCTATACCAATATTAAAATACTCTTTAATTACTACTGTATCTAGATCTTTATTTAATGAAGTATTCATTAAAGGGTAAAGTTTTAAAGTTTCTACTGTTGATTTGATGATGTAGGCAAGTGGTGAAACTTTTGTTTTATGTTTTTTATTAAGTTGAGAGCGTAATGCTAATAAATCTGTAATGTCAGAATCATCATGTTGAGTTACATGTGGAATATTTATCCATGAAGTATGAAGATTTTTTGCAGCAGTTTTTTGAAATTTAGATAATTTTTCAAAACTAACATCACCCCATTTTGAAAAATCAATATCCGGCTGCGAATGTTGAAAGCTAGTTTGAGAGTTAACATTATTATTTAATCTCTGTGATACAAATGCGTGAAGATCTTCTTTTAAAATTCTTCCTTTAGGTCCAGAACCTTTGACCTCCAATAAATTTATTCCAAATTCCCTTGCAAGCTTCCTGGTTGCAGGTCCAGAGTGAACAGATGAATTTTTATAATTTATTGGTTGAGAGCTTTGAGTGACTGTTTTGATTGGTTCTGGGTTAATTGAGGCGGTTTCTGTATTTTCATCAATAACGGTTTCTGTTTTTTTTATTTTTTTATCTGCTTCTTTTATCGTCTCAATTTCTACAAAAGGCATGCCCTGTTTGACCATGTCGCCAACATTGATAA
>Ga0255783_10004077_pt1 | contig 13591 bp, 10 predicted proteins | sample 011ome_22_FD_179981 | JGI IMG/M metagenome (GOLD analysis project Ga0255783, IMG submission 179981) | Coastal salt marsh microbial communities from the Groves Creek Marsh, Skidaway Island, Georgia - 011507BT metaG (version 2) | ecosystem: Environmental > Aquatic > Marine > Intertidal zone >... | reverse complement strand
GGCCATAACGGATTGCGAGACGTTATACCCGCGTTGGGCGGGCGCAAGGATTTCTGGCGATTACGTATCGGTATTGGCCATCCTGGTTCTGCCAGACAGGTCTCTTCCTGGGTGCTCAGCAAAGCCTCTGTAGATGATCAGACGTCAATTGAAGCCAGTATCGAATCAGCCATCGACGCTTTACCCCTGTTGCTGGCGGGCGATGCGGTGAAAGCCATGACGGCGCTGCACAGCGAACACCATCAACTCCCACCCAATAACGAGGGCTGAACATCATGGGAATTCAGTGTGGCATTGTAGGATTGCCCAATGTCGGCAAATCTACCCTATTCAATGCACTCACCCAGGCGGGAATAGACGCAGAAAACTTCCCGTTTTGTACCATTGAGCCCAATACCGGTGTCGTCGCGGTCCCAGATCCTCGACAGGGAGAAATCGCCGCTTTGGTTAGTCCTGAGCGCAATATCCCCGCCACCATGGAATTTGTGGACATTGCGGGGCTTGTGGCGGGGGCTTCAAAAGGCGAGGGACTCGGCAACCAGTTTCTCGCGAACATTCGCGAGACCGACGCCATTGCCCATGTGGTGCGATGCTTCGAAGATCCGAATGTGATTCATGTCGCCAATCAAATAAACCCCTTGGCCGATATAGAAACCATCAACACCGAGCTCGCCTTGGCGGATCTTGAATCTTGTGAAAAACAGCTCACCAAGGTCATCCGCACCGCCAAGAGTGGAGACAAAGAGGCGATCGCGTTAAAAGTCCTGCTGGAAGAAAAACTCTTGCCACATCTCAATCAGGCGCTACCGGTGCGTGCACTGGATTTCTCGGACAATGAACAAAAGGTCGTCAAAGGTCTTCATTTGCTGACTAGCAAACCGACGATGTACATCGCCAACGTCGCCGAGGACGGATTCGAATACAACCCGCACCTCGATGCGGTCCGCGCTCACGCCCTGACAGAAAACGCAGGCGTTGTCGTCATTTGCAATAAGCTGGAATCCGAGATCATCGAGCTTGATGACGAAGAGAAAGTCGATTTTCTCGCTGAAATGGGGATGGAAGAGCCTGGACTCAATCGCGTCATTCGCGCCGGGTACGAGCTGTTGAACTTACAAACCTACTTCACGGCTGGCCCCAAGGAGGTCCGCGCATGGACAATCCGGGTGGGAGCCACCGCGCCAGAAGCCGCGGCAGTCATTCATACGGATTTCCAAAAGGGCTTTATTCGCGCGGAAGTGATCGGGTTTGATGACTATGTCGCCCACCGCGGCGAGCAAGGCGCAAAAGACGCCGGTCGATGGCGGCTGGAAGGAAAGGAATACGTTGTGGCTGATGGTGACGTAATCCACTTCCGCTTCAACGTCTAGGAAGGCATCGTTAGCGCTGGTTCAGCGCCTCTGCGATCACCCGCCGGGTATCCTGCGGCTCAATGACTGCATCGATCTCCAGGTAACTGGCCGCCTCCGTCGCACGCCCCTTGGCGTACATCTCTGCCAGTAAGGTATCAAAGAGAGCCTGCCGCGCGGCGTCGTCGGGTGCTTCGGCCAGCTCCTGTTTGAAGCCAAGTTGCACGGCGCCCTCTAAGCCCATCGCGCCAAACTCTCCCTGCGGCCAACTCACTGCATAGCGCGGCACCTCAAAGGAGCCGCCGGTCATGGCCATGGCACCCAGTCCGTAAGCTCGACGGAGAAAAATGGCGACGATGGGCTGCGAGAGAGTAGCCCCTGCAATAAAGAGGTCCGACATCAATCGCGGCGCCCCAGCTGCTTCACTGTCAGGTCCCACCATGAAACCCGGGGTATCGATAAAGGACACAACGGGGAGCTGCCAGCGCTGGGCCAATTGGTAGAGCGCTGTGGCTTTGAGGGCAGACTCGCCGTCGATTGCGCCTCCCAAATGACGACAGTCACTCGCCAAGACGGCTACGGCCCTCCCCTCCAATCTGGCCAATCCCGATACGATCGCTCGTCCCATGTCGGGTCGTGTTTCAATAAACGAAGCCTGATCGAAAATCAGATTCAGTATTTTGCGAACGTCGAAGGCATAGCGCCGATTCGTTGGCATCAGCGCGTGCAATCCGTCGGATTCGGGGGCCTGCCACTGCGTCAGGGGTCCTTGCACGCAAGCTAGCACCCTTTTGGCGACTGAGACCGCCTCGGCCTCATCGGCAACGACAATGTCCACCACGCCGTTTTTCCTGTGTACCGAGACTGGCCCGATGTCTTGAGGTTTCCAGCGCCCCAAACCACCGCCCTCGATCATCGCGGGCCCAGCCATGCCGATACAACTCGACGCCGTCGCGATGCGCAGATCAGCAGCACCAAACAGGGCCGCATTGCCCGCAAAACAGTAGCCATGATTCACCGCAATGCGCGGCACCACGCCAGTTAATGCCGCCCAGCGATGAAAAGTGGGAACGTTCAACCCCGCCATCGACACCAAGACGTCGGTGTCTCCGGGTCGACCACCGCCGCCCTCGGTGAACATCACAATTGGCAGGTTGTCCTCTTTGGCGAGACTCAACAATCGGTCGATCTTACGGTGATGGAAATAGCCTTGCGTTCCTGCCAGCACCGTATAGTCGTTAACAATCAAGGCGGTTTGGCTATCAGCACCAGGAAACAACTGACCATTTACAGCGCCAACGGCGGTAATCACAGCATCAGAAGCAGTATCCGCATAGAGCGCTGCGCCTTCGCGCCGACGCCGCTGCGCGGCGACCGCCAGTTGTCCGTATTCGCGAACAGGACTGCCGTCGGTCAAATCAAATAGATTTTCCCTGGCGGTGCGCCCGCCTCGCTCGCGCCGCTTGGCCACCGCCTCGGGTCGAGCGGCGTCCATCGTATTGGCCAGCTTCTCGTGAAGACTCTGATAGGGGTCCTTAGGGTGATCACTCATCGCCATATGGGTTCCTGAAAGACCTTACAGGGTCGCCGCCCCGCACAGCATTCATAATGCGGCGGTCGGTGGTTCAAGTCCACCTGTAGCTACCACAGCTTACTGACACCGAATCACCGATGGCGTGGGAAGGTCACCCCGGCCAAGCCTAGCAAAGCGCCTAAGAAGGGCGCCAATGCGGATGTAAAGACCCTGGCCAAGTGCCATGCTGCATTAACCTACAGGTGTTCTCTATTGGCACAGACTTTTGGCCGGTGTGGCAGGTCACTGAGAGTCATAGCTTGCATTGGGGATCAGGACATCATCGACAGAATCCTGGCTCATCTTCGAGAGATGGGACGAGACATTACAACTCTCCCCTTACTCGTCCCACCGGCACCACCTGAGCCATTGCCTCTTTTCGCTGGAAAGGAATCCAGCTCAACAGCACTCAATCAGCATGCAAGCCACTGAGGAATTCGTTGGTATACAGCGGTTCGTGCTGGGTTTCGAAAGAGAGAAAAAGATCTACAACGCCTGCAATACGGCTACCAGCCGCAGGCACTAGCCATGCCTTCATCCATGATCTCAGGCTCCAAGAGCACTTTCTAGACGACCAGTTACCCTCGACACCCCATTGATACTTCATATGCTTGTTTAATACATATACTCTCTTCGGTCTGCTCATTGCGGCCAATGCCTCTTTCCTCACAAGGCGTAGGCGCAAGCTGGGGACTGGACCCGATGCTAGGGCATCTCATGAGTCAGATGATGACGCCTGCCCGTGAAAGCGTGTTGCGCAGTATTCTTCTTCCTTTAACCGTTTGAGAGACACACTCTATGAAACCCATCGCAACACTCGTTCCAATGGGAACAATCACAGCACAACTGGGCGACCAAATTGAGCTTGGTTCCGGACCAAAGGGGGTCAGGTTAATTAGCGATGTTGTATCTGTAGAGGTCGAGAGTGATCGTGTAAACGCCTCTCTTGCAACGAATGACGCCGCTGATTGGTTGACGATTAGTGATAATGGAACCCTGGGCTGTCTCGACGTTCGATTCACACTCAAGACCGATGATGGAGCATATATCTATGTCGAGTATTCCGGACGAGCGGAGATGGAAACTGGCCAGATTGCTACCGCACCAACCTTCCAGACAAGCCACGAAAAATATCTTTGGCTGAATAGAGTGCAGGCCGTTGCAGCGGGCGTAATTGACGACGCGGGCAGACTGACTTACAGCATCTACGAAGTGAAGGTTTCAATAGAGTAGAGGCACGCTGTTTGTCTCGCTATCGACAAAACAAGCCCCCGGCAGAATCTTGGTAAGCTTGAAACCTTCGATCAAAGCATTCGCAAAACCACGTAATGAAAATGTTAAAGAGGAGCTACATGTGAAGAGCAGTTTTTTAGTTACACTTTCGATTATCCTGCTTGCCGCAACTGCCGCACAAGCTGGCCATCATGAGGGAGCAGAAGAAGAACGAACCGTAATAGGTATGGGCCTCTCAATGGATGGAGAACTCAAACCCTTGTATGCGGGGTCCTCGTCCAATATGAAAATTTGGCAGGATTGGATTCAGGCACACAACGACAGAGATTTTGACAAGATAGCCGAGATAAACGGTGACGATTTCAACGTTTATCTGCCCAATGGCCAGAGAATTATTGGTACCACCGAACACAGGGAGCTATTGGAGGGTTGGATAGCCGAAGCCAATACCACTTGGCAAATATTCTGGATGATTCCTAACGATGGCGTGAACTCTGAGGGCGTGATGGAGGAGTGGCTGTCCACAGGCAATATGTTGACCATGACAGATGCTGACGGGAACATTTCTCGTGAATTCCATCAGGTTGATATGAAGATGAAAAATGGGAAGTTATCGACGGGCTATGTCTCATCCATGGAAAACGCCCCAGCGCCGTAGCATAGAGAGCCAATTCGGGAGGATAAACCCGAAAGGTATATCGCCATAGAGGTGCTTTATTTTCGTTTGGCGGTCGCACCGCGCTAGTAAAAAGGGAGTACAAACGGTTTCGGGCGCCGTGTTTTCTCACTTTCAGGAGGCGAACCGACCCTACAATGCCGAGAGAGTGAGTGCCCGCTCTGCTTACGAGCGGGCTTTGTTAGGGTTTGGCGAAGATCTTAAGGACACCACCGAATAGTGGCAACATAGCCACCAGCACAATCGGTGCCCCTACCCACAACAACAAACCGTATGCCAGAGACATATCGGATCCATCTGCCCCGGCCGTCGAGGTTTCACCTAACAGCAACGAGCTGATGCCGTACGCAGTACCTATAACGATGGGACCCGCCACAAAGGCGTAAGTCAGGTTGCTTTTGCTTGCCATATCACTGTCTCGGTAGAATGTCTCTGGATGTCAAATCTTAGCCGAAGTGAGAGCGCGACGCTGCCTGTACCATCGCCAAACCAGCGGTGGCAGTTCGCCGCTTTTCGCAGAGTTCCACCGACAAGGTTCTCACAAAGAATCTGGCAGGGTCCTTGGCGTGGTCATTCATCGCTATATGGGTTCCTGAAAAACTGCACAGGGTCGCCCCACGCGCCCTGCCGGTTGACTTCAATCCCGGAGTTTTGCAGAATCGCGCGCCTTAAAGCTTTCCTTTACGTGGCTACGTAGCTCAGCTGGTTAGAGCACAGCATTCATAATGCTGGGGTCGGTGGTTCAAGTCCACCCGTAGCTACCAATTCTCCCGTGTTTTTGGCTCTTCCCCATTAGACTCTTCAGCGCAGCACTCATGATGTTGGGGCCGGTGGTCCACGTCCACCCACTGCTACCATCTTCATACCAATAGTCCGGCAATCAAGTGGTGAGTGCACCCCCCCTTACCACGTTTTTTGACGTCCTTTTATCCCGGTCAGTACCCCAGGTCTCTGCGCTACGGGGAGAGCATCTTGCGTCTAAGGATTGGCTTCATCGGACTGGGTACCATGGGGGGGCGATGGTCAGACGGTTGACCGCAGCCGGCCTAGCCGTTGTGGGATACGACCGCAACCCGACCGCTCGGGCGTCTTGCCAGGAAGTGGAGCAGGCAGCCAGTGCACTTGACTGAGCACAATCGGTGGACCTACTCCTCACCTCCCTTCCTCGACCCGATCATGTGGAATCCCTCATGATTGAGGGGGGTGTACTGGCCACCCTGAAAGAAGGACAAGTCTGGGTAGATTTCACCACGAATCGACGAGAAACATTAGTTGCCTGATTATCTAAGTGCGCCGCAAAAATCGTCGATTGTCTTGTGACCGGAGCAGTTGACGGTGCCCGCAAGGGGAAATTGACGCTCTTCGCCGGTGGTGACGAGCCAACGCTGGATCGCGTAGAGTCTGCACTTTCAAATTTGTGGCGCGTTATTCGCTGCGGTTCATTGGGCGCCGGTACGATTACCAAACTCGTGACCAATCAGCTCTGGTTTGTTCATGCGGCCGCCTTGGGAGAAGAATTTGCGCTCGGGCTGCGCTACGGCGTGCCGCTGGACACTCTGTGGGAGGCGATTAAAGACTCCGTTGCAGACAGCTTCGTCGCTCGACATGATGCCCCATCAATTTTTGCGGGCCACTATGACCCCAGCTTTCCCTTGGACCTCTGCATCAAAGACCTTCACCTAATAGCCGAACTACAATCCGAGGTAGGCGCAGAGTTGCCCCTCACCGACACCGCCCATGCCGCATTCAAGCGAGCTGGAAAAAGCTATGGTCTGGCTGCAGGTGAGTTACATGTCGCGAGACAAATCGAAGAAGACGCCAAACTTTCCTTCCGTCTCGATGGCGACTGGACACCGCATTGGGAGGCCTGATGTCACTTGGCGAATTGATAGACACGCAACGTTATCCATTGGAAAACTCGGATAACGCGACTTATAAAAAGGCCGTCGCCACGGCAAGACTGTCGTTGGCAGCTGAGGGCTGCGCGGTGCTGAAACGCTTTATTCGCGACCACACCCTGCGCCTGATGTCAGAGGAAATCATCGACAGAAAAGCCGCTACGCACTTTTCCGAAGACAGCATCAATCCCTACTTCCATACCCAAGACACCGCTGCCTACCCTGCGCGCCACCCAATGAACACCTTTCTGGAGCGCTCAAGTGGGTTCATTCCCGGTGACGCTTGCGAGAGCGGAACCATCAATCACACACTTTTCGAGCATCCCGCTGTAGGTCGTTTTCTGGCTGATTGTCTGGGACTCTGTGCCTTATATCCCTACTCTGACCCCCTCGCCGGCTTGACCTCCAACATTCAGGAGCCTGGCCAACAGTTCACTTGACACTTCGACACCAATGAGTTTGCCGACACGATTTTGGTCGACGCGGCCGATCAAGGAGGACTATTCGAGTATGTGCCGGGTATCCGCTCCGCCCAGCGGAGAACTTCGACAAAGTCCGAGACATTCATGAAGGAAGCCAAACGGGGATCCGAACGCTAAATCTCGAACCCGGAGACTTACAGATTTTTCGCGGCCGTTACTCCCTTCACCGCGTCACCCGCGTCGCACCCGGATCAAATCCGCGGCATGCCGCTATCTTTGCCTATACAGAGCAGGACGGCGTGATTGCAAGAGTCGCAAGGACCCGACCATTATTCGGCAGAGTGCTGCCGGAGCATGTCGCCGCTGAAGAAAAGCGCATTCGCAGCGACACGTTGATCGACTGATAGCCAAAAACAAAGATACGTCTGAGGTGGTTCCGCCGTCGCCGCTCAGGTAATGTGCTCGTGGCGCTAACTCAGATAACGCGTGGTGTGAGGAGAGGTTATGACCCGAATAGTCGTATCAGGTATCGTAGAATTCCCCCCCGAGGTGCGGGACGAGGCCTTGATCAAAGGCAAGGAACTCATAGAAGGGGCATACACCGAAAAAGGCTGCATCCACTATCTTTGGACGGCCGATCTGAATCATCCGGGACGGGTCGTAGTTTATGAGGAGTGGGGGTGCGCAGACGATCTCGAGGCACATCTCAAGGGCGAGTGGTACCGAAACATGTTTGGACACCTTGCCCAATTCAATATCGTGAGCGCAGAGACCCACAAATTTCGGGTAGACCGCAAAGAGCCCGTCTACCGAGAGGATGGGACAGCAACCGCCTATTTCACCGATGAAAATAAGTAAGGGTTTGAGAGGGTAAGCGTCGGCAATCGGCCTCACCGCCGGAAAGTCAGCAATTATACGAAGCGCGTTTCTCCACCCGCTAATCGCATAAAAATCCCCTTTGACCGGCTTTAGCCCGGCGTCGAGCACGGGCGTTGCTACTATGTCCGCACTAAAAATAAGGATATAGGCGGAGTAATATCTCATGCACACCAACCGGATCCCGCTGGGACAAAAGATAGCCTTCGGCATTGGTATGCTGGCAAACCAAATGTTTCCCGCCGCATTAGGTATCTTCATGGTGATACTGGTGCAGAGCCTCGGTATGAGTCCCTTGTTGTGGGGCCTTATTTTTTTCCTCCCTAAGCTGGTGGACTGTATCACCGACCCCGTCATGGGCTTTATTTCCGACCGCACCGTGTCACGCTGGGGCAAGAGACGTCCCTACATTTTCATTGGCGCAATTCTCTCCGGGCTCTCCTACATCGCCATGTGGCAGCTGTCGGCCGACAACAGCGAGTTCTACAATTTTGTTTATTTTCTGTGCTGGTCCTGCGTTTTCTTTATCGGCCTCACCATATTTAGCGTGCCTTATGTGGCGATGGGTTATGAGATGAGTGACGATTATCACGAGCGCACCCGGCTAATGGCGGTCGCGCAGTGGATTGGACAGTGGGCCTGGGTTATCGCGCCTTGGTTCTGGATCGTGCTCTACGACCCGGACTGGTTTGAAAGCGCAACCGAGGGGGCCCGCACTTTGTCAGTCTGGGTCGGCTTGGCCTGCATGCTGTTGGCGATGGTACCCGCCATTTTCTGCCGAAGCGACAGCAGCTCGCCCGACACCGGTAGCCCGCATCGCAACCAGAGCCTCGGCGCTGTCGTCCAAGAGCTTTTACACGGCATCGTGATCACCCTGCAGTGCAAGCCCTTTCAACAAATCTGTATTGCCACCTTTTTTATATTCAACGCTTACAACACCGTCGCGGGTTTCGCTTGGTTCATTATCGTGTATTACATGAATCAAGGTGATCCCGCACTTGCGGGGGTCTGGCCTACTTTATTCGGGAGCGTATCGGCACTCTGCACCTGCTTTTTGGTGATACCGACCATTAATTGGATGGCGCAACGTTACGGGAAGCGCCTGACCTTCATGATCACCCAATCTGTCTCCATTTTGGGATATCTGATGTTCTGGTGGAGCTTTAACCCCAGTAATCCCTACCTGATGTTCCTTCCTATTCCAATTTTCGCCTTCGGCATTGGGGGTTTATTCACCATCATGATGTCAATGACTGCCGATATCTGTGATCTTGACGAACTGCATACGGGCGCGCGCCGCGAAGGGCTGTTCGGAGCAATCTATTGGTGGATGGTGAAGTTTGGCCTTGCCTTTGCGGGTCTCTTAAGCGGATTCATTCTGACTTTCATTGGCTTTGATCAAAACGTCGCCATCCAATCGGAAGATACGCTGGCCCAACTGCGCGTAGCGTTTATTGGCATTCCGGTCAGCGGCACCTTGATTGCGCTCTGGGCCATGCGGAGATATGAGCTCGACGAACAGGCAGTCGAAAAGGTCAAGGTCGCTCTAACCGCGCGCCGGAATGGACAGGAAACTGCTGAAGCCCCATTGGCTCCGGCCTGAGATGCGTCATTGTGAGTTCGCGGAAAATTAACGCGCTAATGAAGGGGGTTCACCACCGTCACCGTCAAGCCCACGACCTCACCTCGCTTCATAAAAATAGCGTTGGAGAATTCTTCCGATAGTTGATCTGTCAGGAAGACAGAATCGGGGCCGTTTTTAAGCGCGACGGTAATCGACGTCTCAGCGCCCAGCTGTATAGCAACGGGCACTTGGCAAAGCGTAAAACCCAGTTGACCCGGAGCGATCGGTACCGATCGCTCCTCGCCCTCCACATCCACATAGCGCAGATCTGAAGCCTCCGAGAGAAACTCTTGGGTCCGGAGCAATACCGGATCAAAAGTAATGCAGCCACCACGCACAATCACGCCCATTTCGGCCATCCTACTCAGCACTTCCTCTTTTACCTGCCCCGTCATCCCTGGTTGCCGGGCCCCGCCGAATCCTGGCGTGTGTGAGTAGGGATCGGTTGGGAAAGCACCGTAAACTTGGGGGGACTTGTTAAAACCAAGACCCGAGCGAATATCCTCGTAGGCAGACAACAGCCCACGCAAAAGATCTGAATCAGCGCCCGCGTCTTTTGCCGCGATGACGTTCTCACTCGCAGCAAGCAAAAGCTTCGACACCATGTGCCAATAAATAGACCCTATACCCTCGTAGGCATACATGCCGCCAGAGCGCCCGGTAAACAAATCATGTTTGAAGGTTTCAACAAACAATCGATTGATCGCCCTGCGCTCGACATCATCGAACGCGTGCCCGGCCACACTCAGATCATCAAGTACGGCGTCCACATCCTCGACCTTAGTCAAACGTCCGTTGAAATGAACTTCTCCAGTAGCGTCCTTTGTAACCAGCGCGGTATTGCCACTGGCCATCAGCCGGCTCAAACCGGGAATTGCCGCCAAGGAGGCCTCGGTGATACGGTTTTTGTCTGGGAAACGGGGCAACACTTTGTGGGGATACAATAGGTACGAGTGCTGACGCTGCGTATAGAGTGCCGACTGGCGCAAAGCGCGCAATACCGACAACGCCTCCTCAGCAGAAAGCAATTTTGCACTCAGTACCGCCACCTGACCTTCGAGCATCTCGTCAAGTCGCACCAGCGAGACAGACGCCCCTTGTGTGCGAAGCCTATTGTACGCATGAAACAACCCGTCCTCGCGGCGATTATCTCGAATGCTTCTCGCCAGCACCGGGAGACAAGTGCCAATGAAAGATCTCACCCTCGCGATATCCAAATCACTCCGGCGTCCCGAGAAACCGCTCTCATAGATTGTCTCGCGATAAGCCTCTCCTGCCCTACCCAACTGCTCCAAAACGGTATAACGAAGCGCTTCACCTGATGATTCGGTACTTAACGATTCGCTGTTTTCATTGAAGATGTTGGCCACGCTGTCAAAAAGTGAAATTAATTCATCTGACACAGGTGCGCTGGCGAGATCCGAAGCTGCTATCAGCGAATCGAGCACCGTCAGAAAGCGGTGCAGATAACAGAGCGTCACCATGGATACGCCCGTACCTACCAGAGCGTTATTGGCGTCGTTCCATTCGGGGCGCTGGGTATTCATCCAAATCCCACCGCCGGGCACAAAATTGGTCAGCTTGGAGAGCGTCATAGCAAACAGCTTCTCCAGTAAATTCACCTGATAAATTTGGTCATTGACCCATAACAACCGACCATCGGCACCGACCTCACTGACGCGCCGGGCTATTTCGCTATCGAGCACGGTATCAAAAACAATGGTGTCGTAAGGATCAGCAAGCAGGCGGTCCAAACCCTTTATGCGGTAAGGAACGTTGGCGTACGCGAAAACGTCTCGCGCCAACAGTGCCTCAAGGCCTTTGGGGAAGTGACTTTGCGCCAGTTCAATCAACTTCGACAAGTAAATGACCTGGTGATCCCCCCAATAGCCAATGTTGGCCCAAGGGTTATCGGGCTCGGGTTTCTCCCAGTCGATGCCTTCACGGGTGATGCGATAAGGGTTATAACCATCCGCTGTCGTTGCACTCACAAACTTGCAGATCATGTTGTCGATATAACCGGGCACCGATACCGACAATGCCTCCCAATTTTGAAAGATATCTCGCCAGTTGCCTGCAAAGGCCAATCGTTTCTCATTTGATTCGGTCAGCACGTCAATAGAAAATTGATTCCATGGACGCGATGGATCGCCATGACGACGGCTAAAAGTGAGCGGCATGTACTCCAGAAACAACCGCATGAGCATTGGCTGGTTGGCGCGCTCTATCCTCTCACGAAGATCGGCATACGCTATTTTCTCGGGCAAGTCGGTCATCAGTGACATCAGCGCAGGCGCGACGTCACAATTCCACTGCTCGCAGAACGTTTGAAAATCGCGCTTTGACAGCCAATAATTATTATCGAAATAGCCGCCTCGCATCACGTTAAACAAAACATTTGCAGTGTGATGCGCAGCATCCAGTGGCTGCGAGGTCATTTGAAAGCCGTCAGCCATACCGATGATCTGTCTCAATTGGGCTTGTCCCGCGCGCAAATCATGAGTGATCTCCTCAGACAACGGCTCGCCACTGACAATTGCATTGATCAAGTTGGCGACTGCGTCCGGGCCCTGGTTAACGTCTGCAACAATGCCCCAATGGCGCTCCTCATCAGGAGGTAAGGCAATCTCGTCAACGACAAAGTAAGCGCCCCTTCGGCCGTGAACATCGAGTTCTTGCTCTATGTCGAGCCCTTGACGAAATCGATCAAGCTGCACCGAGGAAAGTAAATACTGCGGCTGAGATAAGCCGTAGGACCAGGCGGTTGTGGCAGAGAGGCACTCGCTTGGTTCGGCTCGGTCCGTCAACAACGAACTCATGGTGAACATGCCCACACCCGAATCGCTGTGTAACTCGCTCTTTTTATAGGCATCGACCAGGCAACTCAGCTCATTTTGAATGCCCGGAGTCACACCATAGGGCATCAGATTTTGAAGCCCATCCAAAAAGCGAATGTTGTCAGAACGATCGCCCTGATTACTCAACGCAGATTTTTTTACAAAGCCAAACCGATGAGACATCTGCCAGGAATAGCGATAAGTCAACTCAAGATCGAGGTTTACTTCTTCAAAGATGAGCGTATTGCCCAGCGTGTTTTTATAGAGATTACGCTCTATCCGGTACGCGCCATCAAGATGGCGGGCAAAGGGCTCCCAATAAAGTGTCTTTCCCAAGCGACTTACCAAAAACACCGCACAATGTCCCGTGACATGAGCACTCTCGGCGATCTTGTCCTCCGTGTAGTAGGGAAACAGCGCGCTACCAGAGTTGGTTCGCCCAGCGGTTAGCGCGCCGGAGGTCGAAATAAACAGCCAATGATTAGCGTGACTCACCAGACTAACGAAGAAATTGGGAATCCGGTCGAAGTGCCTAATACGATAAAACGGCTCCCCCTCAAGGATCAGGTATTCTCCGGCAGGAGATCCCGAGGGTTGAAGAAGGGGCTGTTCTCCCAGCCATATTGTTTTCTTAGTCATTATTTTCGAGCCTTACCGCGTCTACTCGTCTTAAGACCTTTGCCGCAGTTTTCCTAATGCGGCAGACCACTCATAGTAAGCCAACAGCTCCATGCACAGAGCATGACAGCTCCCGTTTTATCGGGGCAAACAGTCACTTTGTCGTATTGAGCCTGTTACTCGGGGGGTCAACCTGTCATCGTCGCTCAGTCCACTTCCCGCACCCAATCGCTATGGCATCCCATCGTTTTTTTTTACGACTGCTAATTGGTACTTGCGTCAGCATGGCGTGTTTAGGCCAGACGGAATTTGCGCTCAATCTGGGGTCTGATAAATCCGGTAGCTGGCAAAACCACGCCTTCGAAGGCATCGGGTGCCCAGAGCAAACTCAATGTCATGCCTTAAACGCCGTATACGGTTCCGACCAACCCGATGTTTTCCAAACCTACAGTGAAGGGACCGTCTCCCTCACGCAGTCGGTACCG
>Ga0255783_10004064_pt1 | contig 13605 bp, 7 predicted proteins | sample 011ome_22_FD_179981 | JGI IMG/M metagenome (GOLD analysis project Ga0255783, IMG submission 179981) | Coastal salt marsh microbial communities from the Groves Creek Marsh, Skidaway Island, Georgia - 011507BT metaG (version 2) | ecosystem: Environmental > Aquatic > Marine > Intertidal zone > Salt... | reverse complement strand
CACGCACATTTCACACGAAAATGCAGCCTCTTCTGTCGAAAAATAATGACAACGACGACGACGACGACGACGACGACGACGAGAAAAGAAGAAGAAAACAAAGAAGAAGAGAGAAGAAGAAGAAGAAGAAGAAAGAGATGAAGAAGAAAGAGAAGAGGAAGAAGAAAGAGATGAAGAAAAGAGAAAAGAAAACGACGACGATTCAGAAGAAGAAGACCACCGCTGAGGAAGAAGAAGAAGAAGAAGAAGAAGAAGAAGAAGAATCAGAGGACGAGGACGAAGGAGAGAAACACCACCGACAACAGAAACGGAGACGCTACGACCACCACCACCACCACCGCCACCGAAAAGGGTCGTCTTTGCCCGTCGTGGTCGGCGGGGCGAAGAGGAAGAGAATTGACGTTTCTGATGTTGAGGAGGCGTTAGAAGTAGAATTAGAAGAAGAAGAAGAAGAAGAAGAAGAAGAAGAAGAAGAAGAAGAGGAAGAGGAAAAGGAAAAGGAGGGAAATGAGGAGGAGAAACCAGTATTGACGAAAACGTACGACATTACGGCGTGGAAAGAAGAAATCGCCAAGCACAAAAGAAGCAGCAGACAAACGACGACGCGGAGAAGGAAAAACGACGACGACGACGACGGCGCTTTGGGTGGTACTAGTGCTCGAAGTGACACCACCAGAGCTGAGCTAGCTATTGCTGATAATACTGACAAAAGTGGTGGCGGCGGTGAAAATGCTATTAACGACGGTACTCACAAGAACAAGCGGTTTTTGCTGCGAGTACCGCTTTGGGCGCAAAAATCAGCGCTCGCGCAGAGCGCGGTTTCCAAAGCGTTTAAAAGAGAAACTATTATTAGTACGAGTGATGACGAGAAAGACCAACGCGAAGAAGCGTCCCCAGTACCACCATCAGCAGCAACAGGAGGAGGAGGAGCATCGAAAGCATCATCATTTGAACAGGCGTTGAGAGCAAACAGAGCGACGCAAGCGCGCGCGAAGGAAATGTTGGAAAGCATAGATGCGTTGATTGAACGAGACGCTTTGAAAATTGAAGAAATCAAGGAACTTTGGCAAAGTCGCAAACACCAACAGACGCAATCAGAAGATGAAGAAGAAGAAGAAGAAGAAGAAGAAAAAGCGAAAGAGGAGCAGAAAAATAATTTTGCCGCTGCCGACGCCTCTTCTTCTCTCGCAGATGGTGATGGAGGTGGTGGTGATAGTGATGGAAAGAACGCTTTTTCGAGACAAAGACCAAGAAGGAGAAATGACGACTGCGACGAAGAGTTGGAAGCAATCGCGAATAACGTCGGGAAAATTCTTCGAAGAAAAATGGGCCGTCCTCCGTCGAAGAAGAGTAATAAAGATAACATTAGCGCCACCGACAACGACGAAATCAATAATCATTGGTCGTCCCCGTCGGCGTCGGCGTATTTTCAGGTGGTTGGAATCGCAAGCGAGCTTGAAAACGATGACGACGATAAATTATCTCCAAAAGCTCTTCTTCCAAACGATATAAACAACGGTAACAACGATTCGGCTTTCGCGAGAAACGTCGAGCGTAAGATTCCCTTGCACTTCAACGATGCCTCTAGTAACGGTTTCAAACCTTGGTCGGAGAAAGACGATTTGGCTTTAACAGAAGGCGTTCGCTTGTATCTGCTCGAGAAGAGACGTCTGAGGAAACAAGTCGACTTGGAAGAGTTGGCTGGGGAGAAAATAATCCCAGTTGAAGACATTTTAACAGACGTTTCGAGAGGATGGCAAAGCGTTTGGGAGAACTGTTCTTCTCGCCGTTCTTCATCGACAACGACGCCAACATCGATCGATGACTGGTCCGCGGTTCGAAACCTGTGCGTTTTTAAGAAGAAAACTGGCGCCGATGATGGTAATAATAAAGAAAGAGAAGAAGACGATGACGACGATGTGGATCACAATAAGCTGGCGCTGTCGAGAACGCCTGACGATTTGCGTTTACGATGGATACACGCGGTTGATCCGAGGATAGCATCGACGATAGATTCTTCTTCGGAAAAAAAGACGGCGACTTCCTCCTCGAACGCGGCGCTGTGGAGCGAAGAGGAAGACACGTTTCTCGCTTCTCTCGTCGAGGAAGATGCATTAGAAGAAGAAACTGGTGGTTTAATAGAAAAACGCAAGTGGTTTCGAGTAGCGAACAATTTGAACGTGCACATGAAACAACGCTCGAGGAGTGGAACAACAAAACAGGGCGACGATGTTGACGACGACGCGGGGGAGGAGAAGAAAGAGGAGAATTTACGGCGAGAATTGTTGCTACGATCGCCGTTTCAGTGTCTCCATCGATACCAGACTATCTTGAACAAAAATATAACCCGCTCCAAATGGACGAGCGAAGACGATTGCGCTCTCCAGACTTTTGTCCAAGAGTGCGGCCAAGCCAGATGGAACGAGTGCGCGAGATTCTTACCAGAATATGGTCACACTGCCACGCAGTGCAAGCATCGCTTTTTAAAGTTGATGCAAAACAATTCAGAGAAGGAGTACAAAAAAGGTAAGTGGACGAAAGAGGAAGACGAAGAGTTGAAGGCGATTGTTTTGGGGGAACAAAAAGACGGAGAAGAAGAAGATGAGGAGGATCAGGAGGAGGAGAGAGAGAAAGAGAAAAACAATAATAATGCTGAGAGTAATGCGATTCCGTGGTCTCTCGTCGCGAAGAAAATGAGCACGAACAGAAGAGACAAGCAATGTCGAGAACGATGGACGAACATTTTACAACCTTCTCTTTTGAACGAACAGTTCGGAACCGCGACTGGGATGAAGAGAAAATTCACTCCGAAAGAAGACGCGATGTTGTTAGTTTTGCACGCGAATTTTATCGATAAGAAGGAGAGGCGGAAAGACTGGTCCGTCTTTGAATCGACCGAGGTTCTCCCGGGAAGATCGGTGAAACAGTGTAAGCAACGCGTGGCAACGTTGTTGAAGAAGAAGAAAGAAGTCGAGATTCGAGAAAGGCTTGAGCGAGAAATTACCAAGGAAAAGAACAAGGGGAGCGGTATGCAGCGCCTTGTATTCTGGTTGCAGCAGCCGTCGAAGTGAAGATTAACTTCTGAATAAGAAGTTCTATTACTACGCAAGGTGAAGAAGGTGAAGAAGAGGAAATAAATACTCGTATGAGTAAAATACGTTTTCGACATAATAAAAACTTAGCGTTGTGTTAATCAAACTCCTTTTCTTTCACGTCGTAATAAAACCATAACCTCTCTGCTCGAGTGTATATGCGCGCGTTCTCTTCCTCTTTCTCTCTCTTTCCGTTAAACTCTTACTCTTCTCTCTCCCTCTCTCTGATACATTATATAAATTCTAAAACCAAATATTTTTGTGTTCACATCCTCGTTCCCTCTTCTCTGCGAAGAAAAGAAAAAGTTTTGACGACAAAAACATTTACTTACCGGCGGCAACCGCGACTCTTTCCGCGGCTTCGAACGCCTTGGCGCACGCGGCTTCGTCGACGGCACCAGCGCATTGCTTACCCATTTGAACCAACGCGGCGCCTCTGCCTTCTTCGAGGACTTCATCGGCCGGGATGAGGTTCAAGCCGTTAACCAACTCTTGGGCGACCATGCCGGAGATGGAGATCATCGCCAAGCGGCCGTTGTTGATTTCCTTCAATCTCGCTTCGGCCATGTCTTCAGCGGTCTTGTTGTTGGACAAGCCGAGCGGGTCAAAGCCCCATTGGCCCGGGACGTAGTCGTCGTTCAAGGAGAACAACTCGCTGGTGAACGGATCAGACCAGCCTTTTTGGACGCGAGTGGATTCCAACAAGAAGATGGTGGCGCCAACCAAGCCCCAAACCAACCCCGGGGTTTGTTGGAAGTGGTCGATGGCCGGACCGGTGACTTGCGCGTCAAACAAGAACGAAGAGCCTTCGACTTGTTCGCCGACCAAGAAACCGACGGTGGCAATCATAGAGACGCGACCGTGCGTGATCTCGGCTTCGCGGAAGCGTTGCAAGTCGCCGCCGTTGATGCCTTTGCAGAAGCCGAGGATGTCCAAGCCTTCCGGGAACGGCGCGCACGCGCCGTCCAAGCCAGCCGCAGTCGCTTCCTTGATGTCCGCGTATTGTTTGGATTTGTCGAAAACGCCAGATCCAGACGCGCGAACCGTCGGCTGTAATGTTTTATTAGTATTAGTTAGTATGTTTGTGGTGGTGGTGGTTTGAAGAAAGAAAAATGTCAAAGGTGTCAGTTAAAAATTTTTCTTTTTTTTTGAGCCACACGTCAGCCAGAGAGTGAAAACTTTTTTCGTCAAAAGTGGTACTTTTTCTCTTTTTTGATGACGTGACGTATTTATTCTCTCTTCTTCTTCTTGTGTGATATTCTTTCAACCACGAGGGACTCAAAAGAAGAGAAGAGAGAGAGAGAGAGAGAAGCCTTCTTCTTCTTCTTCTTCTTCTTTGTCTTCTTCTTCTTCTCGATTGCATCAGAAGACAAAAGAGAGTAAAAGAGAACGAAAGAGAGAGAGAGAGGAGAAAGACGCGCGCAAAGTTTGGAAAGAAAGAAGAAGAAGAAGAGATGGAAAAGAAAAAAGATTAAACGAGACGACGACGATTCAGACGACGACGACGCGAGTAATCTTTTTTCTTCTTCCATTTCTTCTTCTTCTTCTTCCGTGATGAGTGCGCTTTAAAACGCGACGTGAAAGAAGAAGAAGAGTAAGAAGAAGAGTAAGAAGAAGAAGAAGAAGAAAGAGTCGTCGCACCTTAGCCAGAGATGCCATGATAGTGAGAGCCATTTTTAGTATATAGAGTAGTAGTGAAGCGTGTGTGTTTTGTGTGGTTGTTTTTTGGTGATGCGTTGTTTTTGTAGCCACACAAGTCAAGAAGAAAGCGTGCGGCTGACGTGTGTTTTACGTCGTAAAAACCAAAAGAGACAAAAGAGAAGAAAAAAGTTTTTTTGGGTGGTTCTTTTTTTTTGCTTTTTTTCATGAATGGGGGAGTTTTGGGGGCCTAGAGGACACAACCTCAATCACACAACACATCAAAAATCACAAATCATCATCTTCTTGTGACTTCTTCTTGACTTCTTCTTGACTTCTTCTTCTCTAAAACGTAAAGAAATGAAGCGAATATTGTGCGCGGTGCCAAAAACGACCATGTGCGGAAGCACAACCAGAGAAGGGAAAATGAACAACAACAACGACGACATGAATACTACGAATACGAATAAAGGGGGAGGAGGAGAAAATAAGAATTGGTCCAACGCGTACGAAAAGTTTCGAAAAGAAGCCTCGGATTTAACCGAAGAAGAGGCGAAAGAGTTGTGGAGAAAGACGAAACAGTGCATGGCGCAAGAGGACGAGGTGCAGTTGAGATTGTACGCGGAGTTGGATTTGATTTACGGCAGTGATGATGATGATGATGATGATGACGAGGATGATGATGGTGAGGAGGAGGAAGAGGCTGTCGAGAATAATTTAAACAATACTACTACTACTAATAATAATAACAAAACGAATAACGCTACTAGGTCGAAACAACTACTAAAAAGAAACAGTCAAAGGCATAAAGATTTAGTGCACGAACGGGTGCGGATCGCGCTCGCGAATGAAATCCGACAGAAAGCGATCGAGGCTGATTCGGTGGACCCGTTCGATATGATTATGAGTTCCTCGGACCAATCGTTGAAGAAAGTCGGATTGAGTCGAATCCGGAGTAGCGAGTAGTAGAGAAATGTATATACGTGTACGTACAGGGTACTACTTTTAGATAGAGATTAACTACTACAAGTTGCAACAGTACACGCCGACTAACAAAACGAATCCTCCGACAAATGTGGCCGGTCCAGGAATTGAAGAAACGGACAACAGATATCCAATCGCAGACCCGATGATTGGTTCGAAAGATAACGCGAATGTGACCGTCAGAGAGGATAAGTGCTTCATGGCGACGAAAAAGCCCGAGTGACCTAACGTGCCAGGGACGACGGCCAGGAAAAAGACGAGGAAGCACGTCTTTTGGCCAACCGCGGGATCCCAAAATCTCATCCATCGATAACTTTCTAAAAAGACCGTCGGCTTAAAGCCGCCGTCATCATCAAACGCGCACGTGAGAACCACCACAATTTGTAAAAATATCGCCGCCGAGGCGACGATAGGAAACGAATACACAAATATCGGCATCGACGGTCTATCGCCTCTTATTTTTGCCCCGATGGCGATGTATCCGCACACCAAAATCGCAGACAACAGACTGAGAACGTCTCCTTTCAAAGAAGGCCTGTCGTTACGCTGACTACTACTACTACTACTACTACTACTACTATTACTACTACCATTCTTATTTGTTGCGTCAAAAGCGATGATGCACGAACCTACGAAACCTATAATTGCGCCGATGACTTCAAAACTTGAAACGTCTTTGAATCGAAGAATCGAAGAAGAAGAAACAGAAGAGGAAGGAGGAACAGTATACAATTCTGTAAACTCATCGTCGTCGTCGTCGTCGTCGTTAACGTTTTCATTCTCTTCTTCTTCTTCTTCTTTTTTACCTTCTTCTACGTTGTATTCGTGCAACTCAATCTCGCCTCCATTCGCGCCGGTCTCGCGCGTCTCGTTATTGTCTTCGTCGCCAACAGTATTCTTTTTCTGTTGCTGTTGCTGCCTATTCTTCTTCGAGACCACCCAAACGATAACTTTTTGCACTTTCTCGCTTCGAAACGTCATCGCCGTTAAACATACGTACGCGATTGGTGAGCTCGTGACGAATAAAAGCGAGTGCGACAAACTCGTTCTCACCAAGCCGTTCATCCAAAAGTAAAAGTGTAAGCTCAAGAAGAAACCGCTCAGAACGAACACGTGCAAGTTCTCGCGGAGATATCGAGCGTCTTCCTCGTTGTTTTCATCACGTATCGTCGTCCTCGTTCGTTTCCTCTCTTCTCCTCTCAAAGAAGACGAAGAAGACGAAGAAGAAGAGCGAAAGAGAAGCGAACACAAAAATATCGGCAACTGCACCAACGCCGTCGCGGTTACGCGAGAAGAAGCTAACAACGCCGCCACTTTTTCTTCTTTTTCTCCTTTTTCTAAAACTCCTTTATTATTATTATTATATAAAGGTTCCCCTTCGAGTATTTTGAATATCACTCCAGCCGTGGACGCGCTGACAATCGCGACGACTAAAACGAAAATCGATGAATTCGTCTTTCGAGAAAAAGGAGATGAACTTTCTTTTTCCTCAACGATGCTCATCTTTTTTAGAGGCGTTTATCTTCCTTCTCTTCTTCTTCTTCTTTGTCGTCGTCGTCGTCGTCTTTGAGTTCTTCTTTGAGTTCTTCTACCACGTAAGACAAACAAAAAGGAAGGAAGAAGAGAGAGACGAGAGGAAACAAAATTTGCCTGCGTGTTATGTGATAAATAATAAATGAAGAAGAAAAGTTTCTCATCAAACAATTGAAAGAAAATGATGATGGAGTTTTGATGATGACGATGATATAAACTTGATGATGATGATGATGATGATAATAATAATAACTCGTAATAATAATAATAATAATAATAATAATAATAACAATAACAATTATCTCTCTTTCTAACGACTTATACGACCGTCGACAAAACTCTCCAACGTTTCTCGCAACTTTGTTTGATCAAAGTCGCCGGTGAAGACGCAACCGCCCAAATCGCCTTTTAACAGTATAAAGTTCATTTTACCTTGCGACGCTTTTTTATCCACCGCCATCAAGTCCATGAATTTCTCTTTTGTCATGCTACCACGCGGGACCTCGATGGGTAAATCAAATCGTTTCAACAAATCCACCGTTCGCGTCTGTAAGTTTTCGTCGATCCATCCCAAGCGGAAGCTCAAATCCGCCGCCATCGCGGTTCCGATGGACACCGCTTCGCCGTGTAAATATTCCCCGTACCCGACGCCGGTTTCAATCGCGTGACCAAACGTGTGTCCTAAATTTAAAGTCGCTCGAACGTTCAATCCGCTCTCTTTCTCGTCTAATTCAACCACCTCCGCTTTGTTTTCGCACGATCTTTGGATGGCGTAGACTAAAGATTTTCGATCGATTGCTTTCTTTTGCAACTTGTCCGCGTTTTGTTCGATCCAATCGAAAAACTTCGCGTCGCGAATTAAACCGTATTTAATCACCTCGGCTATTCCCGAGTTGTATTCTCTCTCCGGTAAGGAATCTAGACTGTCGATATCCACGAACACGCACTGCGGTTGGTAAAACGCGCCAATCATGTTTTTGCCTTTTTTATGATTCACGCCGGTTTTCCCGCCCACCGAGGAGTCCACCATCGCCATCACCGTCGTCGGTATTTGGATAAAATTCACGCCTCTTTGATACGCGGACGCGGCAAATCCAGTCATATCCCCTATGACCCCACCGCCTAAAGCGATGAACGTCGTCTTCCGATCCAAGCGAGCATCCAACGCTTTTTCGAAAATCAAATCGAGAACGTCCAAGTTTTTATGCTCTTCGCCGTCCGGCAAGACGACCGATTCGATTCTCAACGATTTTGACGACGACGAAAGAAGGAGACTCTCTTTCACTTTTTCCAGGTACAACGGCGCGACGGTTTCGTTCGTGACGATTAAAACCGTCTCGCCTTTGATGTGTTTTCGCAGCAAGTCGCCTCGCTCTTTCACGAGCTCGGAGCCGATGTAGATGGGATAGTCTCGTTGACCATCTTGGTCCAGTTTGACGCTGACGATGGCGTCGGGTTCTTTTCTTCTGTTGTTGTTGTTGTTGTCGTTGTCGTCGTTGTCGTTCTCCTTCGCGTCGTTGGAGATGAGCGTCGTCGTGGTTTTCGCGTTCTTCTCATTCGTTCTTCTTCTTCTTCTTCTTCGATTTTGACGACGACGACTAAACGTGGACGACGACGTAAACGACGACGACGACGAAGTCAAACCCCGACGAGAAGAACAAGAACACGACGCGCAGGAGGAGAGGGAGAGGGAGGAGAAAAAACGCATATCTCTTTACTACCTCTCTCTCTCTTTACTTCACTCTTCTCTCTCTTTTTGCCGTTTTGACAGAAGTGTGTGTTTCTGCGTGTTTTCTTTTTTTGCAAAAGTGTTATCCAAAATGATCCCAAACCCGAAACAAAAGAAGAATAAAAAAAATTCGAGAAAGAAGAAAGAAGAAGAAAGAGAAGAAGAAAAAGTTTTTATCATACAGAAGAAAGAGTATAACGAATACTACTAAAAGAACACACCTAAACAAACTGCGTCGCATCAAAAGAAGGAAGATGACGACGAAGAAGAAGCAGACGAAAACAACAACAACAACAACAACAACACCAACAACACCAACGACGAGAAAGAAGAAGAAGAAAGAATCATCATCGTCTTCATCTTTTCTTCGTCGACACATCATCCTGCCAATCTCGGACGTCTTCGTGGCGATTAGATCCATGAACGTGCGACAGTTAACTCTGCAACTTTTATCTTTGACGCTCATCGTGACCAGCGCTTTAATGATTTGGAAGAGTTTGTGCTTATACACGCACTCGGAAAGTCCAGTCGTGGTGGTTTTGAGTGGGAGCATGGAACCCGCGTTTAAACGAGGAGATATCTTGTTTCTCTCGTTGAAGAAGATCAAAGAAGAAGACATCGAAGACGAAGAACGGAAAACGAGAGTCGGGGAAATTATCGTCTTTTCAATCGACGGAAGGGAGATTCCAATCGTACACAGAGTCATAAAGAGCCATTTCCATCCTTTCGTCTCTCCTCCTTCTTCCTCTTCCTCTTCTTCCTCTTCTTCTTCTTCTTTGCCGACGACGATTAAGACGACGAAAAAGGAAAGCGGCGAAAACGAAAAAGACCAAGGACGCGGCGGTAATACCAGCGGCGAGGACGGTTTGAGTAGCACTAGGAGCGATGGTAGTGGTAGTGGTGAAGGTGATGATGATGATAATAATAATAATAGTAATAATAGTAATAATAATAATAATAGCAGTGAGGAGGAAACTTCTTCTTCTTCTTCGTCGTCGTCGTCTGAATCGTCGTTATTCAAACACGAGATGCTCACGAAAGGCGATAACAATTACATGGACGATATCGGCTTATACGCGCCCGGACAGAAATGGTTGAACGAGAAACACGTCATGGGAAGAACGGTTGGATATTTACCGCACGTCGGGAAAGCGACGATTTTGATGAACGATCATCCGATGATTAAATACGCGTTGATTTTCATTCTCGGTCTTCTCGTGATATCCGGGAAAGAGGGATGATTATTCGGACGACTGGAGTGAGAGAGAGAGAGAGAGAGAAAATTTAGTACTACTACTACTACTACTACTACTACTACTACTACTAGTATTACACACAACAACTCGAATAATAACTCTTGTTGCAAACTAATTATTAAAGTGAATCCAACACTTCTTCGACTAACTGAGAGATTATTTTCTTCTTCGCTTTGTTCATCATGATGGATTCGTATAATTCGGCGCTCAGCGACGCGCTAATTTGCGACAGATTTTCAAATCGTTTGAAACGCATCATGGTGTTCGCGCCGCCTCGTTTATTACTATTCTCGGCGGCGAGTTCCAACGATCCCGCGGAGGTGATGTAAGAACTTCCATCGACGATGTGCGTTCTGAACCATCTTTGGACTGTTTCCTCGTCGTCCTCTCCATCGTCGTTTTCTTCTTTTTCTTCTTTACCTTCATCTTCGTCGGCGCCATCGTTTTGGGTCGTCGGCATATCACCGTTTCTTTTCAACTCCTCGTCGTCGGCGTCGTCGTACGCGTTTATGGTTCTTCGAAACCATTCGTGCGTGTTTTCAACGTCGAGATATCGAGTAAACTTCGCATCATCATCCTCGTCGTCGTCGTTGAAATCAACGTCACCCTCGTCCTCATCCTGAAAGTCACTCTCGTCGCTCTCCGAAAAAGCTGCATCCACTTCATCATCGTCGCTGGTGTTCTCATTTTCATTATCGTCGTCGTCGTCGTCGTTGTCGTCGTCCTCTCCCTCCTCCCCATCGTCGTCGTAGACTTCGCCATCTTCGACGACGAGTCCTTCTTCGGATGATTCTTTCTCCACGCCATCGTCTCCATCATCTACCTCGTCATCGGACGATACCTTTTCTTCTTCTTCTTCTTCTTCTTCGTCTGTATCGTCCTCGAGCGGTTTTTGCTTTCTCGGCAAAAAGACATTTTCTCTCTCCATCTTCTTCGCGATGGCTAGTTCTGGAGGATTATCCGCTGCAGCGGCGGCGGCGGCGGCACTGGAACTATACGGAACAAATGGGACTAAATTTTCGTTCTCGTTGACGTTTCCAACAAATTGCCATCGATTATCTTCGTATCTGTGCGCGACTCGCACGCCCGGTAAATTCACGCTCAACTCCGCCCATTGAAACGGACCCAAAGTCGGCTTCCCGTCTTCTTCGTTTGGAAGCCACCATTCGCCGGCGGTTGGATTTTTGTGCAAATACTTCATAAACTCGATGTGCTTCACGCGTTTATTTTCTTCTTCTTCCTTCTCTAAGAGTATCTGCCGTTGTCGTTGTCGCTCCGCTTCCTCTTCTTCCAACGCTCGTTGTCGTTTTCGCGCTTCTTCTTTCATCTTTTCTTCTGAATCGCGCCTACGATCATCATCATCATCATCATCACCACCACCACCATCTCTATTTGTTCTCTTTCTTCCGCGGCGCACTTTGTCTCGTTCAAGATCTTCTTCTTCATCTTCTCCTTCGTCTCCTTTTCGATCTCCATATTCATCGCCATCGTCGTCTGCTTTTCGCGCCGCGGCAGAGGAGGATACCGCTCTGCTTCTCTTTGCTGGATCTTCGTACGTGCCCATTTTTGCGCCCCAGGAAATATCCGATCGCTCGCCATCACTTCTCGCATCGTCGTTTTCTTCTTCTTCCTTCAGATCAAAGTCTACGCTTTTGCGTCGTTTCTTCGTCGCACCTATTCGCTCTTCTTCTTTTTTATCTCCATCGTAGAGTTTGCTGAGCAAACCTTTCTGAACGTTTCTCAATTCCTCCTCGAGCGCTTCGTCTCGTTCGTTTTCGTTTTCGTACTCTTTCCTCGGGCGTTGAAATTTCTCGCCACTTTTGTCTTCATCGAGCGCACCATCGACGACGTCGTCGTCGTCTTTTCTATCCATCACGAACGTTCTCGTCGCCGCGCTCATCAAAAGTTCGTGCGTCGGTAAGAGCAGCGCTTTGGTGCCTTGTTTGCATAGCTTTCGCAACTGCGATGCCTCTTTGGAAAGTCGCGGATCTTTGGCATTATTTCCTTTGCCAAAATTCGCGCCAATCGTTGGAATCTCTTTCGGATGTTTTCCACCAAAGCTCGTTCGTTCGTCCACGTCGAATTTCGCGCTCTCGCGCTCGTCCTCAAACTGTTCGAGAACTTGGTTCCGTTTCGCTTTCGCCTTGGATGTTTCCTCCTCCGCGTCTTGACCGTCTTCTTCTTCTTCCAACAGTCGCAACGCGTGTTGCTTCGCTTCTTCTTCGTCGTTCTCGTCTTCTTCATCGTCGTTCTTCTCGTATCTTTTGTCATCGTCATCATCTTCTATTTCAACGTTTTTGATCGCTTCCTCATCTCGTTCGGTTAAAGCGCTTCCATCGTCGTTTTTCAAGAAACTGCCGCCGAACGCGAAAGGCGCCCCCGAAGAATACGTTTTCTTCTTCTTCTTCTTTGTCGTTGTTGTTGTTGTTGTTTCGTCGTCGTCGTCGACTGCATTTTCACCATCGCCGCCGCTGCCACCACCACCACCACCACCACCACCAATGATGATGCCGCCAAACACGTTCTTCAACCGTTCATCTAATAACGACGACGTTTCGTGCTTTGGTTGTTGTTGTTGTTGTTGTTGTTGTTGTTTGTCTTCTTTCAATTTCTCTTCTTCTTCTTTGAATTCTTCTTTGAATTCTTCTTTGAATTCTTCTTCTCGTTTGTTCAACAATTTTTCGTTGCGCGCATCCAACACTCGACCGAGCGTGGTGAACTCCAACAAAGAGTCGTTCACGTTTATGTCGTCGTCGTTGTTGTTGTTGTTGTTGTTGTTGTTGTTATTATTATTAATATTATTATTAGTAATAGTACGTAAACGACGAACTTCCAGTTCTCGACTCAAATAGCCGTCTCGATTCCACGCTTCCAAATGCGTCAACGGAAACGGACCTTGCACGTTCCCGGCTAAATCTTTATACTCGAATAAAGTGCGCTCGTCGTCTGAATCGTCGTCGTCTGAATCGTCGTAATTCTCTTCGTCTTTTTTCTCTTTTTTGTCTTCTTTCTCTTCTCTCATCGTCGATCTTCTTCTTCTTCTTCTTCTTAATCTCTCTCAATCAATCTCTCTCTAATAATGACTCTCTCTGCTTTTATTTGTGACTTGTGGTGTACTTGTTGTGAGGAGACGAGACAACTTCTTCTTCTTCTTCTTCTTCTTCTTCTTTTTTTTTTCTTCCAAAAGAAGAAGAAGAAAAGAAGCAACAACCAAAAGCTTTTTTTTCTCAAACGAATTTTGAACACCCTTTTTTTTTTTTTTCGCGTTTTCTCGTGACGATGATATGACGACGATGAAACAACAACAACGACAACGACAACGACAACACACGGTGTGAGTAGTAGTAGTAGTAGTAGTAGTAGTAGTAGTAAA
>Ga0255783_10004056_pt1 | contig 13614 bp, 17 predicted proteins | sample 011ome_22_FD_179981 | JGI IMG/M metagenome (GOLD analysis project Ga0255783, IMG submission 179981) | Coastal salt marsh microbial communities from the Groves Creek Marsh, Skidaway Island, Georgia - 011507BT metaG (version 2) | ecosystem: Environmental > Aquatic > Marine > Intertidal zone >... | reverse complement strand
TACTTGTGTCCATCCTGAACCTGAAGAGAAGAATAAGTCATCTCCACGACAAGCAAACACTTTGCTGTCATATCGCACTATACCTCTGATAACACCTGTATTCGTTACAGTATTGGTATCAAACTTCTCGTATCCTTCAACTCTTCTGTATCCACCAAAGATAGAAGGTTCAAAGTTACGCAGTATACGTGCTGAACCGGGTGCTTGAAATCCTTGCTGATAAGGAGAAAGGTTTGTTATCAAGCCACCTTTAAATTCAAATGAATGGGTTTGCCATGCGTCTGCCATTAGATAACAGACCTAGAGAATCCCATCCTACCACCACCTGTGTTCTGTGGTATCATTGTAGAACGTAAATAATATGTTCTGTTGATTAATACAATACGCATGTTCTTTATACCTTCATCAAACTTCTGTTTAGCTACCATTGCGTCTTGTGAATTACCACGGAATAAATAAGCATAATGCATTGCTCCATCTACAATAACATGTTTAAATCTTTCAGGAACAGCAGGAACATCATCATATAATTCTAAATCTACAGGAACACGATAATATTCATATACAACTGTATAGGCTTTATCAGGTTCAGGTGTAAGTAAATACTCAAGAGCAGGTCCATGTGCTACCATTTGTGGCACACCACTTCTACCATTGGTATTGTATTCTTGGTCTACATACTTATCAAGATATTCTTCATAGGCAAGTATACCTAATCTTGTTGTTGCATTTCCTAATGAGCTATCTTCTTTTATACGAAAGCTATCAAAGTCTACTAGTTTAGCATCATGTGGAAAAGCATATCTTGTTACATTAGCAGATAAAACATCTTCTTGTTCTACATGATTAAAGGGCCAATTAAATTCATGTTGGTTGATATCACGAAGAGATGCATTGATAGCATCCTTTGCTTGGGCATAAAAACCTACAGCAGTAGAAAAGTTGCTTGATGTAAGTTCTACTTCATTAAGTCTACGGTTTACTTGATTCACTAATTCTAAATAATTATATGCCATTATTTCTGCCTTATAGCTATTTTAACAGTACGTTCAGCTTGACTTCCAGTGCTGTCAATAATCCGACAAATAAATGAGTACTCTCTATTTAAAACACCACCACCTAAATTAATTGTAGCTACTGTATTTGTATTTGTTTGTGCTACATTCTGTATACTATCTGTAACTGCATTACTTGAAGCTGCAGTTAAAGTCTCACCTGCATCTATCTGTGTCTTTCCAATCTCTGATGTTTGCACAAACCATGTCACAGAAGAAATAGTAGCTGTGTCTAAAAAGCGAGACCAATCTATGCTGTAGTCTAGTTGTTCATCAGGGTCTTTAACGGGCCATCTAAATGACATTCATTCTATTCCTTATGCTGCTGCTCTTCGTTCTGCTACAGTAGATTGTCTATCTACATAGACTATACGTGGTAGCTCTGCCTTAACATATACTATTCTAGGTGCTTGCTTTTCTATTAAAACTGTTCTCTTTCTGTCGTAGAGAGCTTTAACTGCTTCAAAGTCAAATATTACACCTGTTGCTGTAACAGTATTAACAGTACTTGTAGCTGATACACCTGTTAATGAGTGTGTATTTGAGAAGGTAAAGTTACCATTAACAAAAACTGTAGCACTTACACTATCTAAAACTTCAGTTGGTTTCTCTTCTACTGTGTTTACAAAACCAACAGCTTCAACACCTGTAGGTGTTACATTTGCTGTACCTGTTAATGTAAGAGCACCTATTGTACCTGTTGCAGATACACTTCCTAGTTTTTCTATAATGTTAACAGTTACTGTGTTTACAGCACCTGTAGCACTTACGCTATCTAATGCTTCTGTAGGCTTCTCTTCTACTGTGTTTACAGCACCTGTAGCACTAACTCCTGTTATTGGAGTATTGATATTCTCTTTTACAGTATTAATTGTACCTGTAGCTGAAACACCTACAACAGAAACTTTAATAAATACATTTAAAGTTCCTACTGAACCTGTAGCACTAACGCCTGTAGAAATACGTTCTGTGACATCTATTTCAAAGCCACCTGCTACAACACTAGCAATAGTACCTGTAGCAGAAACACCACTAATACTAGCGGTAAGATTGACTACACCATATTCAGATGTTCCATATAAACCTGAACCATATCGTGCAGACTGTGCTATGATTGCCATAGCCTACTCCTTACGCTATACGTATTACAGCGTTTGATGCGTCAGCGGCAGGAAATTCAATTGTTAAGTCACCAGCAGTAGCGGAAACAGTACCACCAAAATCAATAACAGCAATTGCAGAATTTGAATTTGCTGTATTATAAATGATACATCCATCTGCGGAAACAGTTACGTCACTAAAAACTTCGTCAGTAAAATCAACAATGGCAGTAGAACCTGAAAGTGAAATAGTTGCACCGTCAAGTACTTGTCCACCAGCAGTATAGTTAGTACCTGATGCTTCATCTGAATTGCCTGTTACGTCAGAGTAATTAGTTGTACTAGCATTATATGTACCTGTAGGCGATGCTTTAATAAGAGCAAGTTTAAGTGAGTCTGTATCTAAATCGTGAAGACCACCTAGTAGCTCTGTCTTAAAGCTATTACACATTGCGGTTGTGATAGCCATTTATTAATCTCCTATAATATCAAATGTTGTAAAGGGCAACCCTAAAGCTGCCCTTCACTTACTTTAAGTTAAGCTAAAGTGTCTCTGTCTACTTCGTCAGCAGTCATGTCACCAAGACCATCAACATCCATAAGTATAGCGAAAACACGCAGTACACCATCAGAAGGTGCAGTTGTAATTGAATCTAATTCTAGGTCAATTGTATCTGCAGTACCACCGATAATTACTGGAGCAGAGCCATCTGCCATAGTAGCATATGTACCTGCAGGAGCATCAGCAGCGTCAATTTCAAATCCACCAACGAATCTGTCTACGTCTCCTCCTGTAACTCCAAGACTCATTAATGCATCTGCAGAGTTACCACCTTCAACTGTTGTGATTTCAAATCCAGCAGTCATAATCATGGTATTTGCAGGTACAGTAATTGCCTGAATAATTTCGCCAGCTTCAAGAGCACTACCTTTTGCAGTTACTGCAGCAGCTAGGTCTATTGATTTCTCAACGAAATATGGTTGTCTACCTCTTGCAGAAGAACCTCTTGCAACAGATGCGAGTGTGGAAATTGTTCCAGCAGCCATGTTTCAGTCCTCCCTTATGCTAAGTGATATTTACAAGTAGCGATTGCTTCTGGGCGAAGTATCTTTCTACCGTACAAATGCATACCACGAACAATATCAGCAAAAGAATCAGGGTCTCTGTAAGTCTCTGTCTTGTTGATTTGCTCTGCAGTAGCTACTGATGAAGAATGACCAGCAACAATTACACCATAGTTTACAGAACTGTTAGCTCCAGCAAAAGATGGACCTGTTCCTACTGATGGTAAATTGTTTGACTGATAAACCTTGAAACCATGTAGGTTGTTTAGGATTAAACCATTCTGTAGTCCTGTTCCACCAAAGTCTGCATCAAATAATCTTGAATCTTCATCCTTTAGTATCTCAATAAACACAGGGTCTAATACTAACCATCTACCATTAGTGTCAACATTCTGTTGGTCTAATAGTCTAGACATTCTAGCAACAACAGTTAATGGGTTTCTATCTCCGTTTGCAGGAGCTGCAGAAGTAGCTGCACCTGTTCTTGGTAAGATAGCCACAGCTTCAGTTGCATTACCACCGAAGTCTTCAGCATCAAGTTGCATTGAAGCTAAGAGTTCGTTAGAACCTGCAGTTGTTACTGCTTTAGTACCGTTTACAGTTGTATTAACTGTATCAGGTGACCCATGAATTGCTGATTGCGTAAAACCTGACATATAACCAAGTACGTCTTGGTCAAATTGGTCAGCTAGTCTATAAGCTGCTCTATCTGATGCTAACTGCTGAAAGTTAATATGAGAATGAGCTTCTTCAATGTCATCCACTTTAAATGCAAAGTAATTAGCTTTGTCAATTGTAAGTGAAAACTCTTCGTCATCAAGGTCTTGAGGAGTAATAGTTGTTCCTCTTGAATATGCCTTGACTGTTATTTCTGGTTCTTTGATAACCTTAACGGAATCGCCCATATTAGCAATCTCACCGAAGTAATCACTGTTAGTGATAGCTTCAGCTACAGACCCCTTGCGGAAAGCAAGTTGAACCTGTTTGCTGTAAATAATAGGACTAAAATTACCGTTAGGAAGATTACCATAACCAGCTGCTGCTGTAAATGCCATTTTTATCTCCTTAAACATTTATCTAATGTACACCAAAAGGTGTACTACCTTTTAGTCATTTTACTTTATAAGGACCATTCATGCGTTGAGGTTGTACGTGGGATAGCTAATCCTGTGTAGGCTCACATAATTGGGTAGTCTTTAAAGTTGGGTTTTCAAAGTGTAGCACAAGTAGTTTTGTATGTTAGCTAGTTTCTTATGAGAGGGAACGAGTTTAAAAGCCCATATAAAAAACACATACAAAGGTTATGTTACACTTTTAGTTATTATAGTTATACCTATAATAAATTACTTGTCAACTATTATCTTGCATTTCCTGATATATCATATATAAAATTGCCTGACCTAATAGCTTCCATTATTTGTTCTGACTTTGCTTCATATTCTTGAGGACTCATTTTTTCTACCTGAGACTCTTTAAAGCCTACGCTTTTGCTAGTTTCTGAAGGAGTCGTTTTGCCTTTCGTTGTGACTGCTTTAGCAGCACTTGTACCATTTGATTTCTCTTTTGTCTGACCAATTCCTTTGTCTGACTTATAGAGGTCAATGGCTCTTGCTGCAGATTTTGCATCATTATTATTTTCGTACAAAGCATTTTGTACCCATTGTGGTTGTTCTTCTGCCCATTCATGGAAGTCATCGCTTTCTCTTATATTTACAAAATCTGGATGCAATCTTAACAATTCAACTTCAGCTTTTTCTTTTACTGAATTTGCTTCTCTTTCATCTATTTCTTTTAGTTTTTTATTTAATTCTTCAGCTTGTTCTCTTGCTTTTTTGGTAGCGATAGTTTCAACTATAGCTGCTACATCAGGATATTCTTTTGCCCACTCATTTATATCTGCATCCGATTTAGGTAGCTTCATTTCTTTTTTTGTAGCTTTATCTAATTGTTGTTTTAATTCATTTAATTTTTTTTGAAACTCCTGTTCTTTTTCTTGAGTGTATCTTCGTAAGTCTCCATAACGTTTTTTAAAAGTTTTCTCTTCAGCAGAAGTCGGTTCTTCTTCATTTGTATTTTCCGATTCCGCAACTTGTTTTTCAGCTTCACCTTTTTGTTCTTTGATTAACTGTTCTAATTCTTCTTCTTCTTTTTTTATTCTTTCTTCTTGAGTATATGGTTTACTCATAAAGGCAACTTTTTTAGGTGTTGCTTCCGTAGTCATTACTTCTGCCATTTAATTTCTCCTTGGGGTTATCGTAGCCATTATGTTGGGGGATAAGTAGCCATTTATATATTAGGTAGTTATCGTGCTCCTAATCCACGTCTAGGTGTAGAGCCTGTAGGCGTTCTTAATCTTATTTGTGCCATAAGCTCAGGACCTAATACTTTAGCAAGTACACGACCTTCAGGTGTACCAACCAATGCTCTTATTAGATTTTTTTCCTCATCGTCTAAAGACCTAAATCTATCTCTAATTTGTTCAAAAAATTCTTCCATAATATTATACTACCTATTTAATAAAAAGTCCATGAATAAAGAATGTAATAGTTCTTAAATAATAATTAAAACCTATCTTCCATCCTTTTTTAATGCCACGACCATACGCAACAAAATCTTTGAACTCTTGATACACATTAGGAGCAGTTCCTGCATTAACATGTTTCATTCCTGCTGCCCTATAACCTTTTCTAAATGCTTCGCCATACCACTTACCGTGATATGTTTTTTGACACCATAGTTCTGCTTTTGCTTTTTCCATAGCTGTAAAACCGCCTGTAGATACTCCATGTGTTGCAATCACGCAACCACCTGGGTCTCCGCCATCTCCATCTCCTCCAGGACCATCAATACCTGCATTTGGGTCTCCTGCACTAGGGTCTCCTATATCAGAACCTCCACCGCCACCACTAGGGTCACCTACATCTGTGCTATCATCAACAGGGTCATCTCCTACAATACTTTCTTCAATGCTATCATCTGTTGAAGGGTCATCTCCTACGATACTACCTGGGTCTTCTACATCAGGTGATATATCTTCTACGTCTGCATTTATATCTAAAGACGGGTCTGTGACACCAAAATCAATACCAGTTGGGTCTGTAGGACTAGGCGATGGTACATCATCAGATATATCTTCTACATCAGGGTCTGTAATTTCATAACTTGGTATACCTAAACCACTAGCATACGAATTATACAAGTCCTTACCTTTAGCAGACATATTATTATATTCATCTTTAGATACAGGACCTCCATAGTATCCTGTTTCTGCAGATACAGACATAGCATTTGCAAAATCTGCAAAACTTGCATAGCTAGGTACACCATTAGATGTTGACATATTTCCGTTTTCATCAACTGCTATACCTGCAGCATTAAATGTTCCACCTGTAGCTACGTCTACCGAACCTGGATTATATCCATAACTAAAAGTTGGAGTAACATTTGTAAAACCTGCACCTAAACCACTGCCAAGTATTGCTGACATTTCAGTTAAACTTTTACCATAAGCCTGTTGTGATAATTGGTCAAAATTACGTTCAGGTTCTAAAGGACCAGTTGTTCCTGGGATAGCACCCATCTGTTGAGCAAGTTGTTGTTTGTCATCGACTAAAGCTTTACCTAATAGACCACCTATAATACCACCAATAGGTCCTAACATAGCAGTGCCTAACACAGAACCTGCTATAGATTTACCTTTGCCTGTGCTAAAAAAATCAGTAACACTTTTTTTACCACCCGCAGTATTTGAAGCTATTTCAGAAACTCTAGTTGTTTTAACTCCTGGTGAAGTATCATCCCCACCATCTGATTCATCTCTAACTCTAGTTGTAGGTGTGGTTGGTGTATCATCTGTTGGTGGTTTTGCTTCTTCTTTATATTCAGTATATCCTGCAGGTATAGGATAAATAGGTTTACCATTTACAAAAGGTATATATAATTCTTCACCTTGTTCATTTGTATATCTTCTTGTTTCAGTTTTTTGTAACTGACCAAACTCTGCACCTATATAATCTCTAAATGATATTGGCTCTTGATAGGAAGGTGGAGTATATGTAGGTGTTCTATATTGTTGAGCAAAGGGTATACTTACAGTCTGTTGAGGTGTAGCAAAAGAAGATTGTATCTGTTGCTGCCCTTGAGCAGGAGTAAATTGTACACCTTGAGTTTGTGGGCTTTGATAGCCTGGAACATTACTAGGCTGTAATACTTGAGGTGTTTGTATAATAGGTTGCTGCACCATGCCACCCTCTTGAAACTGTGGCTTAAATGGTAAATCATCAGACATAATAGCTTGGTCTGAATTTCCCATTTGACCCATTTGTTCCATAGTTTTTAAACCACCTTTAGCTTGCTGCCTTAATTTCATTAGTTTTTCTAAACCATGATATCTAACAACATCTGCAGGTAACACAAACTCACCTTCACTTAACTGTGCAGGTATATCATCTCTAACTTCTTTTTGAGTAGAACCAATAGGTACTTGATTTTTTGATATAGGGTCTGTTGTATCTCCTTGGTCTTTTAAACCACCGAGTTCAAACATTTCCATTTGTGTGTTTATAGGTTTTTTAGCCATTGTCTTTATTTACCTCATCTCTCAAATATTTTAGTCTACGTAACGCTGCTATTGCACCTTGAGTTCTATATATAATAACTGTATCTTCTGTTTGCTCTATAGCTTTATGATGTTGTTCTATTAAAGCATCCAAATACTTATTGAGTTGGTGCTGGTGGCTGACTAGGGGTTTGAGGTTGCCCAGTATTTGCTTGTCCATTTCCGCTAAATCCTTGTTCATTTGGTTGAGGTGCTTGACCTGTTCCTATTGTTCCACCACCTGCTCCTGTGGGGTCCATTGGGTTTGCTCCTGCTGGAGCTTGTCCTTGAGGGGGTGGTGGTCCTTGAAATTGTTTTAATAACTCCGCTTGTAAAACAGCTTCATCCATATTATTTGTAACTTTTGAAGGGTCTAAATCCATAGCTTTGGCTATTTCTCTAATAATATAATTAAACTTTGCAAACGGAGCAAGAGAAGGATTAGATGCAGTTTGTAAAAATTGCATTAACCTTTGACTACGTACTTCATTAGCCATAAGACTTTCTGTACCACGTGCATAAACTTCTAAGTCACCTCTTATTTCAGGATTAAAATTAAATTGCATATTAAATCTAAACAAACCCTCACCTAAAGGTTTAAGTAAATAATCATCTACGTTTTTAATAACTGTTTTAATACTACCACTTGCTGCATTCATTAACATAGATATACCTGATGCAGTTCTACCTACACCTGACACACCTGTTTGTCCATGAGAAAACGATGGAAGCCCTGTACTTTCATCAGCTAATTGTCTAGCTTTATCAAACAATTGTAAGTTTTCGCCAGACACATTAGGAAACTTAGTACCAAATATTGCTTGACCTGGAGCACCCCCTTGTCTTCTAAACACTTTACCTGGGTAAACAGATAAATCTTGTCCTGGTACTAAGTTTGTCTCGTCTACTTCTATTAGTAAATTTCCAGATAACACAGCATTATCAACTGCCATTCTCATAAAACCATTCATAAGAGTTTGTGTATCATCCATATTTTCTGCTAAACCCACACCAAAAAATGAATATGGGTTTAATTCATATGGTGCAGCCATATAAGGTATCTTAGCAGGTTTAAATGGATTTAAAACTACTCTTAATAATCTATCACCAGAAACCCATGCATTAATTTGTAATTCTTCTACATCTTTTAATTCTTTTGGTATGTCAACTCCTTGTTTCTCAAGTAGCTCAGTATCTATCATACCCCAATATTCAAAAACTTCAAAGCGGTCTATATCATTTTCATGATTATAATCTTGTAAATCATCTTCCCAATATTTTTTAGTGTAGTTTTCACCTGCTGTTATTACCTCTTCAATAACATTATCTCTAAAAAAGGGTCTTCTTTTTAATGCTCTTAAATCAGACCTAGACATTTTATGTCTTTCAATAACGTACTGAGCTTCTTCTATACTAGTGCTATCAGGGTCAGGATAAAAATTCCAAACAGATACATGGCTAACTTGTGGTATTGTTTTAAATACAGGTGAATACTCTCCTTCTTCATCCCAATTAGGATATTCTTTATCTACAGCAAAAGGTCCTTTCATAACACCTGTACCAAATAAAGCCATCTCAAAAGCTGTACTTCTTAAGTGTTTATTTGCATGTGACTCTTGCAACTGGTCCATGATTTGTTTTTCCATAGACTTAGCTGCAATCATAGCAGGACTAAAAGTTATCGCTGAAGGAGTTTTACCACTGCCTTCTTTAAGGTTTTCAACTTTTCCAAGCTTTTCTTCCAAAGGACCAAGCTTTTCTTGTAAAGTTTGTGCTGTAGCTCCAGCAGGTAATTCTTTACCATCACCGTTATAACCATATGGAGATTCCATATTATCCGAATCTTGTTGGTTACGTAATTGTTCAGGTTCTTTAGGGTCGAAAGAAACATCTTTTGCTACTCCTTCTGGTAGTTCAGTTGGCTCTATACTAATAGGAAATTTATTTCCTGCAAATAAAACATCAACTATTTGTCCATAAGCAGCCAATGTTTTTGTTTTAGTTATTTTAATAAATACTCTAGATTTTTCAGCTTCAGTAAATTGAACGTCAGGTCCATATATACCCCTATAATTTCTATATGCACGAACCCATCTAGATTCATCATCATATCTATGGTCTTCAGATTTTTTAAACTGACTCATAACATGATTAGCGATACCTTTTACTTCAGTATCTGTTACATTAGAATCTTCTGTATCTTCCAATGCTATTGCATCATCTTCTATATTTATTTCTTCTTCAGCCATATTAATATCCAAACGTTGAATCTGCTACAGGCATATTACCAGAAGGTCTGCCATGTGGGTCGTAATCAAATATACTAAATCTAGGTCTTGACATTATACCATACCTTAAAGCATCATATAAATGGTCTTCTGCTTTTGTGTCTACATCTTCAGGATTTTTTTTATCTAAAGGTATAGAAGGTAATTGTGAAACAATATTAGTACAACTATTAAAAAAGACTATTCTAGGTTCTTCTGTATATTCGTCTACTTGCAAACGTCTGTGTATCTCGTTTTTACCTGATACACGACTACCTTTACTTCTATCTGAAGGTCTCCAACGACACCCTCTTTGTATCATCTGTTCTGCTAGTGAAGGTCCTGTATCTCCACGTTTATGCCATAAAGAACTATCTAATACACCATACTTTATGTTACCATCTTCAGCTTCTAATTCAGTTATCATATCTGCCAAATCTGTGGCAAGGACTTTGCTAACATAGAGTTCTCTATAGACAATAAGTTGTTCAGATGGCGAGACAGCAAACCATAACACACCACTATAAGAACCATAACCATAATCACAAGCCCTAAATTTGACCCAATTACTAGGGATGTGAAAAGGCTCAACAACGTGAATGTCACGATTAAACTCCGTAAAAGCGGCACCTTCCTTAATATCCCAATCGCCCTCAAGTAATTGCCTACGCTGTTGCTCTGGAAGGGAGAGCAACATTGCTTCGTAATCACCTTCTCTAGATAAATACGGATTGTCAAATAATCTCGCAGGGATAAATTTCCTTTTAAATAATGCTTGTCCAGCCTTGCTATGTCCTGCTGGATACTTAAGTACTTCCCCGGTCTCGATATCTGTTGCATCAAATGCCTTTCCATACGGTGATGGGTCAATAAACATTTTTTTAACCCAGCCATGCCCAGGACCTCCCGGGTTTGTAGTGGCTCTCATATAGATTGGCAAATCTGACGATGCGGTTCTTAATCGTGAACGCATGTAGTTCCATGAAAATGGAGTTGCCCACTGCGTTAACTCGTCAAACCCTATCCAACTAAATGCCAATCCTTGATATCTTAATACGTCATCATCTCTGTCAAGGTATGACATCCACAATCTAGCACCTGATGGTGCTACCCATTGCATCTTTCTCTCTGACCATTTTATACCCTTCCAAATTTTAGGATATAATTCTTGTGACTTCCATACTAACTCTCTAAGTTCTTCTGTCGTATGTCTTAATAATAATCCACTAAAGGATGGATGACCCATATACCTTAGTGGGTCTGCAAGCATGGCATACGACTTACCACCACCTGCTGAACCTCCGTATAAAACTTCTCTTTCACCTGCTGCAAGAAATTCTGTTTGAGGTCCTTTGTTTGGTTTAAATATAACGTTAAGAGACTCTTCATCATCTACACGTTCTACTTCAACTACTTTAGATTTTTGAACCGAGTCTTTCTTCTTCGATGGCTTTCGCTTTCTCGATTGCTTTCTGGGCGTACTCAGACCATTTTCTAAGAGTTCTAGCTTGGTTCTTACGTTGTTGCTCATGCATTAACCTTTTTCTTAATCCTACGTGAGATATTTCTCTACCTGTTTTTTGAGTAAGCCAATTCGCAACTTGACGAAAGGAATACTGCTTTACATATTTTCTAGCCATTTCAATAGCTTCAAGTTCTAAAGGTATTGGATTAAGTACGTCAGGGTCTTCTATATCTTTTTCATATCCGAATGGTATTATACGTGATATACGTGGTATCTTAGACCACTCTTTTCCTTCTTCATCTTTTACATCGGTAGGCTGTGGTAACTTCCACTTACCTAAACTTCTTGCAGTCATGTTACTCTTTATTTTTAGGTGGCAATATCATCACTCCACCTGATGCTTCCACTTGTACCTTTTCTGTTTTAATTAAACCTACTCTGTCTAGCAGTTCCTTGCTTGCTGAGAGCTTGTCTCGTATGCCAAGCTGGGTAGGGTCATCTACACCACTTACCATAGCCACAGCAGCTTTAGGTGCGTTTCTACTCATATATATTTGTGTAGCATCCATAATTTCTTCTTTAAGAGACTTGACTATATCGGATGTGCTAGATGTTTCAGAGTACCCTGCTAATATTTTAGCTTGTGCTACATCGCCACCTGCACCATCAAATAGTACATCAAGAAACTTTTGTTGTCTTTCAGTTAATTGTCTACTCATACTGGTGGGTTCTCTCTGTAATGCTGTCTATCAACACGTGCTATCAATCTTTGTGCTCTATTAGGAGTTTGTTTGTACCAACGAGAATCTTCCATCTCATCTGCCATCTTTACCCAATCACAATCTTCTACTGCAGCAATCATGTTTTTAAACTTAGATAAACGAGGTCTGCCCAATTGAAAACACATATTAGCTAATACATGTTGTATCTCTTCAGGCAGATTATCAAATTGCGAAAACAATAGGTTACAATCTTTTATAGTCGTTTCTATGTCTTTCGCAAACCAGTCATCCACTTGTTCATGTGGAATTTTTGTACCCATAGGCTGTTCATAATATTCTTCATCCCATTCAGTTATTAGGTGTCCAATACCACCTGTAGGATATCCTTCTGAGCATCTATATGTTTCATATTTAACACCTTCATCATCTGCTATTTCATTCTGTAGTTTTATTAAATTCATTAATTACTTACTTTCCTTGATGTTGTACTAATCATGTGTTCTAGGTGACTTACTAAAATCTTTCTCATATTCTCTGCTCTTTGTCTGTTAGTAAAAGAGTATTCACGAATATCATCATTACTTATCTTGAGAGAGAATGTGTAGAAAGCACCTTGCTTAATAATACTAGAAGCACTGCCGTTGGCTACTCTAGCAGGATTAATTAATGTACCGAAGTTTGTTTCAATTATGTTTGACATTATTTCTTTCCCATAATTTTCATAGCTTGTCCTGCACCCTTGATACCAAATGATGCACTAATAGCTATAAACAAAAGATATTGATACCATTCAGGTAATGTATTCAATACCTCAAACCCTGTTCTTACATATTCTGTCATGCTTGGAATGAAAACAAGTATAGCAGGTAAAAGTAAAACTGTCAAGGCAAATTCGTCTTTCCATGAATTATCTGTGGCATCTGCCATAGACTTTTCCCATTCAACTTCGCCTGTTGCCACCTTCTCAGCTACAACTGCTTTAGCTTTAGCTTGTGCGACCTTTGCTTGTCCTTCAGCCTTAACCTTCTCAACCTTGCTGTCCATCCAAGAACTAGCGAGATTTGCGATTGGTCCTATCAACGCTGTTAACATTATTATCTCCTTTATGTTCGTGACCCATCCAAATGCCAAAGACACCTGTCATCACACCCATAACTACTGACACGAAAGCTGATTGAGCTGCAGTGGGGGAATCTAATTCCATAAACCATTCTGCACATCTCCATGACATTACTGTACTAGCAAGCATCATTAGTCTTGGTAGTATCTTCCATTTTAGAAATGTCTCAACTGTCATTGTATTAAAATCTCATTTAAACCAAATCCTTCTAATAGAACTAAAG
>Ga0255783_10004045_pt1 | contig 13648 bp, 10 predicted proteins | sample 011ome_22_FD_179981 | JGI IMG/M metagenome (GOLD analysis project Ga0255783, IMG submission 179981) | Coastal salt marsh microbial communities from the Groves Creek Marsh, Skidaway Island, Georgia - 011507BT metaG (version 2) | ecosystem: Environmental > Aquatic > Marine > Intertidal zone >... | reverse complement strand
GTATGCGGGCAGCAATGTATCCAAATCGTTCGCCCAGATCGCATCACATCGATTCTTCAGCAATTGCCTGAGGAATGCTACCTGGAGTGCGGCATAAAACCCAGCCCCTCGATGGAAAGGCAGTCGAACACGGTAGGCTTCAAAAGGAACGGTAAGCTCTGAAGATTCGGAAAGCTCACGCCCGAAAAGCACAGGCGTCCACCCATTTCGGACCAATGAATCGCATGTTTTGAGCACCCTTTGATCGTGGTTCAAATCATTCGACACCAGCACCGCTATGCGCTTTCCCATCGATCTACTCAAGAATTCATCGCGTTCTGCACGCGCTGCAATACTTTCTTCGTGTAGGCTGGGAAATCGGCATTCATCATCCAGCCGAAGTACCCAGGGTTCTCTTTCAAGACTTCCTTGGCCAGTTTGCCTTTGTGTTGGCCAAAATTGAATAAGACTTCTCCTGCTTCATCATAAACAAATCGGCCAGCAAGGTCCGCAAACGGCTGACGTTGACAAAAAGCCGCCAATTCCTCCATATCCAAAGGAACAGGCCCCACCGTTTCTGTATCCGAAACGGCCACAGTGGTGTCTTGGTATCGCTCGAGTTGCGCCAGCAAAACTTCCATCGTGGCTTCTGTATCGGGAAGCGCTTCATGCGCTCCATCCAAGTCTTTGTCGCAATAGAACTTGTACGCGGCGCGCAGTGTCCGCTGCTCCATTTTGTGGAAGATGTTCTGGACATCGATGAGGTTGCGGCCTTCGAGTTCAAAATCAACTCCTGCGCGTAAAAATTCTTCAGCCAGAAAAGGAACGTCAAACCGGTTGGAATTGTACCCGCCCAAATCGCAACCGTCGAGGAATTCGGACATGCTTTTGGCGTATTGCTTGAAGGTCGGTCTGTCCGCTACATCTTCATCGTAAATCCCGTGAATCAAACTGGATTCAAGTGGAATGGGCATGCCCGGGTTGATGAGTAATCGATGCGCTGCACCGCGGTGCTCCGGTTTCTTCTCAATGCGACCATCCGTGTGGATTTTGATCATGGCCAACTCCACGATGCGGTCTGTCGCCAGGTCGGTTCCCGTCGTTTCCAAATCGAAAATGACCAACGGTTTCTTGAGGTGAAGCTTGGCTGGATCCAACATCAAACTACAGATCGGTTGATGTCAAATTCTTCCAGATACGTCGCCACCCGCTTGACAAAACTGCCTCCTAGCATACCGTCCACGACGCGGTGGTCATAGCTGTGACTCAAGAACATCATTTGACGGATTCCGATCAGGTCACCTTCGGGGGTTTCAATCACAGCGGGCTTTTTTCGAATGGCCCCCAATGCCAAAATCCCCACTTGCGGTTGATTGATGATCGGCGTTCCCATAACATTACCAAAGGTGCCCACATTGGACATGGTGTAGGTTCCACCGGCTGTATCGTCCGGCTTCAATTTCCCGTTGCGCGCTCGATCAGCCAGGTCATTTACCTTATGCGCCAAGCCCGCTAAACTGAGTTGATCGGCATTGTGAATAACCGGAACAATCAAGTTGCCTGTGGGCAAAGCCGCGGCCATGCCCAAATTGATTTGTTTCTTAATGATGATCCGGTCCCCATCAACACTGGCATTGACTCCAGGGAAATCTTTGATGGCTTTGATGATCGCTTCTGCAATGAGCGGCGTGAAGGTCAATTTCGTCCCATGGGCCTGTTCAAATGCTCTCTTATTTCGATTCCTCCATTCAACAATCCGCGTCATATCGGCTTCGACAAAGCTGGTGACATGTGGGCTTGTTTGTACAGAGCGCACCATGTGGTCCGCAATCATCTTCCGCATACGGTCCATTTCGACCACCTCATCCTGACCTGAAACGGAAATCGTTGGAGCCGGAGCGGCAGCTTGAGGTGCAGTGCGAGCAGGTGCGGCGGGTGTGCTAGGCACAGCAGCTTCAACCGTTGATGGCGCTGCCTGTCCGCGAGTTTGTAGATAACCCAGGATATCTTTTTTGGTGACCCTTCCCTCCGAACCTGAACCCTGAATACCATCCAATTCAACCGCTGAGACCCCTTCGGACTGGGCTATGCTCCGCACCAGCGGCGAGTAAAATCGGCCATTTGCGCCAACGCGTCCTGGCAACGCGTCCAAAGGTGCAGCCTTCGAAACCAACGGCGCTTCCAGTGCCTCGATCACCTGCGGTTGCGGAGGTGCTGCGGTTGGGACCGGTGCAGGAGCTGGGGCCTCGGCAGCAGGAGCTACCGGGATTGTCTCCGCTCCTTCATCCCCGTCCAATTCAAAACGGGCGATGGCTTGTCCCACCGCAACAACATCACCTTCACCCACCAACCATTCCACCAAAATACCGTCCTCCGGTGCAGGAACTTCGCTATCGACTTTGTCCGTGGCTATTTCAACCAGCGGCTCATCAGCCTCCGTCCGCTCTCCAGGATTGACTACAAATTTGGTGATTGTAGCTTCAGCTACACTCTCACCCATCTTTGGTAAAAGGATTTCAATTATGGCCATGGCGATGTATTGCGCGTTGCGAAATTAAGGCTTCCCAGATGACTTGAACATCGATTGTCCATCGATAATCACGAATGTAGGTTAATAGCTTTCGCTGATTGACCCTATCTCTCACATGCTCAACCCGTTGAAAAACATACGATCGCATCTGAGGAGCCTCGGGCGATTCAGATGGAACGGCATACCCCACCCAAGTTTTCTGGATCATCAACACTTCCAGCGCGGAAATCAACCAAGCCCCCTGACGTCGAAACATAAGCACAGGCGCCGCCATCAATACGGCCGTGGAAATCGCAATGTCCGTCAGTCGCTTCTGCCGGCGTGCACGTGGCGTGAAAATGGCATGTTGATGCTCCGTAACGCTTCCACTCTCCGGTCCGCCCGCTCCCACAATTTGACCTCCGTCTGTCCAAGCTATCCGGAATCGAATGGCTCGATTTGTCATCGCACTCATGGCCTGGATCATTTGGGTAGCTGAAACATCCCGGCCGCTCATGACGACCTCATTGAATCCGTGCACCCGAATGGCCTCATGTAAATCTGAGACTCCGCCCAACCAACGGTACCCATGCGCATCTTGCAAATCTCCATCCTTAGGATTCAAAGCATACACGGGGCCCAGTTCTATAGGTTCAAGAACATCTTGGCTGCGCAATAATTCTCGAATTCGTTCCAGCTCAACCGCACCTGCAACATACAAGCGACTCGGCCGATAATCCGCATGTCTTCCTCTTGTAGCCGGGACCACCCCACGGGTTAACATAAAAATCAATGGCACCGCAACGGTGCCTATGAGCAAGATGGCCCGACTGAACCTGATTTCATCGGGCAAAAGACCGTATGTAGCCAACAAAACCACCGATCCCGTCAGGACCCCTTTCGCAAGCGCCCCCCACCTCCATGGACGGTCATACCCACCTTGGATTTTTACGGACACCATCCATATCAAGGCATACAAAGCCATGGCAGGGGTAGTCAATTCCCATTGATACGCGATGGATTGCCAGGCTCCGTAACCTTGGAGCAATCCGGTAAGCGCAGCCCAAATCAAAGCCCATTCCAGCAAAGGCAACTGAACGGCATGCCACACCCGTGCTGCGATGGCCAAGCTGGCACGGGCATAAATCGCGAGTTGGATCAAGGCATGCATGGCTCGTGCGCCAGGCCCCGAAAAATGCGCTTTTGCGAAAATTTGCATGGCCCGGTAGAACACCAAAACGTAGTTCAACGAGCCCTTCTTTGTGCTCTCGCCTTTGTAATGAATGATGGATGTCGCAGCGAAGTAATGGTTCTGCCAGCCTCCCTTCAGGATGCGCCAACTCAAATCAATATCTTCTCCATACATAAAATACCGCTCATCCAGGAGACCGACTTGATCCAAAGCTTCTTTGCGCATCCACATAAACGCGCCGCTCAGAATTTCAATGGGATGGGTTTCGTTCTCCGGGAGGTGACCGAGGTAGTAGCGATTGAGTTTACGAGAACGCGGCGCCAATCTGTACAATCCCGATATTTTCCAGAACGCCGCGGATGGCGTAGGAATGCCGCGCTTGGATTCCGGCAAATACCGTCCATTTCCATCCACCATGGGAACACCCATTCCGCCCAATTCTGGGTGGGAATCTGCGTAGGTCAGGCATTGCAACAATGTTGATTCCTGGATGACTGTGTCGGGATTGAGCAACAACACCCAGCGCCCTTGCGCCTCTTTCATCGCCAAGTTGTTGGCTTTTGCAAACCCGAGGTTTTCATTCAACGCCAGCAATTTCACTTCAGGAAATTGCGTCCGCACCATCGCACAGGAACCATCCAATGAGTGGTTGTCAACGACCACGATCTCGCCGGTTTTCCCTTCTGATGCCAAACGGGCAATGCCCCGCCGCACGGACTCGAGACACTGCGAAAGGAAATGCTCTACGTTATAATTGACAATGATGACGGAGACGTCCACAGCCCGAAGTTACGTTGTGTAAGGAAGCCTTTGGCGCAAGCTCTGCACGAGTGTGGCCTCATCGGCGTGTTGCAAATCTTCTCCCACAGCTAAGCCTCGAGCGATGGCAGTCACCCGCACATTCAAAGGGGCCAACTTCCTGAACAAATAGAATGCGGTCGTTTCACCTTCCATCGTGGCTGGCAAGGCAAAAATGACCTCCACTTGTTCCGTTGATGTATCCATTCCTGTCAATCGTTCCACCAATGTTCCTATGTGCAAATCATTCGGGCCGATTCCGTCCATGGGACTGATGACTCCACCCAGAACGTGGTATTTGCCCCGGTATTGTCCTGTCGCCTCCAGCGCCAGTAAGTCTCGGATGTCCTCCACGACGCAAATGGAATCCCGAAGTCGGGTCACATCTGAGCAAATGGAGCAAACGGCGGATTCGGTCAAATTGTGGCATTCTGTGCATGCGTGGATTCCACTTTTCATTTGCATGAAAGCCTCTGAAAATGACGCGACCTGCTCTTCTGTTCTTCCAAGCAAATGCAGCACGAGTCGGAGCGCAGTTTTTCGACCGACTCCTGGTAACGATGCCATCTGGTCAACGGCGGTCTCGATCAACCTCGATGGAATTTCCATGGAGCAAATTTACAGGGGGTTCCGCATCTTTGGCATATGAATCCAACATTGGTGCTCTCCATCTTTCTAGGCTACGTCATACTGTTGCTCGCCATATCCCACTTTACATCGCGGCTTTCGGGTGACTCAGGCGAGAACCAGCATTTCTTCATCGCTGGAAAATCGGCGCCGTGGTACGCCGTGGCATTTGGCATGTTGGGTGCCTCACTGTCCGGTGTCACGTTCATCAGTGTACCCGGTTGGGTCGCGTCACAAGGGTTTTCGTACATGCAAATGGTGCTCGGCTACCTCGTGGGCTATGCATTCATCATGGGCGTTTTACTCCCGTTGTATTATCGAACGGGATTGACCAGCATCTACGGATACTTTGCTGATCGTTTTGGAAACAGTGCCTACATCACGGGGGCTAGTTTTTTCATTCTTTCCCGCACCATTGGGGCTTCATTTCGGTTGTTTCTCATTGCTATGGTGCTCAAGATGTTTGTGCTCGAGCCTTTTGGCTGGGATCATACCGCAGGTTATGCCTTGGCCGTTTTTACCATCATTGCGGTGATTTGGGCGTACACACGACAAGGCGGGTTGGGCACCATCGTCTGGACGGATACGCTGCAAACCGCCGCCATGCTCATCGCGGTCGTGGCTTCGGCTGCCGCCATCGTATCGGCTATGGATTGGACGTTTGTTGAAGCATTGGGACGGATTCGAGAAAGCCAAATGAGCGACATGTGGGTTTGGGAGGATTGGCGCGCGCCAAATCATGCGGTGAAACACTTCATTGCCGGAGCCTTTGTCGCAACGGCCATGACGGGCATGGATCAGGACATGATGCAGAAAAATTTGGCCTGCCGCAATTTGCAGGAAGCGCGTTGGAACATGGGGTCGTTTTCTGTTGTGCTGGTCTTCGTCAACTTGATGTTTCTTGCGCTAGGCGTGCTGCTTTATCTGTGGGCAGAACATGCGGGAATCGAAGTCGTTCGTGCAGACGGATTGTACCCGGAGGTTGCATTGGGAGGATCGTTGAGTTGGGGACTGGGATTGGTCTTTCTCATCGGTTTGTTGGCTTCTGCATTCAGCAGCGCAGACAGCGCCATGACAGCGCTCACCACTTCCATCTGTGTAGACCTTTTGAAGACCGAGTCCCGGGAATCAAGCCAAGCCATTTCTTGGCGAAAAAAAGTGCATGCGGGTGTAGCGGTTTTGTTGTTCCTCGTCATCATGCTTTTCAGCACTGCGCAGGATACTAGCGTGGTTTCAGCCATCTTCACGGCAGCCAATTACACATACGGCCCGCTTTTGGGCTTGTTCGCGTTTGGTTTGGCGACGAAGATGTGCCCTTCCGATCGACTCATACCTCTGGTGGCTTTACTGAGTCCCATTATTTGCTTCGGATTGGAATGGACCTTCAAATCACAATTCGATTTCAGTTTTGGTTTTGCCTTGTTGCCGGTCAACGGGCTCATTACCTTCATGGGGTTGTGGATGCTCCCTCCAAACCGCTGAGCGTTATTTTTTTCGTGAATTGACGGCCCTGTGAACACGAGAGGTATTTTTGTGCTTTGAAAGTAGATCGAACGCATATTGATACCTTTTTCATGGAACAGCGCACTTCCCAACTTCTGAATCGACTGTCTGAGTCCGCCACCATTGCCATGGCCCGAAAGGCAACCGAATTAAAGGCAGCGGGTGTCGATGTTATTTCCCTTTCCCTGGGCGAACCTGATTTTGATACGCCGGAACCACTGAAAGCCGCTGGGATTAAGGCCATTCAAGACAACATCACGCATTACACACCTGTGCCAGGTCTAGCGGATGTCAGGGAAGCCATTTGTGCCAAATTCAAACGGGACAATGGGCTCCACTACACCCCAGATCAAATTGTGGTTTCAAATGGAGCGAAGCAAAGCATCACCAATGTTGTGCTCTCACTGGTCGATCCAGGCGAGGAAGTGATCCTTCCAGCGCCGTATTGGGTGAGCTACTCGGATATGGTCGCCCTGGCTGGAGGAACCTCAAAAATCCTTCCTACACGGATTGAGGATGATTTTAAAATCCAACCCGCAGCATTGGACGCAGCCATCACACCGCAAACGCGGCTGTTGATTTACTCCTCACCTTGTAACCCATCCGGATCGGTTTACACGCGCCCTGAAATCGAGGCGTTGGCTGAGGTATTGCTCCGACACCCTCAGGTTTACATCATCAGCGATGAAATCTATGAACTCATCAATTTCACCGGTGAGCACTGCTCCATGGGCACCATTGACGGTTTGAAAGATCGAGTCATCACCGTCAATGGCGTATCCAAAGGGTTTGCCATGACCGGATGGCGTTTGGGCTACATCGGTGCCCCAGCTTGGATTGCCAAGGCATGCTCTAAAATTCAAGGGCAGGTAACTTCTGCGCCCTGTAGCATTGCTCAAGTGGCTTCCGGGGCTGCGGTGTCAGCTGACCCGTCCATCGCAGATGAGATGCGTGAAGCGTTTTTGAAGCGCCGTGACCTCATGATTGAAGGACTCCGCAGCATCCCAGGGTTGAAAGTGAACAAACCCATGGGGGCATTCTATCTGTTTCCCGATGTTAGCGAACTCTTCGGTAAATCAGCCAAGGGCCGCACCATTCAGAATGCGGAGGATATGGCCATGTATTTACTTGAAGAGGCGCACGTCGCCACAGTTGGCGGGGGATCGTTCGGAACCCCTGAGTGCATTCGACTTTCGTACGCCGCATCTGAAGGCCAATTAAGAGAAGCCATTCAGCGGATTTCTCGCGCTGTAGCTGCACTAGGATAACTTTCGGTGAACTACCTTCGTGGCATGGATGCTCAAGCAGCCTTGCAACGGGTGAATGAAATCACGGCTTTGGTGGTCGGCGATGTAATGCTCGATGCGTACCTTATTGGGCATGTGAATCGCATTTCACCTGAAGCACCGGTTCCCATCGTTGACGTACAACAGCGCGAGAGAAGGCTTGGAGGGGCTGCGAATGTGGTCAAAAACCTCGTCGCCTTGGGCGCCAAAGTGGAGGTTGCCGCGGTCATCGGATCGGATGATGCTGGGGATGAAATCAAACGAATTCTCCAACGACTGCAAGTAGGTACGGCCGCATTGGTTACTGACGAAAACCGCCCCACTACCGTTAAAACACGCGTCATCAGTAACGGTCAGCAGCTGCTGCGGGTTGACGAGGAAATGGCCTCGGATGTTGAACCGGAATTGGAATCGGCCGTCGTTGCAGCCTGCACAGAATTGCTGCACACGCAGAAAATTGACGTGGTAATTTTCGAGGACTACGATAAGGGTGTGCTCACAAACAACGTCATCGCATCGGTTTTATCTACCTGCCAAACCCTCGGAATTCGCACTGCGGTTGACCCCAAATTCAGGCACTTCCATTCTTACCAAGGCGTTACGCTTTTCAAACCCAACTTCAAGGAACTGCAGGAAGGATTGGGCATCGCGATACACAAAGGGTCTGACGCCAGTGTAGCCCAGGCAGTGAAGCAATTGTGTGAAACGCTCAAACCCGAACTCGCCATGGTCACCTTAAGTGAACGGGGGGTGTGCTTTGCCTCATCGCAACAAGGAATTCCGTTTCAACGAATTCCGGCGTTCGAACGTGAAATCACCGATGTCAGCGGTGCCGGTGACGCGGTCATTGCCGTGGCATCGGTCTTGCTTGCATTGGACGTTTCTGCTTGGCAGATAGCGGCTATTGCGAATCTGGCAGGCGGATTGGTTTGCGAAAAGGTCGGTGTAGTCCCGGTGGATTTGATCAAATTGCAGTCCGAGTGGGAAAAGCACCGAATTGATTTGGAATCGCGCCTAGTCAAGCAATGAACTTTCAAGAATTTCGAGAGCGAGCCAATGTGGTCTTGTATGGTTCGAAAGACCGCGTACTCCGCATTCTCCGAGGGTTGAACCTCATTGTTTCAGCTTCAGCGCTGTTCGTCTTGGCATTATACTATGGGTTCCCAAATGAATCGGAAACGGCGAGTCGGCTCCTAGGTTTTGTCAAGATTACGTTTGGCTTTTACGTTTTGCAATATGTAACGCGGATTTTGTACGACTTCCAACCGCGTGAATTCATCCGAAAAACATGGTTTGAAGCAGCGGTCATGGCGGTGCTGATTGTGGAAGGTGCCAGCGACATACTGACCGGAGATTTACTTATAGGTCACTTTGTTCAATCCATCGGATTCAACTCAATATCAGATTTTTACACGATTTTTATTCAGGGTTACTTTTTTACCGTAGTTGCAGCAGAACTGCTTCGTGGTGGACAGGTACTCCCCCGCATACGATGGAATCCTGCGGTCATCTTCATCATAAGTTTTTTGGGCATCATCATCATCGGAACCGTATTGCTCATGCTTCCCGAGATGACCGTCCAACCGGGAAGCATGGGCTTCCTGGATGCCCTTTTCACATCAACCAGCGCAACGTGTGTCACCGGTTTAATGGTCGTCGACACCATCACATTTTTCACATTCAAAGGCCAAGTGGTTCTGCTGTTTCTCATCCAATTGGGCGGCCTGAACCTCATTGCTTTTGGTTCATTTTTGGTGCTCGCCTCTAAGTTTGGGCTTGGGGTAAGGCAACATGAGGTGATCGAGGATTTTGTCAATCGGGATACATTCAACGCAAGTTCAGGTCTTCTCGGAAAGGTGTTGACTTGGTGTTTGGTGATCGAACTCGCGGGTGCCGCTGTGATGCACATGACTTGGGGTGATGCGCTGTCCCACCTGAGTACAGGACGACAATGGTTTTACTCGGTTTTCCACGCCGTTTCTGCATTCAACAATGCCGGCATTTCCCTCTTCACAGACGGTCTTGCCAATGAGCAAGTAGCGACGAATTTCGCCATGCATTGGGTAGTAACCCTCCTGGTCTTTTTTGGTGCATTGGGCATGGTTGCCATATTCGATTTATTCGATGTAAAGCGACTGCGCGAACGCATGCACCAACCCTGGAAGCAAATAGGATTTGCAACCAAAATCGCCTTGTATTTCTCCGTTGGGCTTGTGATTGTTGGAGCTGGCGCTTTTTGGATTTTGGAGTACAACGGCACCTTGAAAGGCATGAGCGTGTTCGGACAATTCACCACTTCCGTTTTTCAAAGCGCCACACGCACCAGCGGCTTCAACACCGTGGATATCGGAGCTGTCGGTGTGCCTATGCTTTTTCTCTTGGTCATTTTGATGTTCATCGGATCGTCATCGAGCTCTACAGGAGGCGGAATCAAGACGTCCACCCTTTCCATCGTGATGGCAGATGTATGGCGAACCGTTAGAAATTTGGATTACGTCCAGCTATTTAAACGCACCGTTCCGGGGGTACTGCGATCCCGAGCGTACAGCGTGTTGCTATTCTTTTTGGTAGGAAACACCGTGGCCATATTCATGTTATCCATATCAGAACAGCACATCTTAGCTATGGATAACCGGGACATCATGGATTTGATTTTCGAGGAGGTGAGCGCCTTCGGCACGGTTGGATTGAGCACAGGCATCACCGCGCTGTTGAGCCCCTTAGGCAAGGTCATCATCATGTTGAGCATGTTTGTGGGGCGGGTCGGAACCTTAACCGTAGCTTACGCCTTGGGAGGCCAAACTTTACAAACGCACACAAAATACCCCGAAGGCCACACAATGGTTGGGTAATATCATGGGAACACGCATTACTCCTTACACCAACCCCGAAGAGGAATCGAAAAAGGAACAAGTCGCTCGCATGTTCGACAACATCGCGCACAGCTATGACTTTTTGAATCACTTCTTCTCTCTGGGCATCGATGTCTTGTGGCGAAAGCGGGCCATGCGCATTCTAAAAGCTCACTTGGCGAAGTCCCGTGCAACGGGCCAAAACGACATTCACTTGATGGACATGGCGACGGGCACGGCTGATTTTGCGCTGGAGGCCGCTCGCTCCGGAATTTCAGGTGTGCGGGTCACTGGCGTCGACATTTCTCCGGGCATGCTTGAAGTGGGGCGGCAAAAGGTGAGTCGAAAAAACCTCGATGACCGGGTTACCTTGATCGAAGGCGACAGTGCAGACTTGCCTTTTGAATCGAACACATTCGATGCTTACACGGTGGCATTTGGCGTGAGGAACTTTGAATTCCTAGAACGCGGGCTCGAAGAAATGCTGCGCACCCTCAAGCCCGGTGGATTGGGCGTGGTGCTGGAGTTTTCCAAACCACAACATTTTCCATTGAAGCAAATTTTCCACTTCTATTTTCACACCTTGATGCCAACGGTTGGTAAACTGGTCTCCAAAGATGCCTCGGCTTACGCGTACCTTCCTGAAAGTGTCCAAGCCTTTCCAGAAGGCGCTGATTTTGTGCGCATCATGGAAGCAAGCGGATACCGAGACTGCAAAACCATCCGTTTGACGGGAGGCATCGCAAGCATTTACACGGGCATCAAGTGAACATCACCGTTTTCCCATCTCGGTTGTCGGGTCATGTAGCTGCTCCGCCTTCCAAATCAGTTATGCAACGCCTCATCGCAGGCGCACTGCTCGCTGATGGCGTCAGTGAAATCCACAACATTTCTCAGTCGGACGACTGCACTTCTGCATTGCTTTTGTGCTCCCAGCTCGGAGGCGAAATTGAAGTGGGTGAAAATGCCGTCCGAATCAAAGGAACAGCTGGTAAAATCTCACCGAGGGCCAAAGAATTAACCCCCGGAGAGTCGGGGTTGGCCGCGAGACTGTTCACTCCGATTGCCGCATTGACAGCATCCGAGTTGACCATGATTGCAGAGAAATCGCTGCAAGGTCGACCCATGTCTCAATACGAGTCGGTGTTCAGTTCACTTGGTGGCAGCATTCATACAACCGACGGCAGTTTTCCGCTAGCGATAAATGGCCCGCTGCAAGGTGGTACTTTCAAACTTGATGGCAAGCTATCCTCGCAATTTCTCACAGGTCTATTGACTGCGTTGCCCTCCGCCCCATCTAACTCTTCCATAGAGGTCGTTGACCTTGCCAGTAAACCCTATATCGAATTGACGCTCGAGGTTTTGGCCGATTTTGGAATTGAAATCAATGCTTCGGATGATTTGTCACATTTTGCGTTCCGCGGAAACCAGTCATTTGCTCCCATTCAAACGGTTGTGGATGGCGATTGGTCAGGAGCAGCAGCCCTTGCCGTGGCCGGGATGTTGTGCGCTGAATCGTCCTTGCAAATTTCCGGTCTAGACAATCAATACACACAAGCCGATGAAGCCATTCGTGGCGCGCTATTGTTCGCAGGGGGCGCGCTATCAGGCACCGAAGATGGAATTCAGGTGGCTCGACGACCGGTCCGCCCCTTTCGATTGGACTTGACGGAATCACCTGATCTTTTCCCCGTGATGGCAGCACTAGCTGCTCATGGCAAAAAGCCGTCTACCCTTGTTGGTATTCATCGACTTGTGCACAAGGAATCTAACCGTGCGAAAGCGATACAAACGGAATGGGCGAAGCTCGGTATTCAAGTTGAGTTGGACGATGCATCGGATTCCATGATTGTGAAACCTCGGCCTGCAAATTCGCGTCCAACGTCTGCTTTGGACGCTCACGGTGATCACCGTCTGGTTATGGCCCAAACCATTTTAGGGATGGCCGGAAACCATGCCATAGCCATCACGGGCATTGATTGTGTTGCAAAAAGTTACCCTGAGTTTTTTGATGATCTGGAAACTCTCGGTGCACAGCTGCTCTTGAAGCAACGTTAATCCTGGGAATGAAAAAGGCTCGGAATATCCAAGCCTTTTTCGTTAACTCCAATCGATTATTCTTATCGTTCTCCAACGCGAGAGATCGCAAATCCGAACGTGCGTATCTCGACACCTGCACCAAATGGCGAGGCCTCGATGTAGACCCATTCGTTGCTGTTATCTGCCTCAAAAACCATCGACAGATTCACATGAGAGCTTTGATTCGCGAATGCGTGGGCTGTCCCGTATATCACTTCCGATTCCGTAACCAGTGTTCGGGTAGTCGATGGATACACCGCTTCTGCAGCGTCGTAGTTGAGAATCGACACATTGACAAAAGCATCGGATGCATTAGGATTTCTTAACTCCATCGTCAGCTTAACTTCATAAATACCCGGATCAGCCAGCAATACGTAATCATCAGTTCCTGGTGCAGTTGCATATTGCAAGCTGTATGGGAAGTCGCCCGGAATAGTGGGTGAGGAAACAGCATAAGATTCTTCCGTGAATACACCAAGGGATGTGAGCGACACCTGTGCCGTAGAGCCAACTGAAACAGCCTGAGCTGCAAATGTGCTTCCATTGTAAAGCTTGTAATAACGCTGCATCTCACTGAATGGCGCTTTTTCTGATAACGAGTCCAGTTGATAGTAGGTCGCAAATTCATTATTTGCAGTAGCGTTGGGTCCCACCACTTTTCCGGTAAACGTCGTGGTCGTTGCATCAATTGTGATAGCACCACTCACGTCGATGTCCAACGTAGAGGCATCCATGTCAATTGGCTGGTCCGCGTTGGTTCCAATGTTCAAACCAGTCGAACCATCAAGTGAAAGCGTTCCACCATCGGCATCTACATCAACAG
>Ga0255783_10004042_pt1 | contig 13656 bp, 15 predicted proteins | sample 011ome_22_FD_179981 | JGI IMG/M metagenome (GOLD analysis project Ga0255783, IMG submission 179981) | Coastal salt marsh microbial communities from the Groves Creek Marsh, Skidaway Island, Georgia - 011507BT metaG (version 2) | ecosystem: Environmental > Aquatic > Marine > Intertidal zone >... | reverse complement strand
AAATGAGTTCATATCTCCGCCGACGACGTTTCAGTAATACGAGCCCTCTGGCGGTTGCGGGTTTCGTCGGCATTCCGGACGCATGAGCGCGTGATACACGCCATTCAGCACGTCCTCAATCGTATTCGAACGCCTCCACGCCTGTGCGATTCCTAACGCCTTCAAATCTACCGTGCCGTCCGATTTCACAAACGGCGCGTTGACGCGCGTCTTAAACTTCAACTGTGGCGGTTTCGTCGGGTACGTATCGTCACACAAAATCGCCAATTCCAACACGCGCATATCAAACGTCGTCCCAGCTGGTCCTAAAATCGTTCCCGTCCACTGCGCCATGTCATCGTCGTCATCTACGCAAAGTAAACACGCGCGCGCGTCAGTCAAGGATCCAATCCGTTTTCTTCGTCATCGTCCACGTCGTCGCTCTCGCGCGCACCTGCATCGGCCAATCCATAGGATAAATACGGAGGAAGACCCGTTCCGCCCTTTTCACCCTTTTCGAGCTCCTTCAACAGCTTGAACGCGCGCGGAACGACGACATCGTCACCACCGCCACCAAACATGTTTCTCGACACCCACGAGCTCTCTCGCGAGCACCGACGACGACTCGAGCACGCGTCGCCCGCGCGGACGACGGATAGCGATAGACGCGCAGGTGATTTATGCGACTGCGACGCGCGTGCGACGCGAAGGTCGTGCCAATGAGCTCTACGCGCCGCGCAATGTCGATCGATTCGCTCCAGCTGGCGAGACAAGACGCGCGCGACGCGACGACGACGCTCGCGACGACGACGACGGCGATGCGCGACGATGACGGACGACAAAACGCGCAACGTTAAGTGATGAATATACCTATGCTTATAACGCTTACACACGGAGCACCGATGCGTGCACGCACGGTGCTCCATTCGTCGTTTCTATACTCGGCGCCCACGCGCGCGCTATCCACCCATCGCAACCGCACCCACGCGTCGCCCGAGCGCGAGCGGCACCCAACGCCGCCGCGCACGCACCCATCGCCCTCGCCTTCGCCCTCGCGATCGCCCTCCGCGGCACCTATTTCACATCCGCGAACACACGCTGCGCTTCCTCGTACGCGCTCCCGCATCCACACCCCACGCCGAACGCGAGCGCGCCGACGCGCGCGCGCGGACCTCGGAACAGCACCAGCGCGCTCGCCGCACCGAGCGCGAACCCGTACGTGGCTCGGCGAAGCGTGACGTCGATCGCGCGCTCGACCGCGACGTCGTAGTCGATGGATGTCATCGTCATCCGTCGCACTCTGCCGCGCACATCGTCAGAGTTTGACGACGACGACGGCGGTGGCGACGGCGATCGCGCGCGCGAGCGAACGATGGGGTGCGCGCTCTCCGCACCGTTCGCCGAGCGCGACGGCGAGGACGACCTACGCGTGCGCGGAGGCCGTCGACGACGTCGGGATGACGATGCAGCGATTTCAAACGCAACGCCGACGACGCCTTTGCGGGTGAAATTGTGCCTGTTGGGGGCGTCGAACGCCGGGAAGACGTGCGTGAGCGCGAGATTCGTGCGTGGGGTGTTTTTGAAGGATGCCAAGGCGACGGTCGGGGCGGCGTTCGCGTCGCACGGGGTGACTTTGGAGGATGGCGCGCGCGTGAAGTTTGAGATTTGGGACACCGCCGGGCAGGAGCGGTATCAATCGCTCGCACCGTTGTATTATCGCGGGGCGACGGCGGCGATGGTTGTGTTTGATGTCACGGATCGTGAATCTTTTGAGCGCGCGAGGTATTGGGTGGGTGAGCTCGAGAGGCACGCGGATGCGAACGTCGTCGTCGCGTTGGTTGGGAATAAAATGGATTTAACGCGCGGCGATGGAGATGACGACGACGAGCCGGCGGTTGAGCGCGAGGTTTCTGAAGAAGAAGGTAAGGCGCTTTGCGAACAGTACGCGATGTGTGGGTACGTGGAGACGAGCGCCAAGGCGGATGTTGGCGTGCGCGAGGCATTTGAGCTCGTCGCGCGAAGCGTCGCGGAGAAGAATAGCGCCGCGGAAGCGGCCGCGGCGGCGGCCGTGGCGGCGGCCGCGGCGCCGACGACGGTACCGGGTGATTCTAGGTCGCGTCGTCGACGATGATGCACGAGAATGCGCTGCTGTACCAATAAGATTTGTAAATTTGTTCCCGACGCGACTGGCGCGCCAGTGCGCGACTCGCAAAGAAAAATGTCTTCGAGCGCCCCATCCATCGCGCCCTCGCCTCGCACCGCGCGTACGCACTCAAACGCGCGACGACGCGTGCGAACGAGCCGCGCGTCGCCGTTGGATAACGTGCGTTTCGCGCTGTGTCGTCCAGAAGGCCCGACCAACGTCGGCTCCGCCGCTCGCGCGATGCAAAACTTTGGCTTGAAGGACCTCAAGGTCGTCAACGCCGCGCCGAGCGTGGTCCGTGACGACGGAACGATAGATGACGATGCGTATAAATACGCCGTACACGCGTCGTGGATGCTCGACGGCGCGGTGGAAGAAGATATCGCGAGCGCGTGCGCCGATAGAACGTTTGTCGTGGCAACGACGGCGCGACCGCGCGAGAACGTCCCATTGCTCTCGCTCCGCGATGGCGTGCAGAGAATCCGCGAAGAGCTGGCGAATGGTGCGCGCGTGGTTGTGTTATTCGGGAATGAACGCACGGGGTTGACGAACGAGGAGTTGACGTATGCGAATATCGGCGTCAAAGTGCCGACGGCTGGGGACAGAGCCGCGGCGAGCGACGGCGTCGACGCGTCGTCGTCGACATCGTCGTCGAAAAAATACACAGGTGGTTCTGGCGCGTCGTCGGGGACAGGGTCGTTAACGCCGGTGTCGTTGAATTTGGGCATGTGTGTGGGCGTGGTGGCGTACGAGCTATTTAACCAACTGAGCGACGACGACGTCGGCAACTTTCGGGACTACAAGTCGCATCAACTCACGGTGTTTGAGAAGAAAAGATTAATTGAGGATTTAATCGCCGCGCGCCAAGCGGTGGATATATTAGCAGGAAGCATTGATGATGACGACGATAAAGAGCAGATTTATCGCGACAAAGAAGCGAGACAAATCGCTCGCGTGCTTTCGGGCACCATTCCGTCCCGCGACGCGGTATCGTTCTTCTTCCTCGCGCGGCGAATCTTAGCCATCGCCGAGTACGCAAATATCGATGATGGCGTCCTCGCCGCCGCTCGATTGGCGCTCGAAGCCAATCCGGACGCGGGCGCGAAGAAAATCAACGCCGCCGTGCAAAACGCGTTGGGCATCACACTGACCCAGCGCGAGCTTAACCGCGTCCTCGTCGCCATCCGTCGAACGTAAAACGTCGTCGCGCGTGTCTATGTTTTAGATTAGATTACGCGCGCGTCGGCGTCGGCGCTCGTAGACGTTCTCAGTGTACAACAAACATGTATGACATCCAATGAAGTAAAAAAAGTCGTTTCAACTCACGCCTTCCGTCGCGACGCCATCCGCCGGCGCGCGCGCGATGCCCCCGCGATTCGCCGCGCCCGCATCGCCGTCGACGGCACCGCCGACTGATGCGAGATTCTCGCTCACCGAACTCACGTGCGACGCACACAAGGCGTCGAGTTCGGGTGCGCGCGCGCTTGAAGTCATCTTTATCGACGATGCATTTGTTTTTCTCTTCACGCGCGGCGTGCGGAGCTCCACTCGTAAGCCCACGCGTGTGGTCCATGACGCGATCATACATGCGCTGCGCATCGGAGGAGAGTCGCCGTTTGAGTTCCGTGGCACCGTGTCGTGGAAGGTGGAGCTCGAGAGGCGGCGCCGAGGCGAGAAGCGGCGAGCGATGCGACGCGCGAGAGGCGTTGAAGGATGCATGACTGTTGAAGTGCGATTTCGTGATTTGGTTGGATTTGATTACGGCAATCACTTGCTGTTTAATGGACGGATTGCGTTGGAGACGACGAAGGCGACGATGCGGAGCTTTGAGAGTGTGAGCGACGCGTTACGCTTTCATGCAGAAGATTTACGTCGGCGACGCGGCGATTTGTCGTCGGCTGCTGTCGGGCGTATTCGCACAGTTGATGATTTTGATTCTACTAATGACGATGGGTATGGTATTCGAAAACGTCAACGGGCGGGCCCGTCGACGGGTAAACGACGCAATCGAGACGAGGATGAAAACGAAGACGCGCTCGATGTAACCGAGAAAAATAGCAGTATAAAACCGGAAGTCGCCGAATGTGCAGAGGAACACACAGAAGAAGGCGAAGGACGTAGCATAACTGATGTCGATGGCGGTGTCCAGCCGCCCATGCGCGTGGTTGAATTGCACAATAAAACAATAGTAGCGATGTTTGTCGATGTGCATTTACAACCGGCATTGCAAGCGGTTGTGGAGCCACACGAGCATCTGCTACGCCTGTTTGAGACGGGATTGCCACTCTGGGCAATCATGTGTCCACAATACGGCGTGCCATACCGCCCAATCTTCCGTCGAGCGTTGAAGTTTGTGTCATTTTCTCTGATTCTGCTATCTTGCGTGAGTGGATTAATCGAGCTACATCGAGCCATGCCAGCCGTCGTGCCTGATTTCCATCTCGACGACATCGCTGATCCTCACGACCCAGCGGTGAGAGCGGGATTCTTAGCCGGAAGCATGTACGCCCAATCGTTGATCTTGGCACCGTTCTACACCACCATTCGGGTCTTCATAACATCCATCGCACGCATGTTGGGCGCCGTCGTATTCCCATTACTGCGTTTCATCGCCGCCGTATTCACTGGAGGTAGAGCCATGTCATCGACGAGCGCGAGTTTTCTTGCCGTCTGGCGCCTCATTGCGCGAGCAGCGCACGGTATGTTGTCTTTGGTCATCTTTGTTGTTGACCGAGCCATCGCGCATCGGAAGTCACTCGCCTTGCGCGTCGGCGTCCCAGCACCGCGACCGCAATTTGTCTCGCCCATGCGCAATCGCGAGGCATACGAACATAATGTTATTTCTAGAATTGAAGCGTTCGAGAGCGATGAGGAAGATGATGAAGACGACATTGCCTCTAAGAAACGCGACTGACTGTTTAGAACGCTTGAAAAGTTTTTAGTTTCAACTCACCAAAACGACAACCCCATTCATCGACGCATCCAAACGCGAGTCATGCGCGCGTGTACAACAATGTCCGCGATGCCAACGTCATCGTCGTCGGTCTCTTCGCCGTTCACGAACAAGCAGTTGATGAAGTTTTCTCACAAGAATCGCACCGTGCACCTCGTCGGGACGATGCACTATAACGGCGCGAGCATCGACTTGGCCGCCAAGACAGTGAAAGATCTCGCGGATACTGGTACTCTCTCTGCGGTCGTACTCGAGACGTGCGAACGGCGATGGGCAAAGACGTTAGCGTTTCAACCGCCTGGGTCGTTTGCGCGGGCGCTGTTGGACAACGAGTTTCAGAGCGCGCAAGAAGCGGCTGGGGACGCGTCAATCGTTCTAGGTGACCAAGGCATAGCCGATTTAGGGGCGAGTTTACAGGCGTTGACAAAATCGACGCTTAAGGATTTTTTGTCGCCGTCTGGATGGAAATCGTACGTTGAGGAGGTTCGCGCCGCCGTAGACAGCGAGCTGGCGCCGTTACCGGGCGTTGGCATCGCGCACCCGGGGGAACTCTTCGACGCAAAATTGCTACTCAATCTACCCGTGTCGTTAGTTCGCTACCCACTGGCGTGGCTACTCAAGTCACCAAAATTGATTGTGCCTTTGGTGTCTTTTTTTTACGGCATTTCAATCTTGCCCACGGCGGTGGAGTCTATTCAAGACGCAGAAACGATGTCGATGGCTGAAGATTTTGTAACGGATTTGTTTCTCGTGTTGGACATTTTACAAATCACTATTTTGACCCGGTGTTTTCTCGTCGCGCTATTGCGCGATAGAAACGATATACTGGCGAACTCCATTTCCAAGGCGTGCGAAGACGCCGAGGAGGGCGAAAGCGTGGTAGCCATCCTCGGTGCGGCGCATCTCAACGGCGTGCAGCGACGCCTGTACGAAGGTCAATAAGGCAGCGTTTTATTCATTGGCTACGTAGCTAAATCTAGATTATTACAAATACTATGAAAAGAAGTAGACGGAGTCTCTGATCACGTTCAAGTCGAGGTTGCCCGCTTCGGGTGGCTTTGGAAATCTATGCGCGACTTCTGGGTACGTCTCGCATATCTCGTTGTACAAATTTTCAAGCAGCGGCTCGCTGTGCAACTCAATAAACTTGTCGCGAAGGATTGAACTCATGGTATCCACATCACACGCGTGCGTCCAGAACGAATCATGTACGCCCGCAAATGTTAATCCTTTGTCAACGCACGCTACGGCAGTTTTCATCATGTGTGAACTGTCGATGGAGTGAATGTAATTCGGCGGAAACGCGCTCCGTTGTTTCACCTTCATCACTGGGTTCTTTTCGTCGGTCACTTTCAATGCAAACGATTGCAAGATTGTTCGCACGCGCTTCTGCGACGAGCGTTGGTACGGCTGCACGACAGGCAAGCCGAGGGGTGTCGTCCATCGTACAGGCGCGCCCGTGGACGTCGCGATCGTCGCGCACTCGGCGAGCCAAGCCATGACGTCTCGAGCGTTGGAGAACATATTGTTTAGCGCATCTAGCGTTCGTCTCGCGGCGTAGTTAGATACCCGGTAGCGAAGCTGCTCGTTATCTTCCATGGCGTCGCGCTCTTTCAGGCGGCTATATATTTGCTCTCGAGCGCCGATAAACGTCACGCCGTACACCGACGTCATCACCGTCTGTTTCACGAGCTTCCGGTCAATGTGCGGCGCGATGGCCATCGCCAGCTTTGCAGTCGCAACGTCTTCTTCAAGTTCGCTATCGATCATCTTGATGTCTTCAGCGACAATACGCTTTAAGACATTGGCGATGCCGGTGTAGACATCCGCTCCGCGTTCAGCGGGAACCAAATTTACGGCTTCTCCTCCATGAAAGTCGCGACCGAGCGCTGCGTAGTGCTGTAATCCGTTACACGAACCATCTTGGTGCACTGGGAGGTTACTCATGAACTCAGTAGGGTCTGAAAGCTCGAGTGCTTTGTCGAGTTCTATGCACGTCGCCAAACATTGCCAAGGCTCTTCAGCGTCTTGCCACCACGCGCCCTTGGCGAGCGGGTCTTGCGCTGAAGCGCGAACGGCTTCGATATTGTCCTGAATAAACTTCACCCGCTCATCCATGGGGAGTTTGTCAGCACCATTCGCGAATAACGTCGCACATTGGATGTGCATCCAACGCAAGCCACGTTCACCGAGCTTCTTCTTTTCATGGAATCGAAGTAAACCGCGACATAAATCGCTCCCGATGTGGTTCAAGTGCGCGTGCATCGTGTACGCCCGACCTCTAAAGTCCAAATTGTGCGGAAAGTACAATTTTTCTTCACCCTTCATCTCCCGCGCGACTTGGAGCTTGATCAGAAAGTCACAACGCTGTGAATGAAGCTCCATGTTGGATTTTTTTGTCTTTTGAACATCCTGTAAAAAGTCAATCACTTCGCCTTTGCCCGGCAATCCGCTGGCGAGCAGTTGGAAACGACGCCTGTCGCTGCGCAAGCTGTAGGCTCCGCCCGGCCAGCGTGGGATCTCCAACTCGGAGCGCAACGGAACTTCAGCGACGCCACCACCGCGAGCCCATACTTCTTCGATGATTGGCAACACGTCGGTATTTACCTGCCACGCGGTGCGACCGAGCGCGTTGAGCGCGTCGATTACGGGTTGGTACGCCACGGGGACCTCCTTCGCCTCGGCTTCTATAGCCTTCTCGCGCAGCGCCGCGAGTTGCGCTTGGCTCGGGCCTTCAGTGGAGTACTTTCCTCGCATGAAAATACTATCTGATCGTAAATATCCGCCCCGATCGAATCTCGTCCACTCTCGAGGAGGCACAATCATGGGAAAGTGACGCACAGGAACCAGCGACGCGCGTGTCATGGTTTCCGTGTTGATGAAACGATAAATGCTATCGTGCCAGTGTAACATTCCATATCCAGCTTCTCTGTAGTCGTGATAAAACGCAGGAAGTGTCAACAATTCATCATTTTCGCCTGGCACACGAATCTTGGCCGTGTTCATGAGCGCGTGTAATAGCACCGTGCCAACTTTCAAGCGAATTTCGCGACCCCACTCGGCATTTTCGAGCGCCCGTCTCGCATGTTTGGAAACAGACTTGACAGTTTTCATCTTTGACGTATCGAGCGCCAAATTAATGCGATGATTCACAGCGTCTTCGATTTCTTTGACGTTCTCGGTTGTGTTTATCATCCGTGAGCGTTTGAAAGCCTCTTTCGCTGCTTTTTCCGCGGCGCGCATGCGAGCCAAGTTCACCTCAGCCTGCACCACGCTTCCGACGTTGTCGGCGACGTTTATAAATTTTGCAGTCCCCGCTGCGGTCTTTTCATCTCGCACGAAAGACCACGAGGTGTGCACTTTAGTGTCACCTTTCATGAGCGTACTAAGTGTCGTGTGTAACGTCAAGACCGCGAGCTTCTCGGGCTCTAACAAGTTCAAGTAGTGTCCGTACACGCGGCGGTCCACGCCCGGGACATTGCCAGTAATCTTCTCCTGTTCCTCCTCCAATGCTTGCACGAGCGGCACGTAGAACGAAGCAAGAAGCTTTTGCACCACAGGAAGCTGCGCGCCAATGCCCGCCGCAAATGTTTTCCTCGCAAGCTCCTTGTATCTCGCGACTTCGCGTTCGACGGCTAAACTCTCCGCCTCGCGTTGCTTCTTTCGCTGCAAATCATCATGACTCCTCATCTCGGGCTCTACCATTTCTTGTCGCCGCAAATGTCTCCTCCTCGCGTGTATCGTTTGCAGCGCTTGCTTAATCTTCGCCTTGCGCTCGTCCGCTTCGAAAATTCGATCTCGAGCGTCGCCAAACGCCGTGGCGTCCAACGTCAGTGGTCGAAGCTTCGGCCCTGGTCTCACCGGCCCCTCTGGCGTCGCACTCATCGCAAGCAGCATATCTAACTCCTCATCATCCTATGCGCACAATCACACATCAACACACGGTCAGTCTCCTCGGTAAAAATCGCTAAAACGAGTCCGCATTCCGCATTCCAAAAGATGCACCCGCGCGCGCGCGTTTCCACCCATCGCGCGACGCCCCACGCACGCCCCACGCACGCGTGCCCCGACGGCACCGAAAACACATCACGCACACTCGCGCGCGCGACCACGCACGACGCACGACGACGTACCTCCATCAAATCACTGCTCCACCGCTCGATCGCCACCTCTCTCGCGCCCCCGTGCACGCCGCGCGCGCGCATCATCCCCTCCACCATCGCCCGCGCGGCGTCCAGCGCCCACCGCGCGCGCCGAGGCGCGCTCGTGGACGCCAGCTCGGCGCACGCCCGGCGCATCGCAGCCACCGAACGGCGCCGTCGACGAGTGGCGGCCGCAAAGGCCGACGCTGTCTGGAGCTCTTTTTTCGAATGAACCCCGTTTGACCAGTCATAACCCCATGAACACGCATGCAGTGGGTACACACAACACCACATGCGCATGTGTGTACCCACTCACAGCACGCGTATGACCAATCATGATCCCACCAATACGCCGTATGTCCGAACATCGGCCCTCAGAAGAGGTCGCCCATCGCGCGCGCGTCCCATCCGCCTTTCACGGACGCACGCCGCGTTCGACAGCCGACAGAGGACACAACCAACCATGGCGTACGTCATAGACTTTGATGCGATGTGATGCGTACGAACAGCGCGTCGCGGCGCACCCGCGCGGTGTGACGTCGACCGCGCGCGTGGAGCGGCGATGCGCACAGAGCGGTGGATCGCGGCTCTAGGGCTTATGATGTCGCGCGCGCACAGGGCGGGGGCGACGGGCGGGGGCGAGCGATGGGCGGCGCGCGATGGGTTGGGCGGGGATGTATGCGCGAGGAGTGTGTGCGTTGGATTCGCGCGGGTTTGGGTCGGGATTGGCGGCGCGAGGGTGGGGAACGCGCGCGTGATGGGGATGGTTTTGGGGTTTTGCCTGGAGCGCGAGCGCGCGCGCGTCGAGCGCGAGAGCTTTTGCGCGTGTACAGCGTACTGACGTGTGTGTGTGTGTGTGTATCGATCTTTGTTGTCAACAGTAAAACGAAGCAAGCTAAGTCGCCGTCCTTCTACCCGGCGGACGATGTCAAGAAGCCGCTTAAGCGCACGATTGAGCACAAGCAAACCAAGCTTCGCGCGTCCATCGCCCCGGGTCAAGTGTTGATCTTGTTGGCGGGTCACTTCAAGGGTAAGCGTGTGGTGTTCATCAAGCAACTTGCCTCTGGTTTGTTGCTCGTTGCCGGTCCGTACGGGGTGAACGGTGTGCCGATCAAGCGTGTGAACCAACGTTACGTCATCGCGACGTCTGAAAAGGTTGACGTGTCCAAGGTTGACGCTAAGAAGTTTGATGACGCGTACTTCAAGAAGCCGGCGAAGGACCGCACGCGCAAGAGCGAAGAGGAGTTCTTCAAGGTTGATACGTCCAAGAAGGAACTTCCGGCTTCGTACATTGCGGACAACCAGGCGGTTGATGCGGCTTTGTCCGCGGCGATCAGCGCCACGCCGTACATGAAGGAGTACTTGTCCACGTTGTTCACCTTGCGATCTGGTGACAAGCCGCACATGATGAAGTTCTAATTGCATTTTCATGATGTTGTATGGCGGCGAGTTTGACGGGGGTTTGTTTGTGGGAGACGTTATAGAACGTCTCAGGTCTACTAAAGGGATTCTTTTCATTTAGCGTGTAAGGTTATGAGTCCTTAAAATTATGAACTACTCACTCGCATCCTCCTCGTCTCGTGTCTACTAAAAAGTTGTGCTAATTCCTAAAACCATTCGTTGTGCTCCTCTAGGTCGGTGTCCATCAGTTGCGCGCGTTCCTTTAACGCGTTCTTCTTCTTGAACATTTTCGCTTCGAAACCCGTCCCGCGGTCGACACCGTCCCAGTGGCGCCCGGGCTTGATTTGATACCTATTGTGCGGCGCACCGATACCTTGGCGCAACCACGAGTGCGCTGGCACATCTTGTGGGATTTTAAATCCAGACTTTTGGAGTTCCTCCATGGAAATCCCGAGTCCTTGCAGCACGGGTGGCAAATTCAATGACTCCTTCTCACGCTTTTTACGGCTCAAGTGCGCCATCGGATCACCGAAGCGCATCGCGTCGCGTTGTTTATCCTCGAATTCGGCGTCGATGTCGGCGTGCGCAAATGGAGTGTCTTTAGCCTTTTCTAAATCCTTGGCGAACTGCTGCGCTTGTTTCGCCTGTTCGATACCCGCGGACCACATTGGACGTTCGCGCTCCTTGGGCTTGGCGACCTCTGCGCGACGCTTGATTTCATCTTCATCAATGAGTTTCCCCGTGGCTTTATCACGATAGTTCGTCGTCGCTCCCCGGCCACTTTGTTCATCGCTTAGCTTGGCTAACCGTTCCTGCTCGGCTTTGCGCTTCATTTCAGCCTCCATGATGACTTGTGCGGCGCTCACCAAGCCCGTCGACGTGCCATCCGTCATCTTTGCGCCCTTCTCCTTCTTTGATTTTTTCGCCTTATCCTCGCTCGACGTCGGCGGTGGCGCGAGTGCTTCGGCGGGGATGATTAAATCACCATCGCTATCGTACTGTAACTCTTCGTTCGCCGAAGGACGATCATCGGGAATTATTAAATCGCCGTCGCTGTCGTACTGGAGTTCTGGCTCGGCGGCTTGAGCGGTGCCGTCATCGAGAATCAAATCCCCATCGCTATCGTATCGCGGATCGTTCGTGGCGGCCGTCGACGTAGGCACTGTGCTATTCGTGCGCGCGCCGTCTTCTCGTGACGGAGCACCCGCGTCATCGTCGTCGCTATCGCTATCGTACCGAGCGCGTCTCGGTTCTGCCTCCTCCGCTTCGCCGACGGCTCCAGCTGCACCATCCTCCTCCGAGTCCGAATCGTAGCGCCCGTGCGCCCGGACGTGATCGCCACCTTTTCCTCCAGCACCTCCATCGTCCACGGCGGTCCAACCCGAGCCGTCGTCTTTAATACCCATGTACACGGCGCGTCGTTCGACGTCTTCCAGCGCCGCGGTCGCATCCACTTCTCGCCCTCGCGCATCGAGCACCACCGCATCGTCGTCAACTTCCTCACGCGCAAACATTCGCGTTGATGTCGTCGGTGCGTCGCGCGCGGCAAACCCATCGTCGGCGTCGACGATGCGTATGGCGGCGTTAACGTCGGCCGATTTCGGGCGCTTCTTCTTCTTCTTCTTTTTGTCGTGCTCCGGCGCCGTCGGGTCGCGAGACGTCGGCGCGGACATGTACTTTTTCAAATAGTCGAGTTTCGACGACATGATTCACGCGCGATGTGGTATCGCGGCGCTGACCACGTCGGAGCGGCGGCGGGCGCGTTGTGAGGCGTGTGTCGCGGGACGCGAGCGTCAACGTTTCGTACACGCGAGCGTCAACGTTCTCGTGGGCATGTATCACGTAACTACGGCATCGCTGTACCGGTACTAGTATTACAACACTTGATTTTACCGTCGCCGAGCGGCGATGAATATTGAACCTTTATCGCCCTTACCCGTTCGGATATCGTCGTCGACATAGGTGGTCTCGATCCAACCGCGCGGGTTGACGAACGCGAGCGACATCGCGAGCGGACCAGCGCCGCCCAAGGAAACCTCCACCGCATCGAACGCGACGTCGAGGCGCGCGCTGCCGTTCGGCGAAATCGCACACGATGCTTTCAGTCGCACGGCGAGAGGAACTTTGCCGAATACGGCGAATTCGGCTCGATTTTCTGCGACGCCGGCGTCGATGTCGATGTCTTGATAATTTCCTTTGGATGCGATGAGCTTCGGGATCGACGACGACGTCGACGCCATAGATGCCGTGCTATCATCGATGACTCGCCCTGAGCTCCCACTGATTTCCGTCAGCGCCGAACCAATCGCGCCTTCTTTATTTTTCCTCGTCTTTGCGTCTTCGGCGCTGGCCAGCGTCGCGAGCAATGACCACTTCCCATTCACGCGCGCCAAGTTCACGCCCTCACGTGCACCAATCTCCGCTAATTCGCCCACTAATCGTTCTAAGTCTTCGCGCTCGCTCGATGTCGCGCGCTTACCCCCATCCGTTGTCGCACACAAGCGAATCAACGCCGCTTTGACTCGGCCCACATCGTCGTCTCGCGCGCGCGCGCACGCGCGCACCGCGTCTCGCGCACCGCGCGACGATCGAGCGATGCGCGAAGGATGCGTCGATGTCGTGCATCGCGGCGTCATCGCGCCGCGCGTCGCCATCGTTGTCGCGCGCGAACGAGTGGAGTGAAGTGGGTCTTGTCTTGCGGCGATTCGCCACTCCGTGCCGCGACGTCGCGCGAGCGAGTGAACGCGCGCGCGCCGAGACGTCGATGAGCACGGATGTCAACGCACCGCCCGCGAAGGCGAGCGCGATTCTCCTCAAAGCGGCGGAAACCGCGGCGACGGTGAGCATTTGGATAGTTTTGAGCGCTGGGGTCATCTTATTCAACAAGTATATTCTCAGCGTGTATGGGTTTCCGTTTCCGATCGCGTTGACGATGATACACATGTCGTTCTGTTCCATGCTCGCGTTCGTGCTCGTCCGGGTGGCTAAGGTGGTTCCCGGGGCGAGCATGTCGAAGGAGACGTACATGCAGAAGATTA
>Ga0255783_10004038_pt1 | contig 13668 bp, 2 predicted proteins | sample 011ome_22_FD_179981 | JGI IMG/M metagenome (GOLD analysis project Ga0255783, IMG submission 179981) | Coastal salt marsh microbial communities from the Groves Creek Marsh, Skidaway Island, Georgia - 011507BT metaG (version 2) | ecosystem: Environmental > Aquatic > Marine > Intertidal zone > Salt... | reverse complement strand
GAGACCGGTGTAGCAACTTCTGCTCTCGCCGGTTCCTTCCTCACCCGATTAGGCATCAAATTCATCCCAAGAGCACCACAACAACACGCCCGAATTGTCGAACGTCGTGGTGCACTTCTTCGTGACGTCATTCATCGAATAGATGCTCAACTCAAAATTGAGGGACTACTCGACATACCCTTTGAATATCGCCTAGCAGAGGCGGTATTCGCAGGAAACGCCTTGGTAACGGTGAACAACACCACCCCATACAATGCTGTGTATGGACGAGTGCCCAATCTTCTCCCCAATATTAACCAGACAAATGGGAATGGCGAACTCACTGACCCAGAGAGCTTGCCACACCCAGGAATTCTTAGGAACTCCCACAGACTCAGGGAAATTGCTATCCAGCAAATGATTGAAGGCACTGCCAGGGCAAGACTCGGCAGAGCACTTAGGACCAAATCATTGGCCCCAGGTGAAGCCGAGAATTATCAAATCAACGAGGAAGTTGATTACTATCGTCCACCTAGTAACAAGGACACTCCCGGCTGGACAGGTCCAGCTAGGATCATCGATCTCTCCCAACTTCATAGAGGAACAATCGGCGTCAACCATCAAGGAAGATGCATAACTTGCAGGCTAGGTGCTGTCAGAAGACACCTCTCCTTTTTATGCCTGGAATCAGCTATGCTCTCCTCAATTGACTACTCGTTGGGAATCATTCCAACAGTCAAGTCTATAGTTGAACGCTTGATCGATGGAACAACCATGCACTATGGATTGGTCAAACTAACCAAACCAGATGGTAGTTCTTACTGGCAAGATACTGCTGCCACGAATCATCGTGGCAATGACCTTGTCAAATTCCAACAATTTGCAATCCAATGTCTCAATATTGATGATTGCATTGCTTTTAGAATCGCAAAAGGTGTAGGATCCCTCCCTGCTCTAACCGGATATACTGCCTCACTTCTCCTGTGGTGGCATCCAAGAGAGCCAGGAAAGATCTCAACCTATGAATACGACTGTTCAGAGTCACTTAGCTTGCGACATTATCTACCTGAGAAATGGAACGAAGTCCGAATCATCCAGGTGCTTCGTTCTACTGACCACAATTCTGTCCTACGTCCTCAAGTGACACCAGGACAAACTGTGGATAATGCCGCATCTGAACAACAACACCAAGTGGTCAATCATGATCAACCTGGTAGAGTTGTTGGCACGAATAATGATATTCCTGCCACATCCTCACCCTCCGATTCCGGGTTGTTAACCCCAATTCCAGAGGAATCAACTCAACCAAGTATTTCTGAATTCGACGAGACCGACCAATTTTTCACTCATGAAGAACCAGACCTCAGACAAGCTGTTCATGCAGCTTATCTGGCTTGTCTCGAAGAAAGTGAATTACCTTCCAAATCAGAATCATCTGATTCAAACGAAAATATGCCTGCAGGTAATCATCTCCCAATCATGGAAGAACTACCTGCAAATTTCAAAACCATTGTGCAGAACTACCACATCACTGCTGCCAATGTACGAGCAGATCTTGACCCCAATCATGGGATCAATGAAGAACCTGAATATGTTGAAGTCTACTACCAAGGAGACTCAGCAAAACTCGTTCATAATAGACCCCGCGCACCAAAAGAAGGTGAAATACTAGTTCAACGCTTGTATCTCACTGGTGCACGCAGAGCAGTCGTCCAAAGAGACGATGACACTCTTACTCCTGAAGAGCTTAAGCTCCATTCCAGTGAAGTTGCAGCTGCAATGCTTTCCGAACTCCAAACGTGGGCTCGCCTGAAATGTTTTAGTCGTCGCAATCGTGCGCAGGCTAAGAACATCATTGATTGCAGGTGGGTCATCAAGTGGAAACATGAAGTTGCTGCAATAAGTGTTGCTGACTCTAGTAAACAAACTGGAGCCAGTACCACTACCAAAAGAGTGATCCGTTGTCGTCTCACAGTCCGCGGATTTAAGGATCGCGATGCTCAAAATCTAGACAGCTATGCTGGAACCAGCCAACGTTACTCCCAGCGTCTAGTGTGTTCTGAGGCAGCTCATCGGGGCTGGCCTATTTGCACAACAGACATCAGCAAAGCTTTCCTCCAAGGAGTCACCTATGAAGAGCTATCAAGTCTCACTGGTGAACCCATCAGGGAAGTGAACTTCTACCTCCCAGGGAACTGTGTTTCAATCCTGAAACAAGTTCCTGGATTTGAGGACTTTAATGAACACACAGAAGTTCTCCACTGTGACAAACCAGGCACAGGCCTAGTTGATGCACCAAGAGCGTTTTCACTCAAGCTCTCGCAAGTCACTAAGAACAAATGTAGGATGATCCCATCATCAGTTGATGGAGAACTTGTTCTGAAGTTCGAACCAACCGACAACGGGATCGGTACCCTTGTTTGTCTTATGGCCAAACATGTCGATGACCTTAAGCTCACCGGCAAGAAGAAGGTCATTGAATGGGTCTTACAACAAATTCAAGAAGTCTTTGGTGAATTGAAAATCGAATGGTATTCATTCACCAACTGTGGTCTTCGTCACATTCAGGACCCTACGACATTCCTGATTACTCTTGACCAAGAGGAGTATATCAAGAATATGAAGCCTATTATCCATCAGGATATAAAAGGCCTCTCATCCGACACTGAATGCTCAGTTGAAATCATTCAACTGTTTATGAGTCTATTAGGCGCCGTTGCATATGCCCTTATGACTCGCATTGATGTTGCGGTCTTTGTCTGTGCTATGCAGCGAGTTACACACAAGCCTAAGATTATTCATGTCAAAAGACTCAACGCAGTTTTACGCTGGATGCAAGCCAATCCCAAAAGGCTAACCTTCAGGCCAGCCACTGGACCTTCACATCTCAGATGTGTAGGAGATGCTGCATTTAAGAAAGAAGAAGAAGCGGGTCACTCTCTGCGAGGAGCCCTCTTCCTTCGAAGCTTTAGTGATACCAATCATGGTATCTCTAGCCTCAAAACTGCGAATTATCTCACTGACAAACAAGCAGTTGCTAATAATAGCAACCCCTCCGTTTTCACACAATCATGTGTGATACACATTGTCGATGCTATTTGCAAAGCACAACGACATGTCACTCGCTCCACTTTCAGTAGCGAATTGCTCAGTGCAAGTGACACCGTAGACCATGGCATGCTACTCGCACTTTCTCTGCATGAGTTCACAGCGGGAGCACAAAGTGCTGCACAAGCTAAAACTCTCAGAGAAACTGGTGGTTGGAATGTTAAACTAAGCCTATACGTCGACGCAATGAGCGTATATGCTGCAGTTACTGCCACCTTTATCAAGATCCCTGCGGAGAAATCATTACTCTCGCACATCCAATACATTAGGGAACTCTTGGACACAAAAGTCCTCGAAGCATTGATATGGCTAGACACCCGAGACATGGTAGCCGATGGCCTTACAAAAGGATCTGTTGACCGTAATGCTCTACATTCCTGCATGAACGGTATTTGGCTACTTCAACATTGTGCTCAATCATGGGCAACAAATAAGCAACGTCTCCCTCGCCATTATCTCCCTGACAGTGTATGATTAATCCTCTCCGTAGCCTTCTCGGTTCAAACCGTTGAACCATCAACTTTTCCAACAATCCAGGAGAAGCGCGCCATGGCGGCATCTTCAGGAACCTGGCTAAAGTTGCCGAGGCAGAAATGGCAGTTCATTCCGCCCACGTTCCGGGCGCAAGCTAACAGGATGAACCTGACCTGGGACAAAGCAGCGGAGATGACGCAACTCTGTTGTTTTGAAGAGCCCAGCGAAGAAGCTCTTTTTGGGCTACTTTCCTACACTTCGGGTGTCACCCTCAAGTCAAGGATCGAAAGCGGACGCTTCTACGAACACGTGGAGCTCACGCCCAGGGATGCAACCACGACAAAGGTCCCGTCAGCTATCAAGCTGACTGGTCGTCGCCAGGTCAATGCAAACATGGATTCGCCGCCGGGCAACTTCGCTCAGCAGACGCCGCAGCAGCCGCCGGGCATCTTCAACAAGAAGCCCGTGCCGCCGCCGCCGCCGCCGCCTCCGGGCGACTTCAATGAACATCAGCCGACACCGCCACCGCCGCCGGGCCCCGTCAAGCAGCCTGAGCAGCAACAGCAGCCGGCATCGAGCTGGAATACTCCCCGGCTCCCCATCAATCATGATGGAGACTTCGTCCCCACCAATCATGGTGAGGAATATGAGGAACAGTCTAAGTCAAAGACAGGAGTGAACTCATATTGGCAAGCACACCACATCAAGGAGTACCTCGACACTGAGGAGCCAGGAGCGAACGTGTGGTGCCCGTGGAATTCCTACATCTTCGACAGCATCACGGACTTCGTCAGCTCTATCAGAGCTGAGGCTTCCATGCCAGGAGCGCACTTCAAGTGGCCGGAGCAGCGCATGACCTACGAGTTCATGGTCGCGCAGGCAATTCACCATCTTCCGCCAGGCTACTACGTGAGTATCAAGAACGGCAACCCCTGTCCGAAGGAGCTGCTGAATCAAGATAACGACCCCGATTGGCCAGGCGAGACCACCGTGTACTACCACGGAACGACGGCCCACAACCTACTTCGCGGAATCATTCGCGATGGCCTGAAGCCGTCATTCGGAGCTGGAGCTGATGCAACAGCAACAACGTGGGGAGTGAAGACTCCCATGGTGTACCTATCCAGAAGCCTCGAGTGCGCGAGCAACTACCCATGCCACTATCCCATCCTCTCCGCGGACAAGTACGACAACCAGGATGTTCCCCCAGGCGGAGAGATCATCTCAAGGGACGGCACACCACCTATCAGGGTGATGTTGCAATGCATCTCGCTGAACACCCGTCAGCTGTGGCACAAGAAAGCCAAGGCGAATGACCAGAGGGGCTTCATGCCGAAGTACGTGTACATCTCGCACATCATCTTCTACGCGCTGCCACCAAACTTTGTGGCATCAGGTCAAAAGTACATGTCCTGGAACATGTACACGGCAACTGGCCATGTGGCCACCTCGGACAACCTGATGATGGATGAATCATCATCCAACGAGGATTGGAGGAACGGAGAAAAGAAGTGGCTCGTGCCGGAAGTGTATGGCATCGGAACAATGATGGAGCATCCCATGGATGTGAACATCACTCAGAAGGACATGCTCGACACGAGGATGAAACATCGCCAGACCGCCATCATCAAGAAGTGGATCAAGGTGAATCGTGACCCCGTGACCAAGAAGACTCTGGCACAGGACAATATCCCTGACCAACTTCGTACCCTCCTCGACGCCTCCAAGAATCAGGTATGGATCCCGGTGCTCGAGCACACGAAATACTCCCTCAAGGATCGCGTGGAGTCCAACTACCACATCGATGACAGCATCATAGCGATCATGAACAACCACCAGCAGTGGAACTATGGGCCAGAGAATGAGCTCTCCACTCAGGAGCATAAGCCAGAGGATGATGCAAAGGCCAATAAGCCCACTGAATCATCGGTGGACAAGCCAGGAGAGCAGAACGAGTCCGGCTGGAAGGACTGGGGAGGAGCAAATTCGTGGTCGTCTCAATCATGGGTCGACACCAATTGGTCATCCAAGAACCGATGGAACCAGAAGTCAGACAACACCTGGGTCGAGAAGTCGGACAACAAGAGCAAGAAGCAGAAGACGACGCCTGCCGACAAGGAGAGGAAGGAGACAGAGTGGAGGCAGAGGCAGGCCGTCGCCTACACCACGCACTATCGCGGGATCCTCACGGTCATCATGCCGTTCCCCGCTCCCTACTACGGCGGCATGAACCAGGGATCGTATGTCAGCCCTGATCAGGGCCAGCATTGTGACCCAACGACCGTCTACCCGATCCCATCAGGTGACCGGGCGGTGATTGACAAGTCAGCAGTGTTCGGGGGCTCTATCAAGAGCACCACCAACCAAGACGTCAACATGCCCGACAAGTGGAGCGCGTTCCAGAAGCAACAAGAAGAAGATCATCGCAAGCTGACCAAGCCAGCTCTCCATGACGTCCGCCAGGAGTACCTCGCACAGATGCACGCTGACTGGCAGGACAAGCACCTCAAGAAGAATGTCAAGAAGGCCAAGCCCTCCGACAACGACGTTGAGAACGGTGCCATCAATCATGGTGACGCTGCAGACTCAGTGTGGAACGAGGTAATAGTCTCCATCGAACACATGTCGGAGACCAAGACCAAGGGAACCAAGAAGACCGTCAAGGCCGAAGGAGGACTTCCCCTCGAAGTCGAAGAGGTTCCTGCGCCCAACCAAGAGCCTGCAGGTGAAGACGGAGGCATCAACCAGGGATGCAATCCGAACACACCGACAAGGAAGCCTGTCACGCGCGAGGACAAGAAGGTCGTCAACGTCAACGTCAACGTGAAGGAGGAGATCAACATGGAGCTTCCGAACGTGAACGACTTGTCTATTCAAGACAAAACCAAGCTCATCCGCGAATTGTTGGCAGACATGATCAACACCCAGAACTCGGACACCAACATGATGCTGCAGCTCTTGACAGAAGCTGCCCGCATGGACGCTATCAACCGGGCGGCATCGCCTCCCGCTGATGACGACGCGCCTCCCGCTGATCACGACGCACCTCCTGCTGATGATGATGACGCACTTCCTGCTGATGCTGACGCACCTGTTGCCGATCACGACATGGGAAACGCGACCGAGGACGCTCTCCCCAACAACAACAACAACGGCGCCACCCACGAAGTGAGCCTCGACAGCTGCGACGACGCCAGCAGCCACGGCAACAGCGACGGAGCGGAAGGGAATGGCTGCGTCTTCTAGTTCAACGGTGGACCTGGAGCACACAGCAATGCACAGCGCTACAGCTAGGTGATGGAGTGCTTGCGCATCGTCAACTGAGCTGCTGCCCGCATACTTTTCCAGGTGCATCACTGAATAAGAGACTCACAAAGAGTATTTTCCGTATCTGCTCACCGCTGTCCCAAAACATTTTATTTTGGTCCACACAGAACGGACCAGAATCGATGGGAACAGATATAGCTGGCTGCTGACCCCTTTGGCTCAAGGTCGCTGCGACAGCACTCCGTGAGCGGGTACAATGGTAAAAACAATCTCTCTCTCTCTTCTCGCCCTTCTCATCCCACTCCTCTGCATTATTGGGTACGTTGTATCCCATATAAGCCACTCCCCTCGATTTGGTAGCGAAGCAGGACGCGAGTTCCAGGCTTCTTTTAATGCCACGGTACGGTTAGGGGCGGGGCCCCTGCAAGGGACAGAGCAACCCCATCGCGAAGCAATGGCCCTCTTGTCTCGGTACTGTGGTGTGGCGGCAACACTTAGTACATGGATGACGAGCTCTTGGAGACCAACAGTTAGCGTCATCATGCACTACGTGACCCCACGAACCCAATCTCGATTGGCGAGCTCCGAAGTCTTGGAGAGACGAGCTGGCGCCGTCGAATTGGACAAATTAGCGGCATTTCTTCTACCTCATGGACAAGCTGATCGAACCTTCAACAAGGTTCACGTTCACCACTTCATGAAGTACAACTACAGCCTCGAGAATGGAAGTGTCCCTGACGGGACCACCAACAATTTTCCAAATGAAAATGCCACTAATCATAGTGACAATGTCAACTTCACTAATCATAGTGATATCAACAGTACCATTTATCAGAATGGTGACTCCATCAATCATGGTGGAGAAATCAAGCAGGTGCTCAAAGCAAATGCTTTCCCTATCCTGCTCATTTTACCCCTCTTGGTAGGACTGATGCTGCCCCCAAGACCAGGAGGAGGAAATCCACAAGGGCACAATCATGTGCACCAAGAGACCTCACATCGAACACCTCCCAGGTGGGGACCTGAAATGGAATCAAGATATTCCTTCAGGTCATACATCACTGATCTCCAATTATGGTCGATGATGACAGATCTAGCCCCCCACCAACAAGTAGCAGCCGTAATCTTACGACTGTCAGGGGCGGCGAAAGATCTAGCGAGGACATTGACTCCGAATGAAATCATTAATGGAGGTATCACACCCGAAGGAGTACAACTTGATCCTCTTTCCTACCTAGTGGTGGGGCTTCATGCCAGATTTGCCCCTTTAGGTGAGGAAACACGCCTACAAGCTATGACAGAACTCCTCAGCTTTGGGCGTAGGAGTGGAGAAGGCATCAATCAAGTGCTGACACGTTACGAAATCGTTCGTCAACGTGCACACTCAGAAGGATTTTTCGTCATGTCAACAGAAGGTTGTGCGCTCCAGCTGCTCAGAGCATGCGGAGTGTCTACTAACCAAATGATGCAACTTCTCCAACCATTTAACACCACTCTTCCAGCAAACGAACAGCAGCTCAGTGCTCTGTTCGCTGCAATGAGAAGGATGGGTCATATCACCGAGAATACTCCAGGAAATATCGGTGCCACCCTTCATGGATCAAGAGGTGGAGGACCATCCCATTTCTTGACAGAATCTGTGAATACTAGTATCACTAATCATAGTGGTGCTGGTGACGAAGTCGATATACAAGGAAATGACCAACAAAATCATTTGTTGGGACATCTTCCTTCTCCCGAACAACAATGGACCGCTACCTATATGACCAATCATGGTACAGGAAGTAGCAGTTCATCATGGCAGAATACTCCATCCCTAAATCATTGGGGAAACTCGGAGGACACCACCTCCATTGGAAGTGGTGCATATTGGCAGACACAAAGTGCCGATATAGAAGATGATTCCGGAACAGAAACGGACACATCATCTGATAGTGGACATGAAGAAATTGACATGTCTGACCTGAACGGTCTAGATCATGGCGAGGCCTCAGCGCATGCGTATTGGCAATATCGGTTGCACAAACGTAAATGGCGCAGGCTCTCAAGCAAACCTACTCGAAAGTTCAGGCGTATTCACAAACGCTTTAGGAATGCTAAAGGGAAAGGAAAAGGTTTTTCCCGACATGCCATGAGAACCAAAGGGAATGGAAAGGGACAACCACTCTTCCATGTCGAAGCCTTTAATGAAGCCCTAACCTACCTCAGTGGTAAAGGTAAGGGCAATAGAAGGCATACCTCAGGCAAAGGCACTGGCCGTAGGCTAAATCCCACAGGAAGAGATGGACTAGTGATGAAATGTAGGGTGTGTAATTCACCAGAACATTTTGAAGCACGATGTCCTCAGTCGCGAAATAATCATGCTTCTCCCCAATTGTTTATCCAAACAGTTGAGGGACCATTAGCTGATATTCTCAGTCACACCAATCATGGTGTAACGAGCTATCCAATCTTCAGTACGAGTCCTGTCCCTGAGGAGAATAGACACTCAGAGGAACGCACACTGTCGTTCATGGTACGAGACAGAACTCCCAATCCACCACCAGATGACCCAATCTGGCAACAAGAAACTGATCCGTGGCAAGGAACTGCTCGTGCAATTCCTAAGCCACCACCTCAAGAACATTCAAGGCTTGCACCCAAGGCCAAAGCTGCTCCCGAACAGCAACGTTCTTCCTCAGTATGGACGAACTGGGCTGCCACGGTACAGACTAGTGCTGAATCATCAGACACTAGCAGAGTAGCCCAGGCAAGCGAGCAAGCTATTCCTACGAATCTTCAGCAACCACCTCGGTTGCGACCTCGATTGAGAATAACAAGTGACCTAGGACCTCCTCTACAGGAGACCTTTCGTGACTCACCTTCCCCTACAAGGAATATACCTGCCACGCTTCCACGAGAAACTCGTGAGACAAATCCCAATACCAATCATGCGAATGCAAGCATTTTTGGCCATCAAATGGGAGACACCAATCATGGTGTCAATCCCAATCCAGTTCCTGACTCAGCTTTTATGCGAGCCGCAAGGTCCGGTTCGCCAGAAGCCCGAGCACCAATTGTGGGAAATATCGTTGTCGATGGTATTCAACGAACTCCCCAAATCGGATCGTCAAGAGGTGACAATACAATCCAGCAATTTATAGCTGGACACCAAATGGCTAATGAAATGCGAGCTCAGCATAGACAACAAGTCAGAAATGACCGAGCAGGAGGCACAAGAACCTCCTCGCAAGCTGTTCCAACTGCATTTCAAAACATGACTGCCTTAGGTCAGGGACGATTGAATGCACCTCCTGTTCAAGCACCGGTCCACAATCCTGATCCACTCGGACTCTTCCCAAACCTAAGTCTATTTGCCGGACCAATCATGGTCCCGCAACAGGACAGTGTTCCCAATGCACCAACCCAACAGGTTGAAAACACGGCTAACCAAGCCCCAGTCATAACGACGCCAGACCCAAATCTGAGTCAAACACGTCACACCCCAGAATACGAAGTTCCTGTGATTTTTGATGGTGACAATAGAACATGCACCATTTGTCAGGAGGAACTAGTAGACGGGGAACGTGTGGTTAGGCTCCGATGCAGACATGTATACCATTCAGGGTGTTGGATGTCTGCGATGCTCAATCATGGAGCACTGATCCGGGCCAATCCTCGAGAGCGCAATGATGATCCTGATTGCCCAAACTGTAGAGGACAAGGAAGTATCATTGCCTTGTGGAACTACATAGATCCGAATCTAGTGACCCAACCCGGCGCTACGAACCTGTGGACAGGTGAGAACACATGGGATGACCTCATACAATCTAATGACAGTGAAGAAGAAACACTGTCCCTTTCAGAAGGTCACATCCCATCACCACCGGATGTTTCTGATACAGTATTGATCAATCATGGTCAATCCAATCCTGAACAAATGGTCGAACCAGATCCCAGACAAGCTTTCCAAACGGCTGAACAGACAACCAATCATGGTCGTCACATCCCAGTTCATCATCACATGGGAACGCCAAATGCCAGCCGCGCTGAAAGCACATGGGGAACTCCAGATTCGTCTACACGAAGTATTCGACCTGGACGAAATAACACTTCCTCATACCGAGCAGTCCCTAGGTCTCGGTCAACAAGTGTCAATCGCCCACGTGATTTACCACCGAGCAGTTTCATAGTGCTACCAAGCACATATCTAGATGCGAATGAATGGTCTATGCCAGAACGTAGATCATCAACTCCCATCAATCATGATGAGATAGAACGCGAAAATGTATACCATTCGGAGACAAGGCTGCCTGATGGCAGACCATCTCTCCTAGTGGATCCAGGTTCTGTAGCGAACCTTTGTGGTGACAAGTGGGCCCAGGAATGTGCCAAAATGGCACTCCAATATGGACTCAAACCGTCCCAAAATAAACGGACAAGACCATTGAGTGTCATGGGCGTAGGCAACGGGAATCAAACATGTACCCATGATTGCACATTGCCAATTGCAATGTCCCGAGAAAATGACACCACAGTCGTTGGGAATTTCACTACCCCAGTAGTTGCGAACAGTGAGCTCCCAGGACTGTTAGGTCTCAAAACCATGCGAAACAATAGAGCTGTCCTCGACATGGTGAATCTCCAGCTACACTTCTGTGGACCGTCAGATATCAATCTGACCCTGCCACCTGGAACGAAATCCTTCCAGTTAGAAATTTCACCAAGCGGACACCTTGTTCTCCCATGTACTAACTTTGAGAACATGCATAACAACCCTCCGAATCCTCTGAGGGACACTGCAGTAGTTCTCCCAGTTATTGATAGTGGTACCAATCATGGTACCCACATCACCAATGAGACTAGTGTCTATCAGAACACAGGTCTTGACCTTTGACAAACAGTGGAGCCTCCACCAGGTCTGTCCAAGATGCCTGAACCAGCACATACTGTGTATACAGTATCTGCTAATAAAGCCCTAAGTAAGGGGCTGCAGTTGCACATTGACACTAATGTAGGAGGATGTCTTTGGCATCATTTTGTGTGCAACTGGGGATTGAATACAATCATGTGTTCAATGCCAAAAGTGCATCTAGTGTGGGTAGATCTCCCACCAGAAATACCCTCACCAATCTCATATTTCTGGCAGGCTCTGACCAATATGGTCACAGCTTCTAGAGACTTGGACATTCCCGTATTGATTACTGTTAAACATAGCAGAAGTCAAGACGGTGTGTGGAGACTCCAGACATTCAGGAAATGGAGGAGCCTATTTAACTTTCAATATGCTCGACATTGTTTCTGCGCCTACGGGCTGCGACTCAACGGTCGTCCATTCCATTGGAAGATGAATAGTCTCAGTTTAGGAATATCAATTCCTAGCACGATGTGTTCGGAGTGGACTGATCTTGACACAGCCTTGACAGCGAAAGACGCCCAGAGACTTTTCTCTCTAGAGCGTTATTTTTATTCAATCGCCTTTCAACGCTGGGTCAAAGATAGCCACTCAAAGTTTGCCACAGACTCTGCTTCACCTGCCCTCCATGACGAGTCTACGGAGGCACAGAACGAACCAGAATCAGATGGGAACAATCGAAAACACCTTATGTTTAATGACAAACTTGTTCCTGTTGACAATCATGTCAACAAGAACATGCAAGTTGCGTACCCAACTGAAGCAAGGGAACGCCAAAAGGCCCGTGAGAAACGAGCCAAAGAATCAGGTATAACGCCAAGTGTACAGAAACGAAAGAAGTACGTCGAAAATCATTTCGATGACTGCGGAGATGATATTTCTTCAATTGTGAAGGATATTGACACTTACCACGCTATAGCCATCAATCATGATGAGCTCAGCGAAAGTTCTGATGATGAAGACTACACATTTCTATCCTACATGTTGTGGGGTAGTAATTTGTCAGTTAGTGTCAAAATCTCCCCAAATATCCTCCAAGCTTCCAATATGGAAGAAGCCATATGTCTACTCCAAGCTGTTGGGCCTGGAATAGATATTGCGGAATTATGTGGAGGTGTTGCCCGTGCAACTACATTGGCTGTACGTAGATCACTACATGCAGGCCCAAATTTTGATCTAATCACTGGCGTTGACCTCAATGATCGTAAAGATCAAGAGCTCACGAAGAGCTATATTGACAGACATCATGTGCTTGTGGTCGTAATGGCACCCACATGTGGCCCTTTCGGACCAATGGGTAGATTTAACAGATGTATCAATCATGATGCATGGCAAAGATCTTACAATCTTGCCGCTCCACATGGAAAATTCTGTGGAGTAATCGCACAAATGCAACTTAGCAAAGGCCTACACTTTATCTGTGAACAACCTTCAGGCTCAGACCTGTACTATGAGAAGCCTTGGCCTGATGTGCTAAAGCATCCAAGTGTCTCTCAACAAAGGTATGACAGGTGTATGGCCGGGCTTAAGGCCCAATTCGGCCCGTACAAAGGCACTTACATCAAGAAGGCTTCCACCATGACAGCTTCAAGTGAAATTCTCCTTGAACCATTTAAGGAACTACAATGCAGGAGCAATCATGCTCATCTGCAAATGCATGGTGAAGGCCGAAATTTGTCAGCATGTCAAGTTTGGACATGGGATGAGGCTAATCGTGTTGCGTATGGCATATATCGACTCAAGAAAGTCGAAAAGGCCTATCCCACTATTAGTGTCCAAGCCGATCCTGCACAAATTAATGAACGCCTACCACGAGGCCGAGAACCAACTACACACCCAGTGAGTGAGTCTAAATGCCTCGGTTGTAAACACCGCAGAGCACGCACCGATCCAGATCACAGTCGAATCATCGGCGAATGTGGTTATCCCCATGATGAACCAATTAT